>Ga0209624_10002317_pt1 | contig 14130 bp, 15 predicted proteins | sample JacPinW_OM2H0_O1_FD_188565 | JGI IMG/M metagenome (GOLD analysis project Ga0209624, IMG submission 188565) | Forest soil microbial communities from Algoma, Ontario, Canada - Jack Pine, Ontario site 1_JW_OM2H0_O1 (SPAdes) (version 2) | ecosystem: Environmental > Terrestrial > Soil > Boreal...
CTTACCGCACCGTGCCCTTGATGTGGCCCTCGCGGATGAGCGCTCGCAGGAGGAGGTTCCTCGCATGTGGGCCGAGATCGGCGCTTGGGCTATCCGGGCGGTCTATTCTCGGTACGGGGATTTTCAGGTCGGGATGTCCGAGAGCTCGCGCGAGGCTTGATTCGACGTTCCGGCTGGGAACGCGGAGCGGTACGCACGAACCGCCGGCGCGGGCGGCGATTTCACGCAGATGGAAATTGTCGTCTGCGAGCGACAGGTACATCGGGTTCTTGAGGACAAAAGAAAATAGCGCCGGCATGCCCTGACCTATCGCCAGAAGCCCCTCGTTTTGTAGGGATTCGATGAGATTGATGTGTCCAATGATGGTTAGTGGCTTTTGGTAGAAGAGCGGCGGCTGCTGGACGGCGGCCTGGAGATAGGCGCGGGTGGTGAGGCCTTCTGCGGCAAAGTGGCCAGCGACGCCCTCAATGTTGGCGATCAGCGTCTCAGGTTTTTGATAGAAAAGCTGGGGCTGCCGGATGGCGGCCTGGAGATAGGCGCGAGTGGTGAGGCCTTCGGCGGCAAAGTGGCCGACGACGCCCTCAATGTTGGCAATCAGCGTCTCCGGCTTTTGGCAGAAGAGCGCCGGCTGTCGGACGGCGGCATGGACGTAGGCGCGAGTGGTGAGGCCCTCGGCGGCAAAGTGTCCGACGACTCCCTCGATGTTTCCGATTAGGGTCGCGGACCGCTGGCTGAGAATTTGCGGTTGCCTTTCCGCGGCGCGGAGATAATCAGCTATGGTAAGGCCGGCGGCGGCGAAATGCGCAACGACAGCCTTGGCTGTCGGATTTGTTTCCGGGTCGCGGGAAAGCCGATCGACGGCCGCCGCCGGCTTCGGCGGATCGCATTCTCCCGTGGACGAGGGTGAGTCTTCGGATTCCTCCGGCATGCAGTGTCATGGGTGCGGTTAACGACGATTAACCGTAGCGCCGAGTTACCCCTGGCGCAAGACTTTGTGCGTTTCGGCCGAGCCGTGATCGGGATGCGGAAGATTTAATGCGTAAGCACGGGGCAGCCCTGCCCGCAGTTGAGTCGGGGCGGCGCCGAGGATCGCGAAATCCCTCGACCTATCGGCGCAGCATTTCGCGCGTCCCAGTGAGGCTAGCGGTCTCAAAGAGGCGCTCATGGACGGCATAGAGCCTCGCAGCCGTGCGCCGATTCATGACGCCTTTGGCGCGAGGTCAGCGCCCCCAGACTGTGGGAACTCAGAAGCCTAACGAGCGCCGTCTTTGTACACGTATATATATGAACAGTATCACAGAGGTACGGGAAGATTACTGGATCCACGCCGCGCATTTCCGAGTGTTTTGAGATTTCACAAGTACCTTACATACAGCATGTTATGCGCATATAATCAACATGTATAGATGTCTATATAATTATGGATCGCATCGAGATTCGGAGTCGGATACGCTGCCTTGTTCAGTACAATTCACCGCCAGTGGCGCGTCATGTGACGCGCTTGTCAACCTTCGTTTCCTGGGAGGACTGCGTGATGAATTTGACTCCGTCCAATCGGTACGACTTCGCGATCTTCGATGCGCTCGATGAGCTGTGGGCGGAAAACCCACACCGGTTTTACCTTGCCGGTAGAGAGTCCGAATTCGGCAGGCGAGTGCTGAAGAAAATGCGCGCGGTGCTGACTCCCGATGATCTACAGGGGCGATACTCCTCAAGCAGCACGGATCCAATTTGGATCAATCGCTGTCGGACGCGTCTTGGGATTTTCAAGGGCAGAAGGGTCGAGTCGGCTGGACATAAACAGGGTTGGCGAATCTCGTTGTGGGGAATGGACTGGGTTCGTCGCATGCGAGAGCGCTTCGTCGGCGAGCAATACGTCGATCTTTGCCGCTTTGCGAAACGGGTCAGCGAGCAATTGCGCTCAGAGGGTCCGGCGGCATTCAGGACCATGACGGTCGATGAGATAATTCGTAAATGCGGTTGGGATTTGGAGCCGCGAACATTTCGAGATTACGACGTTTGGAGCGCGTTTCAACAGGGCGCGCCTGATTTCAGACCGTTCCGCGAAGGCGGCCTCGTCTTGTCGTTCGCGCCTGACGCTGCCGGACGCCAGGTCGAACGAATCACGATGCGACTTGATCGAATTGGCGAGGGCGTCGATCTCAAGCAAAGCCAATAGGGCATTGCAATAATGTCTGCCAGCATCGACACGTCGCGCTGAATCTGGCCCGACCGCAACCTATGCGGTCGGGCCTCTTTCGCTTTGGTAAAGCGGATGGTGGCGGCGGTAAACCACTGATGGCTTCGCCACGCGATCGGCGGGAGTGGGCGACATCCGTCCGCCGAAGACGACCCCGCGGAAGCCGCGATCTCCCAAGAGCTAGGCGTCAGGTCGAAATTCGGTGAAGCATGCGACCGGCGACTCGCGTCGGCTATAAAGGTTGGCAATCGGCGACCGAGAGGTTTGGTGGTTCAAGGGCGGCAGGAGTTATTTCAATGGCGGGGAAGTACGCGAAGCCGACTTTGGTGATGAATATCGAGCGAAAGTGGTTCGCGGCGATTTTGGCTCAGCCGCGCGAAAAGAACGTCGAGTACCGCAGCCTCAGCGATTACTGGCTGCGAAGGCTCGAGAATGTTGGGGACGCCCCATTCCGGCTTCGTTTGCTCAACGGGATGCAGCCGCCGGTTCCCGAAGCGACAGTGCTGGTGACCAAGGTCGTCAAGAATCGGAAGGCCGACGAGATCGAATTCCATCTGGGGAAGGTGATCGAAATCAAGCATTGGGACCGAAAGCGGAAGAGGCCTCGGCGATGACCGCGCCGGGCGCGCAAGCTCTGGGCCATTGCTGTGGCGCGCAGCAATACATTTCACGACGGTAATACTTCTGATTGCCGCTGAACGACGCGCCCGTTCTCTGAGTAAGTGTTAACCCCAGCGCGCCGAGGCGTGACTTAGAAGTGAAATGGAAGGCGCCAGCTTTTTTCATCGCCGATGGCGAAAGCCGCCGCTACAATGCCGTCTCGATTCGTCCGACGACGGTTCCCATCTCGCCGTAATCGGCCGGTCCTCGTTTCGATCTGGAGGGTCCGGCATTGGCGCGTAAGAAAAGTGCGCAGAGCGAGAATCCGGCGACGTTCCCCGAGGTCCTACGCCGGGAATTGGAGGCGGTCGAGCAGCGGCGATGCGACGTCCTGCAAACGACTGCGCCCTTGCGAGCCTTGGCCGCGGAGGGGGTAGCGGCGGCGTGGACAGGACGTTCTCCCGAGCTTGTCGCCGAAACTCGCAGAATCGAGGAGGGCGCGCTGAATCTGCGGCTCTTCGGCGTGGCTCTCTCAGGCGGCGGCATCCGTAGCGCGACATTCTGCCTGGGAGTCTTGCAGTCGCTCGCCAGCCACGAGCTGCTCCCGCACATCGACTTTCTCTCGACCGTTTCGGGCGGGGGCTACATCGGCGGTTGGCTCACGACCTGGCTGCGCCGTGAAGGCGAGTCGCAAGAGCGCCAGCCGCACGAAGTCGTGGCAAACGTGCAGCTACAGCTTTCTCCAAGCCGCGCTCAGGAGGCCAGGGGAAGGCTTAGTTTCCAAGGCCTCGTTTTCGAGGACGACCCTGAGCCGATCCATCATCTACGCGCTTTTAGCAACTATCTCGCGCCACGGGTTGGTCTGTTTTCGGCCGATAGCTGGGTGCTGGGCGCCATTTACTGCCGAAACCTGCTGCTCAATCAGCTGGCATTGATCCCATTCATCCTCGCGATTCTTCTCGGCGTGCGGATCCTGGTGATGTTCTATCAATGGGAACCGGGACACCGATGGGAGTTGGGGTTGACCCTGATCTGGCTCCTTTCATTCTTCTTCGCGGCTTTCGGCATTGGCGCATCCATGTGGCGATCAAGCGCGGTGCGCGCCGGGACCGCCAAGGACACAAACCTCTCTCTGCAGCGCAGCCTTCTTCAGTGGACGCTGCTCGCGCCGCTCCTGGTATTCGCGATCCTGCTGTGCTGGCTTGCGGCGTCGGTCGACAGGGATCCGCTCGACTGGCAACTCGTCGTTGCGCTCGATCGATGCGTTTCGTTCCGTACGTTCTTGGCGCGACTTAAGGGCACAGGGGCATACGAGGAGTGGTTTAACGCCGCGCTCGTCGGTTTGCCGCTCGGCATCGTAAATGCGCTGAAATACGTCTACATCTGGGGCGCGGCTTCGGTTTTCAAGGATAGGTCAGTCGCCACACGCGATCGCATCTGGAGCCTTATATGCGGCTTCTTGGTGGGGTCTCTCTACGGGGCCGTGGCTTATTTCATCTTCGTGCGCGGCTTCTATGAGCTGTATTTCACGGCGCATAACGAGCAACTGGTGGCGGTGATCGGCCCCCCGATCGCTCTCCTGCTTTTCGTTCTGGCGTCGTTCATCGAGGTTGGTTTGCAGCGGGAGAGCATCAAAGAGGACGACCGGGAATGGTGGTCTAGCCTTGCCGGCTGGATCGCCATCTACGCGGCGATCTGGCTCGCGGTTTTCGGGCTCGCGCTCGGCGGGCCGCCTGCCGTTGATTGGCTGGGTCGCTGGAGCCGTTCGGCGCAGGGAGTCGCGGCGGGAGGATGGGCGCTCAGCACCTTAGCGGGAGTACTGACGGGAAAGAGTCCCGCGACGTCGGGCAAGCTCTCTGGGTTTCTCGATTATGTGGCGTATTTCGGGGCTGCCGTGTTTCTCGGCGGAATCGTGGTCGCGCTCGCCATGGCCTTAAATGCGACTTTGGGGCGCTTGCCTCTGGGAGACGTAAAGCCAGAGCTACTCTACCAACTGTTCGTTGAGCACCTTTGGGTGGCGGCCGCATGTCTCTCAATCGCCATCGTGATTTCCTGGCGCGTCGGCGTAAACACGTTTTCCCTGCAGCACATGTATGCGAACCGCCTGGTTCGGTGTTACCTGGGCGCCTCCCGCCAGAAGGACCCGAAGGAAATCGATCGGCCCACTGGTCCGCCCTGCAACAGCCCGCCTCCCGTACGCCATCCCAGCGCCATCACCGGCTTTGACTTGCGGGACGATATTCCCCTCTCTTCTTTGCAGCCAGAGAACGGGTACTTCGGACCGCTTCCGATCATCAATACGGCGCTCAATCTCACTCGAGGAGACGAGCTCGCCTGGCAGCAGCGAAAGGCCGAGTCGTTCTTTCTCACGCCCTATTTCGCTGGCAGCGACAGCACCGGCTACCGTCCGATGAACGAGTACGCCCAAAACCTGCTGCTGGGCGATGCAATCTCGATATCGGGAGCCGCCGTCAGTCCGAACATGGGCTACCACACCTCGCCGGCGGTGGCGGCCCTGCTCACCGTCTTCAACGTGCGACTGGGGGCATGGTTGGGAAATCCGTTGGGAAAGCAGTGGCGACGCAACGAACCCCTCTTGGGTCTGATGCATCTTCTTAAGGAGCTGTGCGGCAGGACGGACTCCCGAAGTTCCTTCGTCTATCTTTCCGACGGCGGGCACTTTGAAAATCTCGGCGTCTATGAGCTGATCCGGCGGCGGTGCCGCTACATTATCGCCAGCGACGCGGACGCCGATTCCAATTTTCACTTTGAAGATCTCGGCGGACTGGTCCGCAAGTGCCGGACCGACCTGGGCGTCAGCGTCGACCTTCAGATCGGACCCGTGCGCGCTCGAAGCTGCTGCTGGGTGCTGGGCACAGTCCGGTATTCCGATGTGAATCCAGGAGCGGAAGACGGTGCCGTCCTTTACATCAAGCCTGTCCTCGGCAGCACTCCACCGGTGGATATCGACAGCTACGGCAAGGCATGCCCGACTTTTCCTCACGAATCGACGCTGGACCAGTTCTTCAGCGAATCGCAGTTCGAGAGCTATCGCATGCTTGGGCAGGATAGCGCCGATCAGCTTCTGAACGCCGCCATTCAAAGAATGAGTTCGGCAACGCCTGGCTCAGGAGCATCGTCCTTCCCGCAGGCCTTATTCGACGAGCTGAAGCGAGGTGGTTTCGCTTCGGGTGGGGCATCTTCATCAACGACGACCACGGGGAGCGACACAATGAGCGCGGGCGCTGCACCAACAACTTAGAGGCGACGGCGCGGATTGTCCTAGGATTTCGCAGACCGGCGACGCTGCGCGAATGACCGAGCGTTGTGGATCGAGCGAAATTCCCTATTCGATCGCTTTCGCCGTCTCGATCAGCTTCGCAAGTCCGGCGAGCTGCTCATGGGCGTTGTCGACGCCGCCGGCCAAGCGAATGAAAGTAAGGCCCGCTCGCATCGCGTCATTCCCTAAACCTTCGGGAGCGCGGCCGGGCCGCCGTCGCATCACCGATCTCTTTCGCGTTCCGTTGCCCGCCTGCTTGTAGAACGTAGCCCGGAACGTGCCGTCATTGATCTTCTGGCTCGGATGCGCTTTCTTGACGGCCGCCAGGGCATCGTTCGCCGATACGCTCTTGTGGGATTTCCGAAATTCGCGAATGGTCTCGGACAGATTGAAGCCGTTGCTCCGTTTTGCCATGCTCGTCCATGCTCCGATCAGTGGGGTGAAATGACTTCAGCGCCGAAGCCTATCGCACACCGACAGGCCTCATCAAGCGTCCCCTCGATCCGTCAAATCTCGACAGCGACGATGGACCTATCGGATGTGGCGAGACCGCTTCCCTGAATTTGGCGGCGTGATTTTGCCTTAGTAACTCGAAGCGCAAGGTCATTGCCCGCAATCCCGAGTCGGGCTAGAACATTGCCGGCGCAGAAACGAAGTCGCGAGAGGGCTTGAAATTGGCCGGGACAAATGTCATTCCGAACGGGAATGCGGAGATAGCGGCTGAAATTCCGCTGATCGTCGACCTGATCGCGCGAACGTCCCGCTGGGTACACCCTGAGACCTTTCATCAATTGCCCGTCTGGTGCCCGTGGACCGCGCGCGGGCGTCAGCTTTACGATCGAACGTGGCAGCGGGCTTACACCAACACGAAACGAGCGACGAAACAAACCAGCGACAAACCTGAGGGAAACACCGCGGCGGCGAAGTCGCTCATCGCCGCTCTTGGCGTCGCCAATCCGAAACCAGCCAATTGGACGGTCTGTCACATTTGGGGCTACGACGATCCAGCGTTCGTTAGTCATGGAGGCGTCGTTCGCGATCCGCGTTTTTTCTCGTGCGTGGGGAACATGATTTGGCTGCCGACGCCCCTCAAGGGCTTCACCGACGCCTTACCGGCAATCAAAACCTTGCTTCGGACCTGCGTCTTCTACCTCTACGGCTGGGCGTGCGAGCACGAAAGTGTGAAACTACAGGTTGAGGCGATCCGCTCCGGTTTCATCCCTGACGGCTATCCCGACAGCTGGCCGTCACCCAAGCGACCGGACATTCTGCCACCCGGAACCGCCCCCTTTACGCCAGCCATCATGGGCGAGAGTCGGAAGCGCAAATCGCTCATCAGCGCGATGTTGGCCGATCCCAGCCTGACTCACTTCCCGCGCGACGAAGTTCGCGAAGTGCTCGCCTTCTGGAAGATTAACGTCGAATCGGATTAAGTGAATATCCGCGCATGGACAAAGGCGAGCAATTTCAGTCCGCGACCGATCGCGTTTTCAACCAAGGGCGCAGCCAATAATCCGTTGATCGTGATGGGTTTTCCGACCTCGGTCTTTCCCCAGGTCGGATGGGTCTCGACCAGCGAGAGAAATTGTTCATCGGCAATTCCTCCCCGATGAACGAGAGCGTTCCGCATCGCGGCCAACCACCGCAACTCAATGTTGTCGAAAATGTTGTCCAGCTCCGACGCATCTTCCGGCGTTAGGCCGAACGCTGCCTTATAGGCGTCCCTCGTTTCATCGCGACGACCGAAGTCCCACTTTTCGCGCAGCAGATCTCCAAGCGCGTGTTTGAGGTTGTAGTCGTAACGCTGCAATCGTTGGATCGGGAGCGCTTGTTTGATTCTGGTCGTTCTGCGCCTTTCGTTGTTGTCGTCGCCAGGCTTTGGCTCCGCACCGAGCGCGCGAACGCCCAATCGCGGGTTTTCGTTGAGCGCCGTAACCCAGAGGTCGCCCGCGAGCGTTTCAAATGCGGTCCAAGTCCCGATAAGGATGGAGCCGATCAGGCTTTCAAAGGCGAGCTTTGAGGCTACGCTGTGGGCGCCTCCGAACCAGCCGTCGACATCCGTACCGGAGAAGTCCCACCGAAACTCTTGGGCGGCGACCTGTCTCATTTGGGCAATCGCTTCGGCGGACAACATGGGTCCTGTCGTCGTTATGGCGCCGACCGGAAGTTTCTCGCGGCAGAACATGTATTGCGCAGCGAACATTTCGGGGGCGATCGCGGTGGCGAAAACCCGATGCAGGTTTTGCCTGAACGCTTGACCTGGGATAGCGAAGGGGCCATCGGAAGGGATGGATTTCGCGTAGGATCTTGAGAGCGCGCCCAAAGCTTTGAAGTGATAACTCGCTGATGATTCGACCGGAGAAGACGGGCTCACGCTGTTGCAAATCGGGCATTGCGCGAACATCTGAACAGCCTGCAATGGATCCTCAGCGTCGTAATCCTCAATCGTTCGAAATGAGTGCCTACAGCGTAGACAAGTGATCTGGTTCGGCATTTGGTAAATCCCTTACGCATCAATGGGCCGAAAGCCATAAGCGCCTTGGGTCGCTCCACTTGGACGCCGATCCACAGAACCGCTGCGTCGATTTTACCGCTCGCATCGCAGGCATCACAAAGCACTCCGGCGGCCTCGACGCGGTTCAAAGTCCGGACATGGCCGCGCGTAAGCTGCGATCAAGATTGTCGATGAATTCTTCCGCGTTTCGGTAGAGCCCGGCATCGGGAAACACGTCTTCTTGACCGCCGTATCTCGCGGCTTTAAGGACGGGTCCTTGAGGCGCGCCCCATCCAAAGCTTTGAATCACGACCACTGATTGCTTCTCTCCGGCGTGTTCGAGCAGTTTGTTGCGCACATCTCTCACGCCCTTGCACTCGAACCCTTGCAGGCCCGGCAAACCGGTTTTCTTGAGAATGGTTCGCACTCGCCCGGCAAAGTAATAGAACGCCTCGCTGAAGAGCTTGAGCTCGAATGCCGCTTTAGAGTGGGCGTCCATTTCTTCCTTCGTGAATTTGACGTTCTCCGGCAACGGGACGCTTTCATAGGCGATGCCCCGCGCGTTGATGTCGTCCCGGTGCGCTTGAAAGGCTGCTTCGTGGCGAGCCGTCGCTTGCTTGGCAATTCCTTCGAGCTTTCGGACGCGATCAACGATGTAGTCCAGCTGTAGCAGCCGCTCGCGCACCTCGCAGCCAAGATCGCGATTAAACTCGGCGACGTTTCCGGCGTCGGCCAGGCGGTAATAGTCGTCAAAAAGCGCGATGGTGGCATTGAACGTCATGATTGTTCCGTTGTCGGTCGCGGGCTCGCGTCGCTGAGTCGAGCCGGAATCGGACCGCGCTCGTTGAATGGCAGCTTGAAACGAAAGCGAAGCAGTTCCGCTGCGATCGCTTCCAATAATTGTGTCTTTCGCTCGAACTCGTCCGGCGCGTCGATCGCCTCATGAACGATGCGACCCCGGGCGTCGTAGAGCTCATGGATGTCGAGCAGGGTCTCGACTCGCGCTTTGGCGATGGGTCGCCGGCTGCTAGTCAAATGGGTCGCCAAGGCTTGGGCGATTCGCCCGACCTTCCCACCTTTCGCGCGTTCAAACATGGTCGCAAACTCGCAGCTCTCCCACAGATCGCAGTATCTGTCGACTGGATCGGTCTCGGTCTGCGATGTCAAATAGCGGCGCGCAGCGACGTCGAGGGCTCTCGCCTCCACCGGCGAGAGCGCGACGCGGCTTTCCGCGAATCTTTCGACAAATTCAGCCGCTGACTCCAGGGCTATGGGCTCACGAGCGCGCACCGCGAGGGAGACCGTGCTGAGGAACTTCCACCCGGACCCCACCAATTCCCGGACCTGGACGGGTGCGACCGGCGTCGCCAAATCTCCGACGGCCAAATTCATGTACGCAAGAGCGGACGAGCAGACTTGGGACGCGACCGTGGTTAGTTGGTCCGTTGGCAGCGCGACTTCGGACCCAATATGCAGCTGAATATCGATGTCGCCTTCGTAGGGCGGCTCGTAGTTAAGAACGACTTCAATTGAGTCTTGGGGCGCTTTAACGATTTGGAAGCCCAGTGGAAATCCAACCCCGATGTGACCGCGCCACACAATCGGCCCCTCGGCCGGAGTGAGCGGGCGGGCGGGTGACATTTCAGGTCGAGCGCGTGGGCCGTATGTCGCAACGTGCACGCTAAGGCAGATCTGCTGCCCATTCGCCAAAGTAACCGGCTCGTAGTAGGCTCCCGAAATGAACCGACCTGACGGCGGCCAATCGCAATACGTGCGGCATCGCAGAATTGCGACATAAATGTGCTTGAAGTCAGGCTGCGGAGGGGCTGCAGTCATCCTTTTCGGCTCGCGAAGCGTTTAGCCTCGTCCAAGGGCGCGGGCTCGAGATCGACGCCGCGAAGCGGCGTATCGCGGAGCGGATTATCGTACCCGAACTCGCGCTTGTCATCGGCGTTCTTTGGCCGATTCTCGACAGTATGCCATTTGCCAAAACCGTCAAACCGTCAAACCGTCAAAGTGAGAATGCCCTCGTGGCGCGAAAGGGCCTGCTCGGCGGGGCTTTTGATTCGTGACCCCGTGCGGGGAGGGGGAAAAGGAGCAGGTAGGTTTGCTGACCGAACGAGATCACACGGCATTTCACGCGGGTGCGATCAGGGCATGTACCTGGTCACCCATAAGACTCTCCATCATCGGCTGTAGGGCTCGGAGTCTCCCTGCGACCTGCGTCCGGCGGTATGGCCTTTCTGTGCTAAGTCTCCGGCGCGGTTCGCGTCAGCGGGGGACTTAATGTCGATGATCCCAAGGTCCGCGAACTTGCCGGCGTTGAACGCATCCCTAAAACGCTGAGCGTCGGCTGCACCCATTTCGAGGCGAAGAATGACCTTCCCTTTAGTTGACGACATATCCCGCTACACTCATTGAAACCGTTCAAAGACGACTTACGTTGAGCAGTAGCGCATTTCTGACAGAGTGTCAATCGGCTTGTTCATCAGCTTTGCGGTAGAACATTGCCGGCAAGTCGTCGGCTGTATTTCCAGTATTGCCGCGCGTATCCATCTCTCTTTCTGGTTTATCAGGTCCGAGATTGTGAACCCAACTGAGAGGATTGCCAAACTCAGGAAGGGCCGTGACGACGGCAGAACGCAACCGCGCCACAATATCGTTACGTACTCTTGTCTCGATGCGATGAGTCTTTTCAAGAAGAGGGCCCAAATAATTGTCAACGAATACCTCGGCACCATCGCGATGGATCGAAAGCGCTATGACTTGCAAATCGTCGAGAGCGCCAGTGGCAAATGTGGCGAAAAGCGTCGCGATGTCTTCTTTAGCAACAGAAAGTCGAATAGTAACGCTGTTGAGAATTATGTTGATGACAATTAGGGATTTCTCTGTTGCTGCTTCTTTCATAATTGCAGCTACGATCTGGCTGACCTGTGTTTCGTCAAATGTGTCGGCATCTTTATCAAGTTCTACGTCTATTGGAAGTCCCTGTGAGGGTACGTCTTTTGGATCGATATCCGGGCAGGAATTGTCATTGATGTAGAGCTGGGATACGTCATCGACTTCCAGAACTTTCGCGATCTTTCGATAGGTCGCCAAGATGGCGCGTCCACCGTTATCGAGGATGCTCCGAAGGGTCGCGTGCGTCGTCGGAGCTTTTTCGACGATGTGATTTCTTGAAAAACCCAGCTTAGCCATTCGGTGATCGATGAAACCGATGTTGGCTGCGTAAGCCCGTTCAACCGATGCCATGGTTGCGCTCTCAGGCAAATTACAGGGAAATGTCGAAACTGAGTTCTGGTCGATTCTCTGCAGATGGCCGTATCGTGCATGCGTTCCGACGAATCAGATGTATTCGGAGACGCACGATGGAAACCACGCGAAGGCCTCTCGACTGGTTCAAAACAAAACCCCAGGCCCGGCAGAACTTTTGCGACCCAGCCAAACTCGGAGATTGTGGCGAGAGCGTCGTAGAGCGTCAACGGAGTCCGGTGGGGTGCTTCAGCCGATGGGATGTCGATCTTTGGGTCGCAAGGGCAGTCACAAAAGGCGGACCGCCCCGCATGCGATGACCACGCGCGAGCCGCTCGCAGGCGGACTAAGTAACCCGTATTGACGAAATCCGAGTGACAATCACGACAAGTCAGCATCGCTTACAATAGGAGAAATGATGTCAAATCCAAAACATCCAGCAAAGGAAAATCCCGAAAAGGGGCGTCGTCACGCAGCGTTTGAAGTCGATAGCGCGCATGTCATGACCGGTCTGGATTCCGGGCACGCCAAGCGGCGTGCGACTGAAGAGTTCGACAACTCACTGGCATCGCTGAATGCTTCGTTGTTCGCGTTGGGATATTCCTTCCTGGGGAGCGAGCCAAATCCTGGCCGCAGGAGGGACCTCGCCGAGGAAGCGCGGCAGATTTGGTACGAGAGAATGCTGGCGGTGGGATTCAAGTCGTATCTGACCAAAGGAAAACCGTTCGGGTTGCCCTTCGGCCCGTACGCAAGAGCCGCTCTTTATCACATCTGCGTCAGCTTAGGGCGAGGCCGTGGTCGCGTCTGCACACTGGCGACGCTCGATGGTTTTTCGGATCCCCGCCGCGATCCATGCGACGCGGCGGAGCGTCGGGAGCTGGAAGTCGATTGTCGCGAAGTGATGAAGACGCTTCCGCCGCACTGGCAAGAGCTCCTGCGATCGCTCTACTGGGAGGGGCGTTCAAACCTTGAGGCCTCCGATCAGCTGGACGTAAATCCGCAGACCGTGGCTAATTGGCACTCACGGAGCCGCAAGCGATTGGGGGATGAATTCCGCCGACGCGGTTACTGGCCGCCTTAGGCCCGATGTTCCGTAAATGCCCACAAAGGGCCGCCGACTCACGACAAGTCGGCGGCCCTTTCTCTTTTATCAAGGTGACTCAGCGCCGGAGAAAGCGTTCGGTTGCGCTACCGATTCGCGCGAGGGGTTCGTTGAATGACGTGACGATCGTGCGTCGCCTACAGCACAAAAAATCGCGTCGGAGCGAAATGGATGTCCGGCTCGCGCGTACTGCTTATTGAGGCCGATCGATGAGACGCACAAAGCGAGATCAGGGAATCAACGATCAGCCGTCCACGCGCGTGCGTGGGTCACGCATTAACGTCCCGTCTTTCTGAAAGGTCTTGGTCATGTTTCCGATCATCGGATTTGCGGCCGCTATCGCGACGGCCACCGGCGCGTACGGACTTTATTGGTATCACAGCCTGAGCAAGGAGGAGCAGGAGAAGGCCGATCGGACGGCCTTGGGGTACGCGCAGGAGCTCTACGGGAAGGGCCTGAGCGAGCTGACGGCGCGACAGCTCCAGCACGTACACGACCTGGTCAAGAAGGACTACGAGTCCTGAAAGGACAAATCGTCGGCAACTGGCGGGGCGCGCCCTCGGCGCCCCGTTCTTTTCAGGCGGCCAAAGGCCGGCAGCAATTATGAGTGCGGCTGATCATCGCGTTCTTGCCCTCGCGCACGATTTCAATGTAAGGCGGCACGCGAGAACTCGGGCCCCACGGAATCCACGTGGGCGCGTCGCAATCGACCATGGGGCGTCTTCGTGACGCACGGAGCGAAAACAGCGAACGACGAGTGGACCGCCGACCGATTCGGCGAGGGGTGAGCGATGTCGAGATTCATGGAGATTTTGAAGAACGTTGGCGAAGCGGTTGGACCCGACATGAAACGCATGTGGGAATTAGGTCAGAGCGAAATGGCGAACGCATTGTTTCATGGAAACGGATTCGTGTTGTATGGGCCAAACCAACGGCCTGGGGCCGGAGAGAAGGCGTTTGAGCAGCCGAATCAGGCTGCGATCGAGCCCCCGTCGATCCAACCGCCGGAGCAGAGCCTCGGACGAAGCATGTGAGCGGGGAATGGCAATAAGTGCCGATTCGGAGCCTCCTCCGATGACGATTGAAGAACGGCTCGAGCGAATCGAATCGCTGCTTCATTCGTTGGTTGAGAGGGAGCGAGTCCGCGAATGGTACTCGGTCGAGGAATTCGCGCGGATCGTGGGACGCGCGAGCGGCACGTC
>Ga0209624_10002319_pt1 | contig 14127 bp, 9 predicted proteins | sample JacPinW_OM2H0_O1_FD_188565 | JGI IMG/M metagenome (GOLD analysis project Ga0209624, IMG submission 188565) | Forest soil microbial communities from Algoma, Ontario, Canada - Jack Pine, Ontario site 1_JW_OM2H0_O1 (SPAdes) (version 2) | ecosystem: Environmental > Terrestrial > Soil > Boreal...
CGCCGGAGGGCAGCGCTGCCGCGGCCGACTGCAGCGCGGCACAAGCGCACTCGTGCTGCAGTCGCACCGATGGCAGATCAGTGCCAAAGGGGCTGGCGAGGTGACCGGCATCGCGGTACCCGGGACCCATCAATTGCCTGAAATCGGTGGCAAACCCGACGGCTCCTTCTACGCAGCCGTGCGCGACCCAGGGATGCCCGTCGTGCTGCTGCAGATTCTGCCGTGCCATCAGCACATAACCGCGGCGCGGGTGTCGAGCGATGTGATGGTCTAGGTATTGACTGGCATACGCCTCGTTGCTCAGGAGGAAGCCCGGCTCACCGAGACCGAGGTCCTGAATGAGGACACAGTCGCAGCGCAGCACCTGCTGACGTTTATTGCTGACTTCGACATGCCACAGCCACAGGTTCTGCCTGGCATGCAGCCGCAGCGTGACCCGATAGCGTACGCCGCGCATCTCGCCCTGCCAGACACAGCGATTCGCTGCCACGCCGACCCGACAGTGCGCCTCAGCACCCGCAAGCGACAGGACCAGCGGCTCGCTGCCGCCGATGCGCAGACAGACACGACCCATGCCGCCGGCAACAGGCGAGCCGAGCGACTGGTTGATCATGATGCGGCGACCTCGCCGCAGGTGCTCGATGGCGAAGATCGCGCCGTTCGGCAGCAGGCTGATCATCAGCCCGGACCGATTGCGCAGCTGCTTGAGAGCGAGATCGCCCACGCGGGGCAATGTCAGGCGTTGCGTAGGTTTTTCCCCTTGTCTGACAAGATATTATCAATCGCGCCAAGTTCGCGCCGACGCTCTTCGAGGAAACGCGCTGGCATCCTGGCCAAGGCACAGGTCAAGTGCTGCCGCCTCTGTTTCCCTGCTGGTGTCAACTTCCGGTCATGAAACGGCACTAGGGTTAGTGATCGCGTGTAGACGTGTGTTCAAAGTCGTCCATGTAATGGAGATACGCCATGACACTCCACATCAAAGGAATTCTTGGGACAGCGGTGCTGTTCGTCGCGACCAGCGTGTCTGCACAGACCGTCACCAGCGTTTCCGTCTTTGCAACCGGCACAGCCGTTGGCGGCACGCAGCCTGATTCGATCACCGACGGTAACGGGTCGGTGTGGGTCGAATACGGCAACGGCGCGGTCTCAACCGGCGGTTCGGGTTCCAGCACGATCGTGCAATACAGCACCAGCGGCGCCATCGAACACAGCTACTCAATTGCCGGTCTGGTGGATGGGCTGAAATTCAATCCGGTCACCGGAATTGTCTGGGCACTGCAGAACAACGACGGCAACTCCACGCTGTCGCTGATCAATCCCGCTACCGGGGTGGTCAGCGCACCGCTCAAGTATGCATCGCCACCCTTCGTCTATGGGGCGAGCAGCAGCCGTGGTTATGACGACGTTGCCTTCCTCAATGGCAAGGTCTACCTCAGCTATTCGAACCCGGTGAACCCGTCCGACCCGGTACTGCAGATTCTCAACCAGGGCAACACTCCGTCGGGAACTCTGACGACCACCAACATACTCACTGCGCAGCAGACCAATCCCCTCTTTACGAGCTCCACTCAGAATCCGCCGGACATCGACAGTCTCAAGAGCACCCCCAGCGGTCAGCTGGTGCTGACATCGGAAGGCGATGGCCTGGGGCCGCAGTGGGTCACCAGCGACGGCCGCTACACGCTGGTCTCCAATCCGGGAACCCCGGGGCAGAGCCTCACCAATGTCCGCGTGACCAGTTCCGCGGGCGTCAATGTCAATGCGATGGACGACGTGGTGTTTCCGGGAGCGACGTCCGGAACTCTGTACGTCGCCGATACCGGAACCAACATGGTCTACGCCGTCACTCTCACCGGCCTCAACCCGGACACGCCGATTATCTCGCTCGGCAGTTTCGATGAGGTCGCGCTCGTAAATCCCATCACCGGAGTCGTCGGGGCGCCGCTGCTGACCGGTCTCACGGCCACCCATGGCCTTGATTTCGTTGCGGGGGTGCCGGAGCCCGCGACGGGCTCGATCCTGCTGCTCGGCTTCGCGGGGCTGGCGGCAGCCGGCGCGTTGCGCCGCAGGTCCACCGCAGCGTGAGGGCGCGGACGCGCGTCGGCTGATGCGGCGCATCCCTACAGCGGGGATGTGCCCGGATCCCGTCGTACGTTCGTTACGCGCTCCTGCCACTTCGTGATGTTCACGCCCTTCACGAGCAGCCACAGGCAAAACGATGATTCCCCGACCAGTGGTGGCAGCAGAACAGCGGGAATTATCAGATCGGCGAGCGCCGGGGCAAAAAGCGCGGCAAAGCAGGCGAGCAGATAGCTCAAGCCGGCAATCTGCATCAATACGCCTATGAGTTTCGGCAAATACCCCGACCTGAAGATCAGATAACGGTTCACCAGGCAGGTGAAGCCAAAAAATATCAGCGCAATATTGAAGGCAAGGTCATGCGACCTGAGAGCGAGGTTGGCGAGGGTCTGTAGCTGGCGTGGTTCAAATGCCTTCAGGTAATCGGCATTGCCCAACGTAGGCATTACTGCAAGAAGAAACAATTTGCTGACGGCCTCAACAGCCAGGGACACAAGATTGAACATTACGCCCAGCAGAATCAGTTGCCGGCTCACTGGTCTGAGCAGCAGATATTCAATCCACAACAACGGCACGGCACACACGACGACGATGAAGTCGGCAGCGACGCCGAGCCGCCACAACTGCGGTGAGGCAAGAATGTTGTGAGCCGTGGTTGCGGCGTCACCCGGCACGACCAGCTTGTTGGTGACGAATCCTTCAGCAAATGCACCGAGAACGATGATTGCCAGGTATAGCGCGCCACCTGTGCGTGCGTAGCGTTGCGGGGAAGTCTCGACGCTTTGATCTGCCATCACACCTTCTCCCGCAACGATGAGGAGCGACGCGTCGCCGGCACTCGCGCGAGGATAACGCGCCGAGCCGCCTACTCGAACCATGCGGTCGGTGCGGTAGATTTCGGATCGGCACCCGCCGTGAGCGGGTATTGCGCCACCGCATGGATGAACTCTTTGAAATCAATCAGATATCCTAGAATGGCCTCAACGGGAGCTCTGCCGGGGTCGTTGAATTGGAACTCATTGCCATCGGCCCGGATTTCGGCGTCGAAGTGCGTGGCATCAGCCTGGTGGACGTCGCCACCAGCGCCAGTGCCTACGAAACCCTGCGCGCGGCATTCGAGGAGCACAGTGTTCTCCTGTTTCGCGATCAGCAGGTCACCGACGACGTGCAGGCGGCATTCTCCCGCGCCTTCGGGCCCCTGGAACGCGTCAAACCCGGCTCAGAGGGCGCGGGAACGTTCTACAGCCGCCTGCACAACATCGCGTCGGACGGCACGGTGGTGCCCGAGACGCACCGCCAGGCGCTGACTGCCCGCGCCAACCAGCTGTGGCACACCGACAGTTCGTTCAAGAAGACACCGGCGCTGGCATCCGTGTTATCGGCACGCATCGTTCCTCGACAGGACGGCGAAACCGAGCTGACTTCCACGCGACACGCCTGGAATCGCTTGTCGCCGTCCATGCGTTCAAAGCTCCGTGACGCCGTCGTCACCCATGCTTATGCCTATTCGCGTGATCAGATCGATCCCGAACTGATGACTACCGCAGAGCGCAGCGCACTGCCGCCGGTACGGTGGCGAATCACGTGGCGCAACCCGGTAAACGGGCGCCCGGCGCTGTACCTCGCCTCACACGCATACGCCGTAGACGGTCTCGCCGCTGCCGCAGCGCGCACGCTGCTGGATACGCTGATCGCCGATGCAACGCGTCCCGAATTCATTTACCGGCACTGTTGGCGACCGGGCGACGTGTTGATGTGGGACAATCGTGCCACGATGCACCGTGGCCGGACGTGGCCGCCAGACCAGGCGCGCTCCATGGTTCGCACGACCATTTCTGCCGTCGAAGCCGACGGTCTCAGCGACCTGCGGCCACCTTGAGCACGGCGCGCGTATCGACCGGTGGCAGGCCCCCGAGCACGAAGGAGAGCTGACGGATGAACGGACGTGTCGCGCTGGTAACGGGCGGCGGCCGCGGCATCGGACGCGAAGCGGCGCTGCTCCTGTCGGCATCCGGAGCTCGGGTAATGGTCGTGGCGCGCAGCGCGACGGAACTGCAGGCCGTCGGTCTCGAGTACGTCGCCGCCGACCTCGGCACTGCCGAGGGCTGCGCCCTGGCCGTGGCGGAGACCGAGCGACGACTCGGGCCGATTGACCTCCTGGTGGTAAACCACGGCATCGGCTCCGCCCATGAGCGGCTCGTATGGGAGCAGGATCCGCAGGTCTGGCGCGAAACGATGCGTGTCAACCTCGACGGTCCGTTCGAGCTCGCGCGGCTGACGGTGGGCGGCATGTGCAAGCGCGGCTTCGGCCGGCTGGTGTTCACCAGCTCGACCGCCGGCGAGAAGGCGGAACGCTCCGGCAGCGCGTACACCGCATCCAAGCACGGCGTTATCGGGCTGGCACGCGCGGTCGCCCAGGACGCCGGTCCGTTCGGAGTCACGTCCAACGCAGTGCTGCCGGGCTGGGTGCGAACGGCAATGGCAGAGCGCTCGGCGAAGACCGAGGCGGAACGGCGCGCTGTCAGCGTCGAGCAGGTATGGCGCGAGCGCGCCGCCATCTACCCGCAGAACCGGGTGCTCGAGCCGCGCGAGGTCGCGCAGGTGATCGCCTTCCTGTGCAGCGATGCTGCCGGGGGCGTGAACGGCGAAGCGATCACCGTGGCTCTCGGCGGCATCTGGTAGGCGGTCGAAGCACGCTGCGAGCCGCTGCCCCAAAGTCGCGCATCGTCTACTGCGCAACGCCGATCGTGCTGACGACTTCCGCCACGCCCGGAGCCTGCGCGGCCACCGCTTTGGCTTCAGTGATCTCGAGTGCGGAGTCGACCAGACCCGACAGGTACACCACGTGGTCACGGGTACTGACATAGATGGTGTTTGCGGGGTCGAGGTCCGGATGCTGCTCCATCAGCGTCTCCACATCAGCCGTGGTCTGCGCGTCCTGCGAGTCTCCTTCGAGCTTGCTTTGCACCGCACATCCGGAAAAGAGTCCCGTGAGCAGCAGCGCACAGCCGGTCACTCTGAAGTAGTTTGAATAGGTCATTGCAGTCTCCTCTGTTGACATCAGGCGAACGAGCACAGGCTACGCACGGTGCATTGCTTGCGGGTTGCGATGTGGCCTTCCCCTGTTGCATTTGCAATCGAACCGCGCGCGACGGCGCACTGTGCGTCGGAGGATGGATGTGGCAAATGAAATGCGGCCTGCGGCCGAGGACACACACGGTTCACGAGTCGCGCCTATTCTCATGAGCGTCGAAGTCAGTCTCGACCCCCTCACCAGGAGAGCCGATCGTGAAGGTGCTCAGTTGGGGCTGCCACCCGGCAGTTTTCGCCCTCATCAGTGCAATCCGTCCGGTGTGGCGATTGATCCGCGCACCGGCAGATTGTGGTGCACCGTCAACGAACGCGACGGCCTCGGTGACAACCTCGTGCCCGATTACATCACCGCGGTGCGCGAGGGCGGCTTTTACGGCTGGCCCTGGTGGTACATGGGTGCGCACCAGGATCCTCGGCACGTCGGCAAGCACCCGGAACTACGCGAGCGTGTCATAGTTCCCGACGTGTTACTCCAGCCGCACAACGCCTCCTTGCAGATCGCCTTCTACCAGGGGCAGCAGTTCCCCGACGAGTACCACGGGGATATCTTCGCCACCGAGCATGGTTCCTGGAACAAGTCGGTGCGCGCCGGCTACGAGGTAATTCGCCTGCCCTTGCACCCCGGGGGCAAGTCGGGAGGGGAGTACCAGGACTTCCTGACCGGATTCGTGCTGCCGACGGGCAGGTATGGGGCCGTCCGGTAGGCGTCACCACCGCACGCGATGGCGCGCTGCTGGTGACTGACGACGGCTCGAACTCGATCTGGCGGGTCAGCTACGTCGGCGAATAGCCGCGTATCTAACTGAGTTCCGCCAGCGCCGCGCGCAGCTCGGAGAGCCGCGGCGGTTTGCTCAGCAAGCGATCGACGTGCGCCGGTATCTCATGCTCAGCCAGCATCCTTCTGCCCCAGCCGGTCAGCAGGATCACCGGCGTCGCGGCCGAGGCTGCCTTAACGGCGGCCGCGACCTGTCGTCCGTCCACGTAGGGCATGCCGAGATCGGTGATAACCAGATCGAACGCGGTGCCCGTGCTCAGTTCCCGCTGAAAGGCATCGATACCGCTGCGGCCGCCGTCGGCGCTCGCGACGCGGTGCCCGTCGCCCTCGAGCACATCCCGCAGCGACTTCACGAGCAGGGGATCGTCGTCGACCACCAGCAGATGCAGCCGGCGCACGAGCGCCGTGTCACCCATGCCCTCGTCAGCGGCGGCGCCCTGCGCCGCAGCACCTGAGAACAGCAGTCGCACCGTGGTGCCGCGTCCGGGTGCGCTGTCGATCTCGAGCTCGGCGCTGTGCCGTTGTGCCATGCCGTAAACCATGGGCAGCCCCAGACCGGTACCGCGTTCACCCTTGGTCGTATAGAACGGCTCGAGGCAGCGCCTGCGGGTTTCTTCGTCCATGCCCATGCCCGAGTCCGACACTTCGAGCTCGACGTGCGCCGGCCGGCCGGCCGCTCCGGACTCTGCGGGCATGAAGCGCGTCCGCAGCGTGATGATACCCCCGGCCGGCAGTGCATCGACCGCGTTGAATACCAGATTCGTCAGGGCGTCGCGGATCTCGCCCTCCGCTCCCATGATGTCCGGCAGCCCGGAGCTCAGCTCCTGCCGCCATTCGATGGCGATCCCGCGCCGCTGTGGCAGGTCGCGCCACCGCACTTCCGTGAGAGCTGCGACCTGCTCGACCATGCGGTTGAGAGACACTGGCGCAAGTTGCAGTTGCGGCTCGCGCGGGCGGTAGAACTCACGCATGCGCGCGACCGTAGCGGCAACATCCTCGATGGCTTGGCGGATGATCTTGAGGTAGTCGCGCGCCTGCTCACTGAGAGTGGGTTCCCGGTCGAGCAGCGTGTCGGTGTAGATCATCACCGGTGACAGGGCATTGTTGATGTCATGGGCGATGCCGCTCGCCATCTCACCCAGTGCCCGCAGCCGCTCCTGCTGCATGACGGTTTGCTGTGTCTGACGCAGGTCGTCGTACGCGCGTTGCAGGGCTGCATAGAGCTGCGCCTGGTTGGTAGCCAACGCCACATGCTCACTCAAGTGGCGCAGGAATTCACAATCGGGGCTCGCGAATGCCTGCGCGGCCCGGCGCGCGACCAGCAGCACGCCGAACACGCGCGCCTCGAGAAGCAGCGGCGCGAGGACAATCGAGCGCAGGCCGCAGCGCGCGAAGCGCTGCGCAAATGGGAACGGCACAGCCACGGTGTCCGGCTCGTAGACCAATTCGCCGGCAATGCAACGGCTGAGTCCGTTGGAGTCGACGGCCACCGGCATCTGCTCCTCGAGCCCGAGAGTGGCGGCCAGCGCGTAACTGTTCGGTCCGATCGCGATGATCGACAGACGCCCGGCGTCGCCGTCGTACAGGCATGCACAGCCGAACTCGATGGGTAGCTGATCCTCGAGACGGGCGAGCACGACCTTGAAGATGCTGCCCAGATCCTGGCGCTCGCCGGTGGCACGGGTGATGCGGTGCAGGAGGTCGAGGCGGCTCAGCTGCGCTTCGAGCCTGCGCTCGGCCAGTTGACGTTCAGTGATGTCGCGGGCAATCGTGGACGCGCCTGCGATTTCGCCCCGGCTGTTCCTCACCGGCGAGACAGCAACGGACACGGCCACGGCCGTCCCGTCCTTACGCACGCGCTGAGTGTCAAAATGGCGGATGCTTTCGCCGCGGGCGACCTGCGCGAGGATGTCGGCCTCTTCGCCAGCCCGGTCCGGCGGAAACAGCATCAGCATGGGACGACCGACAACCTCGGACGCCTGGTAGCCGAACAGTGTCTCTGCCCCCGCATTCCAGCTGGTGATGATGCCTTCCAGGTTCTTGCTGACGATCGCATCGTCAGAGGACGCGACGATGGAGGCCAGCCGTGCATGAGCCTCTCCGGCCTTCTCGAGCTCGGCGGTGCGCTGCCGGACGCGTAGTTCGAGCTGATCCCTGGCATCGCGCAATGCCCGCTCGGCTTGCGCCCGTCCGGCAAAATCCCGGCGGACCGCAAGCATCGCCAGACCAGCGAAGCCGAACGCCAGTAACCCACCGCCGATCATGACGCCTCTGGTGACGGCGGAGCTGCGGCGGGTCCGTTGTTCGCGCTCGCCCAGCAGGGAGGTCTCGGCAGCCTCCATCTGCGCGATCAGGTGGCGAATCTGATCGTGAATCTGCTTGCCCTTTCCTGTGAGCACCGCGGCTTGCGCCGCCGCGAAGCCCTGGTCTCTGCGCAGTTCGATCACCGTGCGCAAATTGGCGAGGCGGTCGGTCAGCAGCGGCTGCAGCGCTTCGAGCCGCTGCTGTTGAGCGCGGTTGTCCGCCGTCAGCTGGCGTAAGCCGCTCGTCTGAGCGCCGATGACTGCCGCCGCCTGGAGATAGGGCTGCAGGTAGCCCTCGTCGCCGGTGATAACGTAACCGCGCTCAGCGCTCTCGGAATCGGTGGCGGCAGCGAGCAGCAATTCCAGGCTGCCGAGAACCTCGCGGGTGTGCGCGACCCAGGCCGCGTTCTCGTTCAGACGCGCAAGGCTCAGATAGGAGACTATCCCGATAGCGGCCAGGCAAATGAGCGCAACGGCGAAGCCGAGGCGGATTTTGCGCTCGGTGGAAACCAGGTCCGCATCCGCGCGCTGCTCTTCGCCTGACTGGCGCGATCGCGGCAGTGACGGGCCGCCCGATGGCTCGGAGGTGGCCGCGGGGGCGACTCCGTTCTCCGCCTCGCTCATGAGCCTGATAGTACGTTACTCGTCCTCAGCGCGCTGCGGCGCCTCCGGGCTGCCATTGGGGGGGCGCATCAGCGTGCCTCCGGATGAGGTGATGAGCGAGCGAAACTCGGCTGCCGGCATGGGTTTCGCCGCAATGAAGCCCTGGAACTGCGGACAGCCAAGGCGTAGCAGTTCGCGCAACTCTGCCTGAGTTTCCACACCTTCGGCGATCGCTATCATGTTGAAGGAACGCGCCAGCGACAGGATCGTCGATACCACCGCGAGGTGGCGGGGATTGGCGTCGAGGTTGGTGATGAACGATCGATCGATCTTCAGATACTTGACGGCCAGTTGCGACAGACGACTCAACGAGGAATGACCCGTGCCGAAGTCATCGATCGCAATGCCGATGCCGGCGGCGGCGAGGCGGTCGAGCGCCATCGCCGCGCCTTCGCGACCGATCATCAGCGCACTCTCGGTGATTTCTATGTCGATGCGCCGATCAATCGCGGCGAGCGGCGCGATCGCGCTCAGCAGCGAATCGACGAACTCGCTGTGCCTGAACTGCAGGGCGGAGACGTTGACGGCGATCGGTATCGACGGCAGCCCGTAGCCGTGCCAGTCGAGGGTGTCCGCGACCGCCTGCTGGATCACCCACTGACCGACATCGACGATCAGTCCCGATTCCTCTAACACCGGAATGAACTCGGCCGGCGAATGCAGCGTTCCGGACGAATCCTTCCAGCGCAGCAGTGCCTCCACTCCGGCGATCCGCCCGCTCGCCAGAACCAGCTTCGGCTGGTAGTAGAGCATAAACTCATTGCGTTCGAGCGCGTCGCGCAGCTGCTGCTCGAGGCTCATGCGCAGGTGCAGCTCCGCGTTCATCCCCGGGGCGTATCGCAGATACCTTTCACCGCCGGCCTTGGCGCTTTTCATGGCCATCTCCGCCCGCTGCAGCAGCGCCTCCGCGGTAAGCCCATCGGCCGGATACTGCGCAGCCCCGATCCGCAGCGCTACGCGAATCTCCTGGCCATCGACGATCACCGGCGCCGCAAACGACTGCTTCAGCTGCGTGCCGGTGCGAGCGGCTGACGCATCGGCGGCGCGGGCGCCCATCATCACGAGACTGAAACAGCCATTGCCGAGGTATGCCACGTGTGTCGGGTCGTCGACGAAGCTCTTGAGTCGCTCGGCGACCAGCTGCAGCAGACGGTCGCCGACGTGGCGACCGTAGCGGTCGTTGATCGCGCCCAGCCGTTCGACATCGAGGGTCAGCGTGACGAGCTCGCGCACCTCGTAGGCCTGGGCGATGCTCAGGGCGCGTGCGACGCGCTCACAGAACAGTCCGCGGCGTGCCAGCCCGGTCATGGGATCGAAATACGCCAGGTATTCTGCGGCACCCTCCTTCTCGATGTACTGCAGCGCAAACGACAGGCTGCCGGCTACCTGCCGCAACAGGGCCGTTTCCTCGTCGTCGAAGGCACCGGGCTCGATGGAGCCCAGATCCAGCGCGCCGACGACGGTTCCATCTACCGATAGCGGCCAGACCGAGAACGAGCGCAGCCCGAACTTCAGCAGTGCCTCGCGACCGTAGACGTTGCGTGCCCGGTCGGCCAGGTCGTTGCACACGACCGGGCGGCCGGTCGCCAGCGCCTCTTCGGTGAGGCTGGAGAAACTCGGCGCATTCGCCCGCACCGACGCCGAGAATTCCCTGAAGGTGCCGGCACGCGCGCCGGCCAGCGCGACGATGCGCGCCGTCGCGGTACCAGCCTCCACCAGTAACACCGCTGCCGCGGGGTAGCCACCCTGGGTCGCCGCTATGCGACATACCTCCTGCAGCAACTGCGGGCGGTCGCGAATGCGCAGCACCGCCGAATTGATGCTGCTCAACATCATGTGAATGCGGCTGAGGCGCTCGATACGCTCCGCCTGCAGTTTGCGGACGGTGACGTCGCGATCCGTACCGCGGAAACCGGTAATGAGCCCGTGGTCGTCGATGAGCGCGAGCGCATGCCGCTCGAGCCAGCGGTAGCTGCCGTCGCGGTGCCGGAAGCGAGCGGTGAGACTCGAGAGACGCCGCTCCTTCGCACCCAATGCGCCCAGCGCCCCTTCCATCAGGGCGCGGTCATCGTCATGCACGTGTGTCGCGAAGTGGACGCCCAGTATCTGCTCGCCCGGCAGACCGAGTATCGCCTCGGCTCCCGGGCTCGAGAAGACGTAGCGCCCGTCGACGTCGAGCTCCCAGATCCAATCCTGGGACGCATGAACGAGATCACGGAAACGACGCTCGGCGCGCAGTGCGATGCGGCGTTCCTGGCTGTCCTTGAGGGCGCGAACTACCGAATGTCCCAGCCGCGCGAGGTTCGTCTTCAGAACGTAGTCCGTCGCTCCCGACTTCAACGCCTCGATGGCGCGTTCCTCACCCATGGCTCCCGAAACGAAGATGAAGGGAATCTCCGCGGCCTGGGCGTGAGCGATCCGCAGCGCCTCCAGGCCGTCGAAGCCAGGCAGTTTGAAGTCGCACAGTATGAGATCGGGTTCGCTTTCGAGACCACGCCGAAAGTCCCGCTCGGTCTCGACGCGCTCGACCGTCCAGGTCAGCCCGGAGCGCTTGAGCTCGTTCTCGGCAAGGATCAGGTCTGCGGGGACGTCCTCAACGGCCAGGATGCGAATCGGGCGGCTCATGACACTGTAGCCCGCCTGCCCCGGCGCGCGAGCGCGTCCGCTGCGTTCGCATCACCATCCGACTGTCGCGCCTCCCCCCCGGCTGCTATGAAATCTTGGGCAGGCGTCACCATCGATCTGCGGTTACCCTCCTCTGGGGAGTTCTCGCCAATCTCCCCGGTGCCGACGCCGATAGATTCGCTCAGCGCCCTTGCAGGCGCCAAGCGGCAGCTGCGGCACGACTGTTGGGGGTTCCAGCGGCGCCAATTGTTTACGTTGCTGCGGCACGAGCGCTCGGAGCCGTTTGCGCCAATTTGTACCGCCGTGCTGTTATCCGGCCAGGTCCATATCAATGTCATCGTGGATTTTGCATTCGGCTGCATCACGGCGGCGTGCCGCCCGGTGGCTAGCGATTCATCTTGCGGTAGCTGCTGGGCGTTGTGCCTACCAGCGCGCCAAACTGCCGTGACAGGTGTCCCTGGTCGGAGAAGCCGACCGCGCTGGCAATGCGCGCGAGCGGCAGATCGGTTTCCACCAGCAACCGCTTCGCTCGCCGTACGCGCTGCTGCAGCACATAGCGGTGTGGCGAAACACCCGTGCTATGGCGGAATGCCCTGGCGAAGTGATACACCGACAGGCGCGCCTGCGCGGCCAGGGCGTCAACGCTGAGGCTATCTTCGAGGCGGGATTCGACGAATTCGCACACGCGGCGCAACGCGGCGACGGATAATCCGCCGCGCGGCGGCTGAACTGCAAACTGCCTCTCGAGCTCGGTCAGCAACGTCGCACGCGGGCGCATCAGGAACTCAGCGTCGACACCGTTGATGTGGGAACGCAATGACAGTACCGGCGCCGACACCAGCGCGCAGCGCTGTCCTGCACCACCTGACTCCTGCAGGCCGACGACGTGGTCCGCTCCAGCCCACCGGCGCCTGAACAGCGCCCCGGTGCGCGTAAACAGTGCCCACACGCTTAAGCCATCATCGATACGCTCCTGGGTCAAGGCAAATTCCTTGCGCGCCCGGTGGTCCGCGCCGACGACGCGCCCGTCCTGGTCGACGGCCAGAAGCGGGGCGGCGTTTGCGCCAACCAACGGTGCCACGGCCACGATCCACGATCGCGCGAACGCCTGGCGAAACAGCCTCTCCTCGAGCGCGCGTGCGGACGCCACTACCAGTGGCAGCGTCAGGCCATGCGACTGCGCCGACAGGGTTGAATCGATCGAAGACACATCGAGCACTGCCGCGACCGTCGCGTCGACGCCGTATATCGGTGCGCCGGAACAACTGAGCGAGCCGTGCCGCGCACGGAAGTGTTGAGTCTGATGAACGGTAATGGGCCGCTGCTCGGCAATGCACGTGCCGATGCCATTGGTCCCCTCGCTTGCCTCGGACCAGACTCCGCCGATCCATACTCCCCAATAGCGAAACTGTGCCGCCCGCGCCTCGTTGCCCCGGTATTCAACAGCAACGCCGTTGGTGTCACAGAGCAGCACGACATAGCCGGCCGGACGCACCAGGCCGTAAAGTCGATCGAGCTGCGACTGTGCCGCACGCACCACTGCCTCGATCGGCTCGCGAGAGCTGCGCAGCTCACCGGCGGTCTGGACATGCGGTGTCCGCATACTCGCGGGGTCGATATGATAATCCTCGGCGCTGCGGCGCCAGGACAGGGCGACGTCGTCATAACCGTGATCCGCCAGCTGTCGTTCAACCGCCAAGGCGGCCGTGGGTGCCGCGACAACCTGCGGCTCACTGCCGGGGGCGTCAGCGCACTGGCTGCGGATTTCCCGCATTTGCGGCCGCCCGCTGGAGTGAGGCGATCCCGCTTTCACGACTGCCTCCGTGAATCTCGTCGACTGCTATGGCTGATTGACAGCCTGCGCGGCTGAGCTTGCGTGAGCATGTCGGCCAGCCGAGCGGACATTGCAATTGCAACGCGGCGTCGTCCGGGGGGCCGATTCAGCTCGGCGGTGCGGATCCCGCGGCGTCCTGCCAGCCACCCCCGAGCGCCCGGATCAGATCCACGCTGGCACGCAGCTGCAGCGTGTCGAGATTGAGCGCCTCGAGCTCGCTCTGCAGGACGGCTGTCTGGGAGGTGACGACGGTGAGATAATCGGTCGCACCCTTGACGTAGAGCGCCATCGACAGATCCAGGGTATGGTGCGCAGCGTCGACCGCCGCCTTCTCCTCCACGGCGGCGTCGTGGTAGTGGTTGAGGGTGGCGAGGCTGTCTTCCACCTGCTGAAATGCGCTGACGACGGTTCCGCGGTAATTCGCGGCTGACGCGTCGAACTGCGCGCGCGCCTGTGCGACTTGCGCGCGGCGCAGGCCGCCGTCAAACACGCTGAGCAGCGCGTTCGGTCCGATCGCCCAGAAAGAGCTCGGCGCGCTCAGCCAGTTGGAGAAGGCTTTGCTCTCGAAGCCGCCCGCGGCGCCCAGTGTGATCGTGGGAAAATACGCTGCGCGTGCCACCCCGATGCCCGCATTGGCCGCGATCATGCGCCGCTGCGCGGCGGCGATATCGGGACGGCGCTCCAGCAGGGTGCTGGGGACGCCGCTGGGAATCTGTGGCAGCGGCAGAGTGACGATCTGCGGATTGATCGAGAAG
>Ga0209624_10002320_pt1 | contig 14120 bp, 15 predicted proteins | sample JacPinW_OM2H0_O1_FD_188565 | JGI IMG/M metagenome (GOLD analysis project Ga0209624, IMG submission 188565) | Forest soil microbial communities from Algoma, Ontario, Canada - Jack Pine, Ontario site 1_JW_OM2H0_O1 (SPAdes) (version 2) | ecosystem: Environmental > Terrestrial > Soil > Boreal...
CGCGCCGCGGGCGCTGCTCGAGCATGCCGAGCGGCCGGCCCGCCGTGCGGACGCCGTCGCGCACGTGCGCCGCGCCGTGCCGGTCCGCCCGGAGCTCACGCCGGTCGAGACGCTGGCCTACGCCGCGCCGCGCCGCACCTGCCGCACCTGCTTCGGCCCGCTCCGCTCGCCCGACGACGCCGTCGCGCCGCAATCGCCGTCCTTCACGCCGCCGGCTGCCCATGCGAGCGCCGCGGCCGCCGCGGTCGCCGCCGACGATCCCACGTCGGGCCCGGTCTCCTTGGGTGCCGACATGATCTGGTTCCGCTTCCAAAGCCGGACGATCCAGGGCCCGAACTAACCTCGGTTCTTCTTGGGAGCCCAGGTTATACTAGAGAAAACCAGCCCGAAAACATCGGGCTGGAAGCGTCTTATCGGGACACGACGATGCGCATCAAATACGAAGTGTCTGCCGGCGGCCTCGTGCTGCGGCGGAACGGCAACTCCTTGGAGGCCCTGCTCATCGGGCGGGGCGAGCCTCGTGTTTGGTCGCTGCCCAAGGGGCACGTCGAGGCGAAAGAGACCCACGAGCAGGCGGCGCTGCGGGAAGTCCGCGAGGAAACGGGCTGTTGGGCCGAGATCCTGTCCAAGCTGTCCGACATCTCGTACTGGTTCTATCTGAACCGCACCAAGCACAAGAAATCGGTCCATTTCTACCTGATGCGCTACCTTTCGGGCGACACGGCGAACCACGACCACGAGGTGGACGAGGCGCGCTGGTTCGAGATCAAGGCGGCCAAGAAGTCGCTCAAGTACGTCAACGAGAAGCGTCTGGTCGACCTGGGCCTGGAATGGCTGGAGCAGGAAGGCAGCGGCATCTTCGAGCCGGAGACGGTCACCGCGGCACGTTCCGTAGGGGACTCGTCCGCCTGAGTGTGTTCGCGCAAAGTGCGCGAACACTCGCGGTCCTCGCTTCGCTTCGGTCCGCCCTTCGCACACGGCTCTGTACTGAATGACTGACGCGCTGCCACAGGTTGAGGCCGGTGGCCTCAACGTCTCGATCGACGTCTTCGACGGCCCCCTCGACCTGCTGCTGAACTTGGTGAAAGAGCGCCAGCTCGACATCGCCACGGTTCCGCTCGCGGCCGTCGCCGACCAGTACCTGGCGTACATCCAGGCGATGGAGGCGCTCGACGTCGAGCTCGCGGCCGATTACCTCGTCGTCGCTTCGACCCTGGTGTTCCTCAAGTCCAAGGCCCTGCTGCCGCCGATCCCGATCGAGTTCGCGGGCGATCCCGAAGAGTCGGCCGAGGCGATCGAGGCGCGCCTGCGCGACCGGCTCATCGCGTACTCGAAGTACCGCGACGCCGGCACGGAGCTCAAGGCCCGCGCCGCCGAGGCGTCCGCATACTACCTGCGCGCGGACGGCGGCGACCCCACCGCCGACTTCGTCCAGCGCTACAAGATCGACGCGGCCAAGCTCGCCGGCGCGCTGGCCGCGGCCCTGCGCGCCGCCAAGCCCGAGAAGCGCACGATCGTGCGGGAACGCGTCTCGCTCAACGAGCAGATGGACATGGTGGTCCGCGCCGTCCGGCGCGCCGGCAAGGCCTCGTTCTTCGGGCTCTGCGCCGGCCTGGACCGGGTCGCGATCATCGTGACCTTCCTGGCCGTCCTCGAGCTCGTCCGCCGCGAGCGGCTGCGCGTCGCGCAAGACGAGGCGTTCGGGGACATCGACCTCCTCCCGATCCCCCAAGAGACGCATGCAGCCTGAGCTCCTCGACACCGGCCACCTCCAGCGCAACATCGAGGCGCTGCTCTTCGTCGCGTCCGAGGCGCTCTCGATCAAGGAGCTCGCCAAGCTGACGGGCGCCGAGCAGAGCGAGGTCACCGTCGCGCTCCAGAAGATCGACGAGGAGTTCGCGCACCGCGGGATCGTGCTGCGCGAGATCGCCGGCGGGTACCGCCTGGCCAGCGCGCCCGACGCCCGCGAGGCGGTCGAAGCGTACCTGATGCCGCCCAAGAACAACCTCTCGCCCGCCGCGCTCGAGACGCTCGCGATCGTCGCGTACACGCAGCCGTGCACCAAGGGCGAGATCGAGGACATCCGCGGCGTGTCGGCCGACTCGGTGATCGCCACCCTGGTCGACCGCCGGTTCCTGGTGGAGTCGGGCCGACGGGACACGCCCGGCCGGCCGATGCTGTATAAGACGACCCCGGAGTTCCTCGAGGCGTTCGGCCTCAAGTCGCTCGACGATCTGCCGCGGATGGACGTCGACGGGGCGACGTCGCTGGAGCTCGCGCTCCCCATCCCGACGGTCCCGGCGAGCCGCGACGTCCCTGACGAAAGCCTGACCGAAGAAAAACCGGACCAGGAAACCCCTGCCGCCGCGGATGCGGTCCAAGGGGCTGAAACGACAGAGTCCGAGACGGACGAAAAGAACAGCCTGGAGGCGCCGGTCGAGACGACCGCCGCCGAACCCGAAATGGAGCCTACGCCATCAGCGGTCTAACCGCATCGCAACCGACCCTCGTGCCCGCCGACGTGTGGGCGGCGGTCGACGAAAACTGTCAGCGCGTCGCGCTGATCCACGAGCTCATCCAACCCGGTGAGAATTTCAAGCTCACCGGCGACCAGCGCAAAGCGGTCGACGCCATCACCGCCGGCCTCGACGACGGGACGTTCGAGTACCTGCTCAAGGCCCCGACCGGCTCGGGCAAGACGGAAGTCATGCTGCGCGTCGCGGTCGACACGATCCTCAAGACCGACGGCTACGTCGTGATCCTCGCGCCCACGCGCGACCTGATCCGCCAGCACGTCACCTACTTCACGGAGCGCCTCGAAGGCACCGGAATCGGCGTCGGCCAGATCCACGGCGGCGCCGCGCCCGGCGAGCGCCGCGCGGTCGAAGCCGGCATCGAGAACGGCACGATCCACGTGGTCGTCGGTTCCGCGATGATGCTGACGATCGACCGGCACTGGGAGATCATCGACAAGAGCGACCTGCTCTTCATCGACGACGTCAACGCGTTCGACGAGAAAGAGCACTTGCGGCTGCTCGAAGACTTCGACTGCCCGATGCTGTTCGCGACGGCCACGCCCGACGAGCTGCGGCGCTTCCTCGACCGCATCGGCGCCACCAAGAACGTCGTCTCGATGAAGAAGATGCCGTTCGACGTCCTGCCCACCAAGATCCACAAGGTGGAAGGCGTGTGGGGTGAACCGCCGGCGGAACAGCTGTCGCGCGCCGATGCGCTCATCAAGGACCACCTCGCGCGCGGCTCGCGCATCTTCGTCATCGGCCGTACGCGCGGCGACGTGCCGCGCTTGGCCGAGCGGCTCGAGCACACGTACGGCATCGACGTCGAGCAATTGCGCGGCGACATGGCGGACACGAACGAGCAGAGCAAACGCTACCGGCGCAAGGGCGTGAAGGTCAACGAGGTCGGCACGCGCGTCGAGATGATGAACAGCTTCCGCGGCAAGTCGCCGGCCGTGCTGGCCGCGACGAACCTGATCGGCAGCGGCATCGACATCCCGGCGGCCGACCTCATCGTCATCACCGATTCCGACGCGTTCGGCGAGTCCGAGATCGAGCAGCTCATCGGCCGCGTCGGCCGCCGCGAGCGGCCGTCGGACGCGGTGCTGCTCACCGGCACGACGTTCGAGAAGAACCCGTCGCGCGCGATGGCCTCGCCGCGGGCGAAGAGCTTCATGCCCACCGGCATGCGCGCGCGCCAGTTCAACTTCGGCCGCCGCCGCTAACCGATCGGGAATGCGGCTCGGCCCTCACGTTCGGATCGCCGGAGGCTATGACGACGCCATCGCGTACGCGCGGCGGCTCGGCTCCACCGGGCTGCAGTTCTTCGGCGGCAACCCCAAGACGTATCGCGTCGGCGCGCTCGACGTGCCGGCGCTCGAGCGTTTCGCCGCCGCGCGCGCGGAAGCGGGGATCGCGCCGTGCGCGATCCACACCTCGTACCTGATCAACCTCGCGAGCGAAGACCGCAAGACGGTCGTGAACTCGCTGCGGCTGCTGAAGAACGATCTCAAGATCGCAGCAGCCGGCGACGTCGCGTACGTCAACACGCACCTGGGCTCGTACGGCAAGCGCGACCGCAAAGACGGCTTCGCGTCGGTCGTCGCGTCGCTGGAGAGCGCGCTCGAGAGCATCGACCCGAACGTCTATCTCGTGATGGAGAACAGCGCGGGTGCGGGTCAGCTCTGCGGCGGCACGATGGAAGAGCTGGGCGAGTTCGTGCGCGCGATCGGCCATCCCAACCTGCGCGTGTGCCTGGACACGGCGCATTCGTGGGCGGCCGGGTACGAGATCAACTCGCGCGACGGCGTGGAGCGGTTCTTCGACCTGGTCGAGCGCGAGATGGGACTCGACCGCGTCGTGATGTTCCACTTCAACGACACGCAGATCGAGCTGGGCGGGCATCGCGACCGGCACTGGCACATCGGCGAAGGGCACATCGGGATCGCAGGCTTCCGGGCCATCGTGGCCCATCCGGGCGTGCAGGGAAAGCTCGCGATCCTCGAAACGCCCGGTGAAGAGGAAGACGACGCGCGCAACATCGCGACGATGCGCACGGTCCTGGAGGGCGTCGCCGCATGAGGTGGGAGGGTTTTACGTGAGCGAGACGCCCGAACGACGCCAAGCGAAGCGCATCGCGATCCGGCTGCCCGTGGTCTACCGGGGGCCGGACGGGACGCCCAAGCACGGTACGACGGAGAACGTCTCGCGCCGCGGGATGCTGCTCGTCGCGCAGGAGCAGGCGCCGGGGACGCGCTTGCGCGTCGCCGTGACGGGGCTCGACGGGCGCGAGCGCGAGATCGCCGCCGAGGTCGTGCGCTCGAGCCCGGACGGGCGGGTCGCGATCTCGATCGCCGAGAGCGATGCCGCCGAGATCGACGCGATCGTCGACTCGAATCAGGAGACGCCGCCGCCGGCGAAGTAGCCGCGCACGAACCCGTGTCGGTATGATCGTTCACTTCGACCTGGATGCGTTCTACGCGTCGGTCGCGCAGCGCGACGATCCGTCGCTGCGCGGCGTGCCGCTTGCGATCTCGGGGAGCTCGCGGCGCGCCGTCGTGCTGACGGCGTCGTACGAGGCGCGACCGTTCGGCGTGCGCTCCGCGATGCCGCTGTACCGCGCGCTCGAGCTGTGCCCGCACCTCACCGTCGTGCCGCCGAGCTTCACCGCGTACCGCGAGAGCTCGCAGCGCGTGTTCGCGATCTTCGCGGACGGCTCGCGCGCGGTCGAAGGCCTCTCGCTAGACGAAGCGTTCGTCGACGTCCCGACGGACGATCTCGACGAGGCGGTCGCGTTCGCGCAGCGCGTGCGCGCGCGCATCCGCGCCGACGTCGGCTTGACGGCGAGCGCGGGGGTCGCGTCGGTGAAGATGGTCGCGAAGATCGCGAGCGATCTCAACAAGCCCGACGGCCTCACCGTCGTTCCGCCCGGCACCGAAGCGGCGTTTCTCGCGCCCATGCCGGTCGGGCGCTTGTGGGGCATCGGCCCGAAGACGCAGCCGCGCCTCGAGCGCGCGGGGATCCGCACGATCGCCGACGTCGCCGCGCTCGACGATTCGCGGCTGTACGATCTGTTCGGCCGCGGCGGCACGTTCTACCGGGATCTCGCGCGCGGCGTCGACGAGCGCGAGGTCGACCCGTCGCGCGAGCGCAAGTCGCTCTCGACGGAAGAGACGTTCGAGTACGACGAGCGCGACGAGTCGCGCATCCTCGCGCTGCTGCGCGTGCAGGCCGACGAGCTCGCGCGCGATCTCCAGAAGGAGCAGCTGCGCGGCGCGACCGTCGGCGTGAAGATCAAGAAAGCCGACCACACGATCACCGGCCGCCAGACGTCGCTCGTGGTCGCGACCAACGACGCCGACGCGATCCACGACGCCGCCGTGTGGTGCTGGAACCGGTCGGGGATGCGCGGCATTCCGATCCGCCTCCTGGGCACGCGCATCGCCTCGCTGACCGACGAGGAAGCGCGCGAGATCAGGCTGTTCTAGAACGCGGTCTTACGATGCGACGAGCGCCGTCGTCGCGACCGGCTGCGTCACGGTGAACGACGCCGTGCCTTGCGCCTGCTGGCCGCCGGCGACGATCGTGATCGCGACGCTCGTGCCCGTCACCCACGGCTGGCCGGTCGCGTCGTTCGCGGGCCAGCCGAACGCGATCTTTTCGTCGTCCCATGTCATGACCGGGCCCCAGTAGGCGACGTTGGCGAGATAGAGGCTGCCGGGCGCCGTTCCGAAGTCCATGCCTTGCACGACCACGGTCGTGCCGGGCGGGCCGGAGAGCGGCGAGACGCCGGTGATGCGCGGCAGATCGGTTTGCGTGAGCATGCCGCCCAAGTACGTGCCGTGCGAGAGTCCCATCAACACCATCAGCACCGGATCGATGTTCGGCAACCCGAGGCAGTTGGTGTCGCGCAGGCCGGTCGCGAGCGTGCCGATCGCGGTCATCGCGGCGCCGGTGGAAGCCGAGCTGCAGTCGACGCCGCGGAAGAAGTGGCCGATCGCGCCGTGCGTCAGCGAGAGATAGACCGCGACGCTCACCAGCGTCCAGAACAACATCTGCACCTTGTTGAGGTCCGGGCAGTTGTCGTTGCCCGCCACCAGATCGCCGAGCGAGGCGGGATCGGGTTTCGAGGTCGTATGCAGCTGGTTCGACGCGATCTTGTTGACCGTGATCGCTTTCGCACCGATCGCGCTGGCCGCGCTGATGCCGAGCACGATCAGCACGTTCATCGGGATGTTGTCGATCGGCCGCAAGTCGTGCGCGGCGAGCGCGCGCGCGGCGTACAAGGTCACGTACGAGTACGCCACCGCAGCGGTCCAGATGGCGATCTGTGCCTTCGACACGCTCAGGCGGCCGTCGTCGCCCTCGACGATCTTGATGGGCCAGAACCGTCCCGAGAGCGCCGACGTGATCGCGAACAGCACGACGACGGCATAGACGCCCCACCACTCGAACGACCAGCCGCCGCCGTCGGTGCGGCTCGTGTGCGCGAGCAGCACCCAGGCGGCGACGACCAGTAAGACCACGATGAGCGGACCGGTCCAGCGCCGGCGCAATGCGGCGCGCGGGTCGTCTGTGCGGGAGGCCGCGCTGATCGTCTGTTGCGCGGTCGGGGCGGGAATCGGCGCCACGCTGGTATCGCTCACGCTCGGCGGGTTTTCCGCGCGGCGATGCTCGCCCTGTCGGGCAACGGACACGTGCCGCTCATTCTGCGACAGCGCGCTCGAGGAATGCAACGATGCCTTCCCGGCGAACTCCTTCGTCGAACGCTGCCAGCAGCCGCCGGTGCGTGTCCGTCGATATGGAACGCGTGCGTTTGCCGACGCGCACGCGCGCTTTGCGGGGCACGTCCGCCAGCGGGCGCACGACGTCGCTCCAGCGCAGCGCCGCGATCTGCGGGGCGGTCAGGCCTTCGTCGAGGAGCAGCGACGACAGTGCCGGCTGAAGATCGCGAAGCGCCCAGGCCTCTTTGAATTTCAACCGCGCGGTGGGATTTTTCCGAATGACGTTGCGTTCAGTCAACCAGGTATACCACGACTTGAGCGCAGAGCAGGCTCGCGTCGCCTTGGCCTCGCGGCCCAGACCCGCCACATACCAGGACACGCTCTCCAATGTCGCGACGCGCACCCCCGCGTCGCCGACGGCGCGCGCAAAGGCACGCACGTCGGCGCCGTACGCGTTGCGCGTACTCATGCCGAGGCTTTGCCTGAACTCATCGATGAGCTCATCGAGCGGGCGTTGCTTCAAACGGGTCAAATGTGTATGATCTTTACTAGTAAAGAACATACTGACTTCGACTCGGCGAGGCGTGAACTCCTGGGTCCGAGGGTATGCGATCATCCCCGAATCGAGGCGACGATGGAGCGCGACGGCGGCGGAAAAAATTTGGCTGAAGAGCCAGGCGAGGCAGGCGGGCCAGGCCAGCGCCGCAAACAGAGGGCGGCACACCGGCGGCGCCTAGCGCCGCGGTTGCGTTCAGCCTATGCGCATAGTCGCGCCGTGGAGGAATTCCCTATGTCCGGCTCTCCGACCGGTTCCCCACAGAAGGCCACCAAGACCGCCGTCAAAGACGGGTTCGACGCCGACGAGGCGATCAGGAGCCTCGCCGAAGACTCCGAGATCGTTCGCCGGACCATCGCCGAGCTGCGCAAAGCGCGCGGCGTCGGCGCGAGAGTGATGCACGTGCGCTTCCAAGGCTAAGGTGCTCGAGGGAAAGCCGCACCGGCGGAAGCCTTACCGGGTCGAAGAGTTCAGTCCCGACGCGTTCGATAAAGCGCTAGGCCGTGAGCCGCTCGACGAATTCGATAAGAGACGGCCGTTCCCGGAAGAGATTGCCGAGCACCCACAAGCGACGAATCTCTACACGCACCTTGAAAAACTCGGTGTAAAAACGATCGTCGTCGAGAAGACATATGTCGACGGCAGTTTTCTCACTGACTACGCAACCTTTTACGCGACGGTCTTCGCCCGGTTCGACCGTTTCTGCAAACGGGTGCATTTCTTCTCGCTCCCTTTTGAAGAGTCGCGTTTCCTCAGATACCTCATGCTTCGGGATCGCCGCTCTGACGAGATAGAGTCGTTCGCCGCCTCCTACCTCGGTTTCGTCGTTTCCAGACCGCTGCCCAAAGCGGTCGTGGGAAGAACCGTTTTAGCACCGATTCCCACGCGTCCCGGCGAAGGAAGTCGCTACTATCGTGCGGTCGTCGACACCCCGGTGAATCTGTTCGGCGCGCATCTCACCGTAGAAAACAGCCTTCCGTTCCAGCAGCAGGATCGAGCCGTCGCCGCCTGCGCGACCGTCGCGCTCTGGTCCGCGTTCTTTCGCACCGCGGCGATGTTCGGCACGCCGGCGGCACGACCGTCCGCGATCACGCGCGCGGCAACGACGAGTCTCTATCAAGACCGGGCTTGGCCGTCGACGAACCTCACGATCGACCAGATATGCGAAGCAGTTCGCGTCAACGGCCTAGAACCGGAGGTCTTCGACCTCGAACGGACCAACAAAATTCCCGTCCTTTCCCTCATTAGAGCCTACTTGGAAGCCGGCCTACCAGTCGTCCTCGGCGTCGAGCACAAAGGGTCGCTGCACGCCGTCACCGCCGTCGGTTATCGCCAAAGCGCGTCGCCGAAGATGAAACGCGAGCTCGAGCCTCAGCTTCACGACACACCGTCCGTCGCGCGCGCGATCGATGTCCTGTACTGTCATGACGACAACATCGGCCCGTTTGCCGAGTTCGGAATTCGTGGCAACAGGCACGGTGGTCACATCAGGCTGACGAGCAAATTGTATCCCATCCCGTCGGGAAAGACTCCCAGCGAAACGGCACAGCCGTCGGACGGTGAGCTCACGAAGAGCACGAAGCCGAAAAAACCCGGTTCGGCGGACCTGGACATCGTGTACGTCATCATTCCGTGTAATGACTCGGTGCGCCTCAATTTCGGCGCCGTCCAAGAATGGGTAACATCGCTGGATCTCACGTTGCTGAAAATCCTTGGGAAATCACTGATCGAAACGCGCGTATGGGACGTGAAGCTGACCACGACGAGCGTTTTGAAACGCGATATCACATCGGACACGATCTCCCACGCGGAAAAGATCGACTTCTTGACCGAAGCTCAACCGCGGTTCATGTGGCAGATATCTTTTCGAACCGGAGCCGGAGAAGCGTTCCGGTTGTTCGCGGACGCGAGCGCGTTCGAGTTGTCGCTGCCGTTGCGGCGCGCGATCATCTTCGACCGAAAGCTGGTACATGAAACAGCGGTGGTTCTCAAGGAAACCGACGATGCCGACATTCCGGGAGCGGCAGAACTAGCGCATTTTTTCACGGGAGAACTCGCTCGCGAAATCGGCGAGTCGTCGACTCAGGCGGGCGAACCGGCGCTGTGATAGCCCGCTGTTCCCAGGAAACCTCACGAAATGGGTCTTGCGAAGCGCGCACCAGGTGTGGTACGCTGATCCGCATATTGACGGTGTTTTTTGCTTTATCTACTAGATGGCGACGAATAGAAAACCGACGTTAGGGCAGGCGATCAAGACACTTCGGATCCGCCACCCGATGACCCAAAAAGAACTGGCTAATAGGATCCTTCGGCCGGATGGGAAAGCGATTTCGGCTCAATATTTAAACGATATCGAGCACGATCGCCGCACTCCGGACAGCGATCATTTGATTCAGCAGCTTGCAGAGGCCCTTGGAACGGATGCAGCTTTGCTGACCTTCATCGCCGGCACGCTCCCTCCGGAGATTCGCGACCTGCCCCTCGACGAAGAGACGTTCCGGCGCGCTCTGGCCGCATTTTTGCGAGAGGCGAAGAGCGGCCCGGCGAGCGCGGAGGACGTCGCCTCAGCCGGCTGACCGAAGGACGGGTCGCCCCCGTCACGCTCTGCCTGGTACGCAGCTTGACGTAGCAGGAGTATAGTGCTACTATTTGTTGTACGTCAACAAGCTGATCCGCGGGTTGACGTCTGTAACGGCCAATGCGCCAGGCTCGAGTTGAGGGCGTCCTCAGTGGTCCGCGACGCGTGATCCCGCTACGGTTGAGAACCTTAAAGGAGGTCTCTCATGACGGCGATCCAGCCCCAAACGGAGCCTGCTCAACGACTGACTTGTAACCAAACGACCAATTGGGACGCGCAATCCTGGGTTCGAAGCAGAGCCCGTCTCGATTACACCGCCGCGCGGTCGACCAGCAAGCCGGTGCTTTTCTCCCGCGCTCTCGTGCCCGCCGCGAACCACCCGCTCATCGTCGCCCGCGGTGAGGACTTCGTCCGCGACTTGCTCGCGCACCGCTTCTACGTGTACGCGGACTTCACGGCGTGGCTCGAGCGCGACGCCATCAACGTCGTAGCGAACGAGCTCGCGCGCGGCGTTTTCTGGAGCGAGCTGCCGGCAAAGATGCGCGAGTTCGCAAGCTGCATCTACACGGATGAAGCCTACCACGCCCAGCAGTCCGAGGAGATCGTCCAAGCGCTTCAGACCGAGACGAATGTCCGGGCGATCTACCTGCAAGAGCCGCAATTCCTGCGGATCCTAAGGCAAGTCTGCAAGCGACGCAACGACCGCGTCCGGCGCCTGCTGATGGTATGCTTTGCGATCGTCTCCGAGACGCTCATCACGGCGATCCTTTCCGACATCCCCAAAGACGTCACCGTCGACGGCCGCATCCGGGACTACGTTCGCGAGCACGCGAAAGACGAAGGGCGCCATCACGCGTTTTTCGCGGAACTGCTCCGCTATGGCTGGCCCCGCTTGCCGAAGCGCGACCAAAATCTGCTCGGCCCGCATTTCGCGACTTTCACGCGCGCGTTTCTAGACCCGGATCTGGAATGGCTGCGCCGCTTCCTCGGCGATAACGGCTTCCGAGCCGAAGCCGTCGACCAAATCATCGAGGACTGCTATCCGCAAGCCGGTGCGGGCCAACGGCTGCGCGCCAGCGCACGGCACTCGCTGGCTTTGTTCCAAGAGGTCGGGGTTTTCCAAAATGCGCGGACGAGGCAGGCCTTCGTCGACGCGGGGCTTCTCGACTAGACGATGGACGCGGGGCCGTCCCGGTTCGAATCACCGAATACGTGGCTGCGCAAGGCGCTGCGCCGAAAGGGCGTCAGCGCCAACGCAGCCGCGCGCCATCTCTCGCTGAGCTCCTCGCAGCTCTCGCACTGGGTCAACGAGCACGAAAAGATTCCGCGGCGGCACCTCTGGGAGCTCGCCGAGCTGCTCGATCCCACTGACCCCGAGCACGCGCTCGAGCTCAAGGCGTGGGAAGAGATGACCGAACGCTTGCGCGACACTGCGCGCACCGTTTGCGGTGACGACGAAGGGCTCGCGGAGCTCGTGCTGCGCAGCGTCTACGGCAAGCTCGACGCGCTTCTCGCGCAGCAAGCCGCGGTGCAGCCTACGGACCGTGTCTCATCGGGCGTCCGCTTTCTCCTTGCGGCCGAGCTCGCGCTGCGGGGCGTCGCGCTGCTGGACGATCCGGCGCAGCCGTTCATCAGCCGCGACAACGTGCTGCGCCACGTTCGCTACCCGATGAACCATTTCGTCGGCCTGCTGCTCGACCTCGGCGCCGATCCCGACGTGGTACGGCGTCACGGCCCGGTGCTCGCGGAGTTCCGAGCGCGGGCGCTGCGCTCGCTCCGCCGTACAGCGGCGGACAGCCGGCGCACGTCGGCCGGCACGGCGTTCGTGGAGGACCATTCCAAGCACATGCTCGCGCGGCACGGCGACGCCGCGGACCAAGAGCGCATCAAGCAAACCATCGTCCTCGGGACGGCGGCCGACGACCCGATGACCCGGCGCCTCGCATATGCCGGACTCGCGCTCACGCAGGCCGATCCGGACGTGACGCAGCGCTACCTGCGAGACGTTCGGCACGACGACGAGCTGCGTCAAGCGAACATCACGTTCGACGCGATCCACTACGGCGATATCGACCTCGCGCACGGCGACCGCATCCGCGGGCGGCTCGCGGCAGCACCGCTCAATGCGATCCGGCACATCGCGCGCCATGTCGTCAACGCGGAACAGTACCACGCGATACAGCCGATCGAAGAGCAAACGCTCTGCGACATCTACGCGCTGTTCGGGCCGTCGGCTTTTCGGGACCCCGGCGTGCGCGTTCTCCTCGAGCAGTGTTTGATCTCGGGCGGCGGCGCGCACGCGCCCCGGGGCTTCACCGACACCGTCGCCGAGGTCGTGCGCACGACCGCCCCGCCGGGGCGCAAGCACCTCACCCACCGCTGAAAGGAAGATGACATGATCGACGACATTACCGTCTCCGGCGATCCCGCCCGGCTCTGGGAAGCCGAATATGGGCGCAAAGGGATCCCATCGTCGTTCCGGCTCGAGCCCTCAGGTTCGCTCGCGTCGTCCCTGCAACTGCTGGATGCAGCTGGATTTCGCGGAACGACGGCCGCCGACGTCGGCTGCGGGACCGGGCGCAACTCGATGTATTTGGCGGTGCTCGGCTACGAGGTGTACGCGATGGACATCGCCGCGGCCGTCCTGAATCAATTTCAACAAACGGTCGCGGCTGCCGGGCTCGCCGAACGGATCCACGTCTCGTGTCAAAGCGTTGCGCAGCCGTGGCCGATCGCATCGAACGCCTGCGACTTCGTGGTCGACACGTTTTGCTTCAAACACATCATACCAAGCGCCGCACAAGAGGCGTATCTTTCCGAGCTCGTCCGCGTGATCCGCCCGGGCGGTTACTTCGTCTTGACGTTGGCCGGCAAGGACGACGGGTATTACGGCATCCAGCCGCAAGCGGCGGACGCCCCCCAGCGCGTCATCATCGATCCCGCGAACGGCATCGCCTCGGTGCTGTACGACCAGCAAGAGATCGTGGACAGGCTGTCGCCGTGGTTCGAGCTGTTCCACTACGAGCACAAGCTCAAGACGGGGCAAATGCACGGCGCCGCCTACTTGCGAAGCACGCACTGCTTCATCATGAAGCGGATCGCTCAAACGTGATCGGTGCTCCAGCACGGGTCGGACGCGTCGCGGCGTTCGCTCGCGTGCGCGCGGAAAGCGGTGCGGAACGGCGCGCTCAGCGGGACCAGCATCGCGATCGCGTCGCCCCGTGCGCGCACGGCGCCGCGTGGGAGCGCTTCGCGCGCGACCGCCGGGGGCAGCCAGCCGCGGATCGTGCGCAGATCGCCGGCTGCGGCGCGCAGCAGCGGCGCGATGCAGCGCACGTCCTCGTCGCGCGCGAACGCGAGCTCGTCGAGCACGAACGCGTCGGCCGCCGGGACGCGCCGGCCCGTGACGTACGCGGCCAGCGCGCGGCCGCGGCGCACGCCCAGGCTCACCAAGCCGCCGCCGTGCTCGCGCGAGCCCGCGCGCAAGCGCTGCCATTCCCAGTCGAGCGGCGTGCGCGCGAACGCGAACGGGCGGCGCGCGTCGAGCGCGTCGAAGACGCGGCGCACGGCGGTCCCGTCGCCGTCACCGTCATTGCGCCATCCTCGGCAGAGGACTCGCTCACCATCCTCCCACAACACCGTGAGGCTGCTAGCCCCGCCGACAAAGACGGTTGGCTGCTCGCCGCTCGCCAAGTCGCGCGGCGGTGTCGAGCGCCCGATCACGATGCATCCTCTTGATGCAAGGG
>Ga0209624_10002321_pt1 | contig 14117 bp, 14 predicted proteins | sample JacPinW_OM2H0_O1_FD_188565 | JGI IMG/M metagenome (GOLD analysis project Ga0209624, IMG submission 188565) | Forest soil microbial communities from Algoma, Ontario, Canada - Jack Pine, Ontario site 1_JW_OM2H0_O1 (SPAdes) (version 2) | ecosystem: Environmental > Terrestrial > Soil > Boreal...
CGCGCGCGGGTTGGACGCCACTTCGCCTTCCGTGGCGACGGCGGGCTTTCGCGTGATCGCGCGAACGCGCGGGTCTTCGCGGAAGGTGTGCTTCACGATGCGGTCCTCGAGCGAATGGAAGCTGATGACGGCGATGCGTCCGCCGGTCGCGGTCCGTGCGAGCGCGGCGCCGAGCCCGTCGCGCAGCGCGCCGAGCTCGTCGTTGACGGCGATGCGGAGCGCCTGGAACGTCCGCGTCGCGGGATGGATGCGCTGGTGCGCGGGCGCGCGCACGGCGCGCGCGACGACGCCCGCGAGGTCGGCGGTGTCGCGCACCGGCGTGCCGGCTTCGCGCAGAGCGACGATCGCGTGCGCGATGCGGCGCGACTTGCGCTCCTCGCCGTACTCGTAGATGAGGTCGGCGAGCTCGCGCTCGCCGCGCGTCGCGAGGAGGTCGGCCGCGGACTCGCCGCGCGTGGGATCCATGCGCATGTCCAGCGGCGCCGCCGTGCGGAACGAGAAGCCGCGCTCGCCTTCATCGAACTGCATCGAGCTGACCCCCAAGTCGAACAGCACGCCGTCGACCCGCTCGACCGACAGCGCGTCCAGCGCGCTCGCCAAGTCGCGGAAGTTCGCGTTGACCAAATGGAACCGCGGTTCCGAACGAAAGCGCGGGTCGGCGATCGCGCGCGCGCCCGCCGAGGGGTCCGCGTCGAGCGCGATCAGCCGGCCCGCCGCACCCAAAGCACTCAGGATCAGCGCCGAGTGCCCACCGGCACCGAACGTTGCATCGACGTACGTTCCATCCGAGCGGATCGCCAGCGCGTCCACACTCGGCCCCGCGAGGACGGGGATGTGCGGCGGCAATCAAAACAGCCCCAGCTCCGACGCGTAGTCGGGAAGCTCGCCGCGGTCGCGGACGTGCTTGGCGTAGCGGTCCTTGCCCCAGACCTCGACGCGCGTGAGCGAGCCGATCGAGATCACGTCCTTGTCGATGCCGGCGTACGCCCGCAGCGCGGCGGGGATGACGAGGCGGCCCTGGGCGTCGGTGCTCAGCTCCTCGGTGTTCGCGAAGATGTGGCGCACGAAGCTGCGGTAGCGCGCGTCCTTGAGCGGCGCGGCTTCCATGCGCGCGCAGAAGTCGCTCCAGGTGGCGGCCGGGTAGAGGGCCAGGCAGGGGTCGGGCTCGGCGATCGTCAGGAAGAACCCCGCGCCGAGACGCTCGCGAAAACGCGCGGGCACGACCAAGCGACCCTTGTCGTCAAGGCTGTGCTCCACCGAACCCGTGAACAGCGGCCGATCCGACATCGGATCCCCACTAAGCCCCACTGCGATCCATTTTGACCCACTATATCCCACCGGCGTACCACGAGCAACCGGCGAGTGTGAATTCTTGCAGTCAATGAGGAAGTGGCTGAGTCCGTTGAGGGTGGGACAAAGTCGGTGAGACGGGGCGCGCCGGGCGAACGTGCGTTTGGGCAGGCGCTCCAGCCGGAACGCGCGTTGGTGCGTGGTCGAACGTGTGTTTGGACTTCGCGGTGCCCGCGCGAAAGAAGACTCCCGGCGGAGAGCCGCCTGGCGCCGGCGGGGAGCCGTTGCTGACGAGCGACTGCGGTTTGGAGGTACCGCCGCGCGCCGGCGAGGTCGCCTACCCGGCCCGTGACACGAGCGCTCTCATGCACCGCCAGAACCCCTCGAACGGTGCTCCGGCAGTCGGCGCAGGTTGCGCGCTATGTCACAAGTGTTCGTACAGGGCGGTGATATCGTTGCCTCCGTGCGTCTGGACGATCTCCGCCCACACGCCGGCGATCCGTTCGAGGATCGGTAGATGCGGCCGCGCATCGGCGCTTGCCGAGAGCGCCAGCATCACGTTCTTGTGCGCCAAGCGAAGCGGCACTTCCACATCATCCGTCCGCGACTCGACGATCTTGGTGAACTTGTCGAGCGCCCATGTCGAGACGAGCTGACCGTCTGAGACCAGATCGAGAAAACGTCGCGGCGCGATTCCGAGGGCCTGTGCCAAGTTCGCCACCTCGGCGATATTCTCGATGAGAATTCCGATCCAGGCGTTGAACAGCAGGCCGACGCGCGTTCCTTGTCCCGCATCGCCGAGCCAGTGGACGGTTCCCGCGACGGCGTCCAGGAACGGTTTCGCCGCGGTGAGTGCGTTGCTGTCGCCCGATGCAAAGACGACAAGCTGTCCGCGCTCGGCAACTGTCTGGCTGCCGGAGACCGGCGCGTCGAGAAAACCGATGTCGGACCGCGTTGCAGCGAGCTCGATCGTGCGCTCCGTGGCCTGCGTCCCGATCGTCGACATCTGCAACCAGACGGCGCCGCATTTCATCGCCGGCAACGCATCCTGCATCACGTCGATGACCGCAGCTCCGTCGTAGACGATCGTCACGACCACATCGGCGGCGCGCACGGCTTGCGACGGCGGGGTGCCTGACGATCGGTCCCAGCCGATGACGTCGAGACCGGCTCCGCTCGCGCGCCGCGCGAACACCCTGCCCATGACCCCCAAGCCGAGGATGGCGACGCGAGGAGTGCCGGCGGAGGCCATCCAGGCTCATTGCTCGCCAAATGCGACGCGACCCCTCATTAGACGCGGTCCGGTCGCGTTGTGCAGGAGTCCGCCCTCAACGCACTGGTTACAGCCGTGACGCGTAGATCTCAATCTCCTCAGTGACGCAGTGCCACGCCGAGGACGGCGCCCAGACCGACGTACGCCTGATCGGGGACGCGCTTGAGGACGAGCGGCGCGGCCAGGACGACGACCAGCAGCGCGATGCCGAACGCGTCGATCACGACGGGACGCCCGATCAGGTACGTCGTGCCGACGAGGACGCCGACAACGGCCACGGTGACCCCGCGCACGAAGCCCGTGACGCGCGGATGCGAGCCGTAGCGCAGCAGCAGCGGTGTCGCCGCAATCGTCAAGACGATCGAGGGCAAGAAGATCCCGGCCGTTGCAGCGAGTGCGCCTGCGAAACCGTCGACCGCATAGCCCACGAAGGTCGCGGTGACCACGACGGGCCCCGGGGAGATCATGCCGATCGCGACCGCGTCGACGAACGTCTGGTTGTCGAGCCAGTGATACTGATCGACGACGTACGTCTTCACGAACGACACGATGACGAGGCCGCTGCCGAACACGAGAAAGCCCGTCTTGAGGAAGAACCAGAACAGCGCCGGCGCGAGACCCGGCGCGGGCGCGAGCAGCGCGAGGAGCGCAGGCGCGCCGACCCCGCGCAGCCTCGGCGCGACCGGCGTGGCGTCCGCCGTCTCGCGTACGGCGGCGCGCGGCGCGAACACGAAGATTCCCACAGCGCCTGCGGCGAGAAAGAGCCAGACGAGTTCACGCTGCAGCGCGATCGTGACGGCGCAGGCCAACCCCGCGACAGCCCACGCGAGGACGTCGCGTTTGAGCGTCTTGCGGCCAAGATTCCAACTCGCGCGCAAGATGAGCGCAACCACCACGGGGCCGATTCCGTAGAACAGCCCGCGCACGACGCCCGTTCCCGAAAGTCGCTCGTAGAGCGTGGCGATCGCGACGACGATCAGAAACGGCGGCAGGGCAAAGGCGACCGCCACGGCCAGCGCGCCCGGCACGCGGTGGGTGACGTAACCGCAATAGACGCCGAGTTGATAGGCCATCGGCCCGGGGCACGCGGTCGCGATCGCGAGACCGCGGTCGTACGACGACTCGTCGAGCCAGCCGCGCCGTTCGACCAGGTCGCCGCGCATGTAGTTCGCGAGCGCGACGGGTCCGCCGAAGCCGGTCGCACCCAGCACCAAGAAATACCGAACCAGATCGAGCAGCGAGGGGCGACTCACTTCGGTTCCATCGTCCGCAGCATCGGCCGCCCGCCGACGTTCTCGAGCGGGAAGTAGGCGCGACGCGTCAGCCTATCCACCGCGACGACGTGCGCGCCGGCGTGCACGAAACCTTGCGCCGACGATGCGACCATTTGTCATGGGATTCGAACGCACGTTCGCTCTACAACATCCCGTCGGCGCCCGTACTGCGAGCTTTCCTCCGGCCGCGAGCAGCCGCTAAGAAGGATATTTGTACCAGTCGTGGTATCGGTACGTGGTATACCACATCCAAAATACCTCACGGCTGAGGTACTGGAGTGATTCTCTCTATGAAGAAGCTCATCGCGCTCGTCTTTGCCTTGGTTATCGGCACGGCGAGCGCCGCATTTGCGGACGACGCATCGGACACGAAGGCGCAGATCCAAGCACTGCAGGCACAGTTGGACGCGGTAAAGGCGCAACTGGACAAACTGCAGCGGCAGCAGATGGCGCCGCCGCCCGTCCGGCCCGTTCCGCCGCAGCGCACGGCTGCCACGCAGGATGCGTTCCTGCGCCGCAAGCCCGGCGACCCCGTCACGTTCCTGCTCGGGAACTCGGACGAGGTCACGCTGTACGGCAACCTCGATCTTTCGCTCGACTACACGACCAAAGGTCTGCAGTCGTTCTACCCGTCGTCGGGTGACTCGCCGGTCGGCAACAGCAGCTATCTGGCGGCGGTATCGACCAACATCTCGTACGCCGGCGTGCGCGGCACGCACAAGCTCGGGAAGAAGAGCAATCTCGTGTACCAGCTCGAGACGCAGCTCGACATCTCGTCGACGGCCGGCACCGTGAACACCAACTCCAACAACGACTCGGTCGTGAAGGGCGCGCTCACGTCGCGCAACAGCTACATCGGCTTCACGAACCAGCTCGGCGCGTTCAAGATCGGCAAGACCGACGCGCCCTACAAGAACTCCACCGCGCGCATGAACCCGTTCAACGGGATGCTCGGCGACTACGCCGTTATCATGGGCAACTCGGGCGGCGACAACCGCGTCGAGTTCGGCGCGCGGCTCGACCACTCGATCTGGTACGAGTCGCCCAATCTGAGCGGCTGGCAGTTCAACCTGCTCGCGTCGCCCGGACAGAACCGTTCGTCGGATAGCGGCCAGATCGCGGCCGGCGAGACCGACTGCGCCGGCGGAAACGTTCCCGGCAGCGGCGCGCTGCCGCCGCTGTGCAACGACGGTGCGTACAGCAACGCGTACAGCGCGAACCTCGCGTTCCAGAACAAACGCGTCTACATGACGGGCGCGTATGAGATCCACAAGCACGTCAATCGCACGAGCGACTTGGCGAACCTGGATCCGAACGACATCGGCGACGAGCACGCGGTCAAGGGCGGTTTGCAGTACAGCTTCCCGCGTGGTCCGGTCGTCAGCGGCGTCTACGAGGTGCTTACCCGCGACGTGCCGCCGTATCTCCAATATCAAAACGAGCGCACGCGCGACGGCTTCTGGTTCGCGCTCACGCAGAACCTGGATCCGAAGAACAGCATCAACTTCGGTTGGGCGCGCGCGAATCCGACGCCGGGCGACACCGGGCAGCACAACACAGGCCCGGGCCTCGGCCCCGACAACATGGCGAACATGTACACGTTCATGTACCGCCACACCATCGACAAGCACGTCTCGTGGTATGCGGACTGGGCGCTCACGCTCAACCATCCTGACGCGCACTACGACCTGGGCGCCGGCGGCCGCGGTCTCACCACCGACTGCCACGACGCGAGCCCCATCACCGCGTTCGACCCGACAGTCAACCCGCCGGTGAGCGGCACGGGCCCGCACTGCTACGCGGGCGGGAGACTGCAAGGTTTCTCGGGCGGCGTGAAGGTGCAGTTCTGATCGACCGCACGTAACGCGGCCGAACGAAAAGACTCGACCCTCCGGCACGCCGGGGGGTCGTTTTCGTTGTCGCGACCGAAACGGTATTGTCCCGCGATGCATGCCGGCGATCTCATGAAAAGGATCGATACGCGGTTTACGCTCTCACTCGTTCGGGCGCTACCCCGCTTGGGCCGGGTGACTCGATTCGCGGGAGTGTCATGACGCGTGCCCACACGCCGAAGCGCTCGCGGATGTCGACTTCGATCTCGGTGATGCGGTGATCGAGCTGCACGCAGCCCTGTACCGGAACGTCGACGCAGTAGTCGAAGCCGCGTTCGCCTTCCGCCAGCGTCGAAAGGTCGACCAGCGGCGCAAGGGCCGCAATGAGCGCCGTCTTTGCTCGCTCCTTGGCACGTCGTTCTTCGCGGACCGTCATGGGCCGGTCGGTCTCTGCGTTCGTCACAATAATGTCCTCAGGTCTGAGACAAGGTGATCTGCGTTCGCAAGATATCCGTCGGTTTCATCAGCATCGTACAATTCGAGCCGGTCAGTATATCCGTAATCCGCCCGTGTTCGGACGCGCTGGAGTTCGGCCGCGTGCGCGACCGCTTGGTGCTCTGTGAGGATCGCACCCAAACGCCGGAGTGCGTCCCGTGGCTCATCTTGCCGCTTCTTCTGCCCGTGTATAGTGCTCGCACGATGTCTGGGAGATCCAAACGCACGCGATCTCGGTGTGGACGGTCGAGGACGTCATCACGGCCTTGCGCATTGACGTCGACACGTACGAATGCCGTGAGCTCTTTACCCCCGGCTTCGTCTACGATCGCTTAGCGGATCTGGAATGGGGCCGTACGCACGGCGAAGAGAAGCGTGCACACGTCGTGCGCGACATCCTGCGCCGCGAAGGCTATGCAGCTCAAAGCACGCTCGCGGGACACGTTGCGGCAGCGGACGCGCCGGTGCTGACGCTGGATGCCGCGATGCTGCTCGTCGAAACGGCCCTGCGCCATGCAGGCGCCGACGCGTGCGCGACCCGTGAGGAAGTCCAAGATGCGATGGACGACCTGGTCCGGTCGCGCGAAGCGATCCGCTTCCCGAACCGCAACGGCATCGTCATCCGGCGCGGCGCGTGATCGAGAGCGAATTCCATGCGGCGATCATAGAGCGGCCCACTTCGGACGCCTCGCACTTTGCCTGCGCGCAGCCGGGGAATGCCAGCTGCGCGATCGGCGTGCGCGCGTCGCCTCGAGCTCCTGCCGGCGAACAGCAGGCCGACGGGATTCTTATCCAGGACCGCCTGAATCCGGTCGTGGTGCTCCTGGAGAAGCGGCCGTACCTGGTGCTACTGCTCCGCGGTCAGCTGCAGGTCTTTCGTAAGGCGAGCAAGTTCTTGATCGATCGATTGCGGCGTGTGGATGTGCTGAAGCTGCTCGCGCGCCGACGGCTGTACCGAACCGCCCTGAGCCGCGGCGACACCGGCCACTCCGAACATGAGTGTCACCCCGCATGCCGGCGCGAGAGGCCGGCTTATCGACATCACTGTGGTTTTCATACGCTCGTTGTGGCTCACGCGGCTGAGCGCAGCCGGAGACCGAGCAGGGAAATTCGGCTGTTCGGCAGCCAGCCGCGTGCTGCGCACAAAGGTCGCTGTGGCGGCACACCGTCCGCGGTAGAATGACGCCGGAGGTGTCTATGCCTCGGATTTCACCTGCGGAGTTCTCCGCGCTGCCGTTGCGGGTGAACACGCTTCTCGCGGACGTCCCGCTGCACGACGTCTGGGCGGTGGACCTGCCCGGACTCCCCGACGGCGTCACGCTCGACGAGATTCTCCGCCGAGCAGGTCGAGACGTCTTCGGCAGCCGCGATGTGAAGCTGCGAGCACAGCCCGCTGCGGGACGCGCGCTCTTTCGTTTGCGCCTGCTTCTGGGGCGGCTCTTTCACCTCGAACGTGAACCGAAGGATGCGGAAGCGGCGTCGTTCGCGAGACGGCTGAGCGCAGAGGACCGCGCATGCTCGTCAGTCGTCTCGGGAACACGGGCCGGCAACTTCCACGTCGTCTACCGCTTCGAGAACGAGCAACTGCTCGAAGTCCACAACCGCACCGTCCATGCCGCGGCGCTCAGCGCCCTCGCGAAAACGGCGGACGGTTATCGCTATTATTTCGCGGTGTACGTCGCCGGCGTCGGCTGGATCACGCCGCTCTACATGGCGTTGATCGACCCCTTCCGGCGGTGGATCATCTACCCGGCGCTCCTGAAGAACATCCGCGCAAGCTGCAGCGCGCTGCGCAAACCGTAGCCGCTCTCCGGCGAGTCTCTGGATCGCGCCGTATACCGGGAGTACCGAAAATCACTAGATCCGGAGGGCTCTACAACAATGTTTCTCAGTTTCAGCATCGCGGCGGCAACCGGGGCCTTGACGCTCTTGGCATCGCCGGCCGCGACGGCTGCAGCACCGATCGACATCACCTCGTGCGACGTCAGCAGCACGCCGTATCAAGTCATCCCCGAAACCGCGCGGTTTTGGAGCAGCAACCTGCGCGTCACGTTCGTGAACCAGGCGCCGCTGCCGGCGACCGACGTGCGCATCGCGGCCAGCTACCGCGGCCAAACGCAGCTGCTCGACCGCACCGGCACGTTCTCCGCCGGAACGCCGATCACCGAAAACCTCTCGCCTTCACCGGAGCCGCAGTACGACGGTACCGCGTCCTGCAGCGTGCAGTTCGTGAAGTTCAGCGACGGGTCGACGTGGCAGCCGGCGTGACGGCCGTGCACGGCCTGAGGCACACATGATGGCAAGAGAAATAGTCGCGGTGCTCGGAACCAGTACGATGGGATCCGCGTTTGCGCGACGCAAAGACGATCGGTCGACAGTGGGACGATGCGCTGCGCGCCGGTTTCGGCGACCGTGACGGTCGCCGGCGCGTACCTCCCGCTGCAGCAGACGTGACGCATCGTTTTTTCCGCTAAGACGTCTCGCTGGACGGCTTGTCTCGAGGGACGGGCAGCACGCGGGCCCACACGCCGAAGCGTGCGTTGATGTCGTACTCGATCTCGACGATGCGGTGACCGAGCTCGTTGCATCCCTGTACCGGGATGTCAACAAAGTAGTCGAAACCGTGCTCGCCTTCGGTCAGGGTCGAAAGGTCGACGAGCGGCGCGAGGGCCGCGATGAGCGCTATCTTTGCACGTTCTTTCGCCCGGCGCTCCTCGCGGGCGGTCATCGGCCGGTCAGGTTGCGTACTCGTCACAATAGCGTCCTCAGATCTTCAATCAGTTGGTTTGCCCATACGAGGTGCGCATCCGTTTCATCAGCGTCGTACGGTTCGAGCTGCTCGGTGTATCCGTAGTCCGCCATGACTCGGATGTTTCGTAGCGCGGCTGCGCAGGAGACGGCTCGGTTTTCGGTTAGGATCGCTCCCAGAACACCTGAGTGGGTACCTGGGCCAACGTTCCCGCTTCTTCTTCCGGTGTACAACGCTCGTATGACGTCAGGAAGCTCCGTATGGAAGAGCCGATCCGCTTCATCCCGCTCGGTTTCCCGCCGGCGCGCCGGTGTGATTCCGTATTTGGCCGAAAGGTACCCCGCCATCGTGTACACGACATAATAGCGGCGCGCGATCGCCTGCATCAGGCAGCCGCGTTCGCGTAATGCAATACTTGCTCGTTCGAGGCGTTCGCAGAGCATCGTGAACTGGGCTCGGGTTCGTACGGGCATGGCTTCATCGTGCATGTCCCGCTGCACCGCGGCGTTTCCAAGGTGTTGCCACGGTTCCTCACTTGCGTTTATTCAGCGCGATGGTTCGGCGGCACATTTACAACGCGGATCGCGTAGGCGCGATCATGATTCCATCGAAGGCGGTCTGCCATGACGTTCGTCGCGGTTTCCGATACGCACAACCGGGCCGAGCAGGTCGTGATTCCCGACGGGGACGTGCTCCTGCATGCCGGCGATCTCACCATGAAAGGTTCGCGCGGTGAGATGGAGCGGGCCGCGCGGTGGCTCGGCTCGTTGCGTGCGCGGTTTCGGGCCGTCGTTGCCATTCCGGGGAATCACGACTTCGGTGCTGAGAGCGATCCGGCCGGGAGCCGTGCGCTGTTCGAAGGGCATGGGATAACCTGGCTCGTCGACGAGCCCGCCGTGATTGACGGTGTGACGTTCTACGGGTCGCCGTGGCAGCCGTGGTTCCTCGACTGGGCGTTCAACTTTCCGCAGCATGACGGTGGGGTCGCGGCGCGCGCGGCGTGGGCGAAGATTCCTGCGGCAGTCGACGTGCTCGTGACGCACGGGCCGCCGCGCGGGATTCTCGACGAGACGTCGGACGGCGAGCGTGTCGGCTGCCCGCACCTGCTCGCGGCGATTCGGCAGCGGCGGATCGGCGCGCACGTGTTCGGGCACATTCACGAAGGGTACGGGCAGGAGCGCCACGGGGAAACGCTGTTCGTCAACGCGTCCACGTGCAACGTGCAGTACGCGGCGGTGCAGTTGCCCGTCGTGATCGAGGTGTGAATTGATGGCCTCGCGCGGCGCTGAATAGGACGAAATTCCCAGGTTTGCTCGGCCGGCAGGCAAGCGTGCACCGAATGTCTTGCGGCGAACGTTTCCGGAGCTCGGGCGCAACATCGCGGCAGGGATCGCGGTAGCTCCGGCTGGAGGTCTTGCAATGGCGTCGCCTACGTATCAGCAGCGGGTCGACCGGAACGACGATCGTTCCGCGATGCTCGACAAGGTCTATCGCGCGCGGCTTCGGCTCGCGGAGTTCGAGAACACGTGCGCGGCCGGTGAGGCGCGCATTCGCGCCGCGCAGAACCGGCTCGACTCGATTCCCGCGTACGACCGCGGCTGGATGCTCGAGGTGATCGCGGTGCTCGCGCTCGTCTCGATCACGCTGGAGTGGTATCCCGCGCGGATGATGAGCTTGGTGTTCTTCTTCGCTTCGGCGGTCGAGCTGGTTGCGCTCACTGCGGCGTTCGCCGTCGGCGGGTTCTTGCTCGGGCTCATGCTGGGGGAGCTGCTGCGGCGGCATCGCAAGCCGCAGGCGCATGCGGCGCTCGACTGGGTGTTCTTGGCGTGCGCGGTGATTGCGGCCGGCGCGTTTCTCGCCGTGGGCTACCAGCTGCGCTTCGCGTACGCGCACGCGTCTAGCGACGCGGCGCAGTCGCCGATCGGGCCCGCCGTGCAGGCGGCGGCGCTCACCACGCTCGCGTTCATCGGGATCGTCATTGCGTTCACGTCCGGGTACTACCGGGAGTCGGTCGAGGCGCTGCGGGTGCGGTGGCGGCTCGCTGGGCTGCACGGGCAGGTTCGGACCAATCAGCGGCATCTCGAGGCGACACGGGCGGAGCTCGAGGCTGCCGAGCGCGCGTACCGGCTGATGATGGAAGGCGACACTGCGGAGGGTGGCGCCGGTTACGCCGGAGCCGCTGCCGCGGGCGGCGGGGGGAATGGCGCTTCGGCGAACGGCGCTTCGACGAATGGGACCGTCAGCAGCGTTCGGGGCGAGAGCTAGGGCCGCGGTCTTGGGTTTTTCTCGCGTTCCTGGAACCGGGTCGGGCCGCTTCGGGGCGGCGTTTCGGCGATTGGCCACCCTTCGACAGGCTCAGGGTGACATTGCGGCCGGGCCGGGTGGGGCTGGGTCTCTTGGGTGGCTGGCTGCTTTGGGGTTTGCGGCTGTGCTTGCGGCTGGCTGTTCCGGGGATGCGCAGAGCGCTTCAGCTTCCACCTCGCCGCTTGCTGGGTGTGCGAGCGCGTGGCTGGGCAGCGAGATGCCTGCCGGGAGCAACGTCGAGCTGCTCGTTGCTGCCGGGCCGACCATTCCCGGGGGGCGCTGGCCTGCGTATCGCGCGATGGCGAAGGCCGTCGCGGGGTGCGCGAGCCCCGGCACCTCGATGGAGCTGCGGCCCATCACCGACCGGTCCATGACCGAGTTGCCGCTGTTCAGCGGGACCATTCCCGAGCAGAGCGGGCAGAACGCCGTCAACCCGCTGCGGTACGCCACGGACGTGCGCGCCTTCGCGAACCGGGAGGCGGCGGCGGTCGACCGGCTTCCGGGCTTCGGGAAGAACGCCGGCGGGTCGGATCCGCTTGGCGCGCTCAGCGCCGCGGGCCAAAGTCTCAGACTCGGGGCAACCGGCTCCAAGCACGTCGTGATAGCAATATTCAACGGATGGCAACAGACGCGGGAGCTCAACCTCTTCAGCTATCAGCGCGATCCCGCCGCCTCGACCGGCGCGGTGGTGCGCTCGATGCGCGCCAGCGGCGCGCTGCCCGACCTGACGGGGAGCGACGTCGTGATCGTGGGGCTGACCTCGGACGTCGCGTCGATGCAAACGAGCGATGCCCAGCTCGCGGGCCTGTGCCGGTTCTGGCGCGGGGTGGTCGAGGCGGGCGGCGGGACGCTCAAGCTGTGCGCGGCCGGCTTGCCCGGGATCGGGGACCGGGGCTGATCCGGGTTCCGGATCGGGGACCGGGGCTGATCCGGGTTCCGGATCGGGGACCGCGGCTAAAGCTGCCGATCACTGTATGGTGTCGGTATGATCGGGGGCGCGCCGCAAGGCTGCCCGCCGGGCCCGGCGAATCGAGGTTTTGACGTGTCCTCGCGCGCCCTTTGGATGACTGTTGCCCTCGCGTTCGCCGCCCTTTCCGGGTGCAGCGGCGGCGGCTTCACGCCCGGCGGGCCCCACTCGATGGCCCGCGGCACGCTCGACTCGATCGTCCGCACGTACTCGCAGGCGAACTCCGTCGATCCCAAGCTCGTTGCGTCGGTCATCGACGCGGAGTCGCATGGCGACCCGAGCGCCATCTCGCGCGTCGGCGCCCAGGGACTGATGCAGCTGATGCCGGGAACCGCCTCGATGTACGGGGTCGCCAACCCGTTCGACCCGTACCAGAACGTCGACGGCGGATCGCGCTACCTGCGCGACCTGCTGCGGCGCTACAAAGGAAACGTCCGGCTCGCGGTCGCCGCGTACAACGCGGGACCCGGTGCCGTCGACGCAGCGCACGGAATTCCGGCGTACGCCGAGACCCGCGCATACGTCGACCGCGTCGTCTCCGGCCTGCGCTAGGGCGATGGCCGCCTTCCCGGGCGTGGGGACGCCCACGTTTGCCCGCGCCGCACCGCCTCGCATGCGGCTGATGCGCATCCTGGACTCCTACGTGCTCAAGGAAGTGTCGGGGCCGTTCGCGTTCGCGCTCGCCGCGTTCTTCCTGTTCTGGTTCGCGAACATCTTCGTGCTCGCCGCGGACTATATCGTGAACAAGGGCGCACCGGTGTTCCTCGTGCTGCGCTTCTTGGTGTTCCGCGTGCCGCAGGCGACGCCGCTCGCGTTTCCGTTCGCGTGCTTGTTCGGCACGCTGCTCGGCTTCGGCCGGCTCGCGGCGGACAACGAGATCAACGCCATGCGCACGTCGGGCATCTCGTTCTTCCGCATCATCCGGTTGCCGCTGCTCGCGGGCGCGAGCGTTGCGATCGTGTCCTTCCTGGTCAACGAGCACATCGCGCCGATCGCGACGGAGCTTTCGACCCGCAGCTTTTACCAGATCCTGTACCATTCGCAGACGCTGCCGGTCGAGCCCAACATCTTCCGCTCCGACCCGAGCACCGGCAACACGTTCTACATCCAGTCGGTGTCGCCCGACGGGCGCACGATGCAGAACGTGCAGATCTATCAACCCGCGCGCGTGACGCCGTTCATCCAGATTCTCACCGCGAAGAAAGCCCGCATCGAGGGCACCGACATCGTCCTCGACCATGCCGTGCAGACGCGCATCAACGGTGACGGGCAAGTGAGCGCGATCGACATCGTCGCCAAAGAAGTGCGTCTGGCGCTGCCGATGGGCGACAACGGCTCGAACTTTTTGAGCGCCGCGGCGAACGACACGTACACGATGAACACGCAGCGGCTCGCGCAGGACATCAAGTTCCGCAAGCAGACCGGACAAGGCGGCACCGATCTCGCGATGCGCGAGGCGACGCTCGCGCAGAAATACGCGTTTCCGTTCGCCGCGTTCATCGCGGTGATTCTGGCCGTGCCGCTGGCCGTGAAGTTCGGGAAGAACGGCCGCACGCTCGGGGTCGTGCTGTCGATCGTCGGGCTGTTCGGCTATTACGCGATGGTCGCGGTCGCGGGCGCGTTCGGCAAGAACGGCGAGCTGAACCCGACGCTCGCCGCGTGGCTGCCCAACGTCATCACGGCCGCGATCGGCAGCTGGCTCGTCTGGCGCGAGGACCGATGAGGTCGACGATCCGGCGCGCGGGCGTGGCGATGGTCGCGCTCTCGTTTGCGCTGTGCTCGATGCCCGTCCCGCGGCCCGCCACGGCCGCCGAGGAGGATGATGCCGCCCGGGCGGTCGCGCTGCTGCGCGCCGGCTGCGGCACGCCCATCGCGCAGGCGTCGGGGTCGCCCGAGCCCACGCCGTCGGCCTCGCCTGCCGCGACGGCCTCCG
>Ga0209624_10002322_pt1 | contig 14115 bp, 16 predicted proteins | sample JacPinW_OM2H0_O1_FD_188565 | JGI IMG/M metagenome (GOLD analysis project Ga0209624, IMG submission 188565) | Forest soil microbial communities from Algoma, Ontario, Canada - Jack Pine, Ontario site 1_JW_OM2H0_O1 (SPAdes) (version 2) | ecosystem: Environmental > Terrestrial > Soil > Boreal...
GGAGATTGCTGCAGCGCATCCGCGTTATGGCGGTGAGTATGCCTTTCTTCGCGAGGCATACGGCGATCTAGCCGGCTTTCTCTATATGTGGACGCAGATCACGGTGGCCAAACCTTCTTCGCTCGCTACGATTGCCGCGGGTCTGGCGCGGGTGTTGGGGACGTTCGCGTTTCTGAGTTTCTTTGCGCGGCCGGCATTTGGAAATTTGCTCTGGAGCCAGGTCTTCGCAATTGCAATGACGTGGTTGATCACGGGACTCAACATCATCGGAACGCGAAAGTCCGCGAACGTGCAGCTTTTGCTGACGTGGCTGAAGGGCTTGCTGATTGTGGTGATCGCGGGCTTCTGCTTTGGAGCGGCCGGACATCACGGCTCGTGGCATAACTTCGCTACGGAGTTCATTGGCGCGCGCGGCGGCTTCTCGGGCTTCATGATCGCGCTGGTTGCGGCGCTATGGGCGTACGACGGCTGGAGCGATGTAGTGACGATGGCCGGCGAGGTGGAGCGTCCGCAGCGCAGCATGCCGGTTGCGTTGGTCGGTGGCGTGGCCATTGTGGGGCTACTTTACATGTTGACTAACGCCGCGATTCAGTATGTTCTGCCCGCAGCGGTCATCGCGGAGGCTGACCGGCCTGCGGCGGACGCGATGCGGCTGGTTGCGGGAAACTGGGGAGCGACACTGGTCTCTGTCGGCATGGCGGTCAGCATCTGCGCGACGTTTGTTGGTTCATCGCTCTCCGGCGCACGCGTTCCCTTTGCCGCGGCCCGCGATGGGCTGTTCTTTACGCAACTGGCGCACGTCAATCGACGATTTCAAACGCCTTCGAATGCGCTAATCCTTCAGGCAGTACTTAGTTCCCTGCTGTTACTCGTCATTGGGCGGTTTCAGGCGCTGTTCTCGCTGGCCATCTTCAGTGAGTGGCTCTTCTATGCGCTCACCGCCAGCACAATCTTCGTCTTTCGACGCCGGGAGCCGGCTGCTACGCGACCCTACAGTATCTGGGGATATCCTCTAGTGCCGGTTCTGTTTATTTTGTCGGCCGCGGTGCTGCTGGTGTTTTCTTTTGCCGATCAGCCGCGGAATTCGCTGATCGGGACGACGATTATTCTGCTCGGCATTCCCCTGCATTATCTGCTGCAGAGAAGATCGGCCTCCTGAGCCGGGACGGTTACAGTGCTGTTGAGTGGAACGGCTTTCCAATCGCCTGATTTGGCTGCTCGTGCCACTGGCGAGCCTGTGCGATGCAGATGAAGTGCAGAATCATAAACAGAGGCACGGCAAAGGTTGGGATCAAGCTCATTGGGAGCAAGGTCATCGCGTCAGTTGCGATGCCATGCGGGTTGATGAGCCGTGAGGCGACGCCCATGCCAACTGCAGCGACCAGGTCAGTAATTCCCAGCAGTTGCCAGAAGATGAAACTCTTCCGGAACCGGGGATTGGCAAGGTTGATGGCAACGAATGGCGCCGTAATTCCTATGGCGATATCTCCCCAGCCTGCGGGTAGCGCTAACTGACCCGGCAGAATTCTATAGCTATATAGCGCCAGGAACACGAAGCCGGCAATTCTCCATGCCTGGATGTAGGTCAGGGTGCTCGGGTTTAGAGATAACAGAAACTGCCGGAATGGTTGCGATGCTGCTGCCCATACGAGAAAGATGCCGATAGGAATCAACACCGCCAATCCAAGAGGTAACGGGGGCTGGTCCGGATTGGTTCTGAAGAGATGCTTGGCCGATGCGGCAAGTGACAAGAGGAACCAGACGAAGATGAGACCAGTGGTGAGCTTTGCATAGTTTGCGTTTTTCACAACGATTCTCCTTTAGTCGGTAAGTGTGTTCGTGATCTGCTGAGTCAGCTTCATAAGGTCGTTTGAGAGTTGGTTGCCAAGCTGACGACGTAGTTGTGTCTGCGCTTTCCGCCAATAAGGCAATGCCTGTTTGAATATGGTTTTGCCGGCGGTAGACAAGCGCATTCGCCATTCCCGGCGGTCTTGGCCACGCTTCTTCGCTATCCATCCAGATCGGCTCATGATGGCGAGCGTCCGGGTGAGTGTGGTGCTATCCATTGCCAGAATCTGCGCCAGTTCTCCTTGAGTGACCTCTCCTGCAAGCGAGAGCGTCTGCAGGATGGTGAACTGGGTTGCACTTAGGCCTGCCGGGCTGACAGCTTGCTCGTAGAGTTGCGTAATTGTGCGCGATGCCCGGCGAAAGCTGGCGCACATGCACGGCAGAACGGGAGTGGTGGGCCTCTTCATAGCAAATTAGATGCATATACATCTAATGGATTCAAAAAATAATAGTGCTTCTGCAGGTGGTTGAGGGCTAGCTACGGTTTTGAATGACGCGCTCGTACACGCGCACGTATTCGGCCGCCGGCTTGTCCCAGGAGAAGTCCTGCGACATGCCACGTTGCATCATGGCAGTCCACTCCTGCTTGTTACGGAAGGTCCCGAGGGCGCGCTGCAAGGCAGCCATCAGATCGTCCGGGCTGTATCCCCAGAACTTGAAGCCGTTACCTCCGCCATTGGGCTGCTCGTCGATTGTGTCTTCGAGTCCGCCAGTCGCGCGAACGACGGGAACGGTGCCGTACTTCAGGCTGTAGATCTGGTTCAGGCCACCGGGTTCATAGCGGGACGGCATGAGGAAGATATCCGAGCCGGCTTCTATCTTGTGGGCCATCACGTTGTCGAACTTGACCTGCACGCGCACCTTCTCGGGATGACGGGCGGCCATCTCCTGCAACAGACGCTCGTAGTATTCCTCGCCGTTTCCGAGCATGACCAGCACGATGTCTTGCAGAAGCAGCCTGTCCATGATGTCGACGATGAAGTCGATGCCCTTTTGCGTGGCGAAGCGGGATACCACGCCGATGACTGCTGTGTTTTCGCCGATCCCCTCGAAGCCGAATGCGTGGAGCAGATCTCGGCGACACTCTTTCTTGCCCGCAAGATTCTTGGCCGAGTAGTGCGCGGCGATGTGGGGATCGGTTGCCGGATCCCACTCGTCGTAGTCAACGCCGTTCAGAATGCCGAACAGATCGCCTCTTCGCTTGCGAAAGGTATCCTCGAGGCCGTTGCCGAACTCCGGCGTCTGAATCTCTTCAGCGTAGGTGTGGCTGACCGTTGTGATCGCATCTGCGTAGACAACACCACCCTTAAGGAAGTCCACCGTGTCGTAGTGCTCGAGTTTGTCGAAGGTAAACATGTCCCACGGCAGGAGGAGTGTTTCCATTGTCCGGGGCGGGAACCATCCCTGATAGCCGGCGTTGTGAACCGTGAGTACCGCTGGGACGTGGCGGAAGACAGGATCGAAGAAATAGACGGAGCGAAGCATCACGGCAACCATTGCTGCCTGCCAGTCGTGCACGTGGAAGACGTCGGGGATGCCGATGATTTTGGAAGCTTCAATGACGGCGCGGCTGAAGAGGCCGAATCGCTCCGCGTTGTCTGGATAGTCGCCCGATGGGGTCGCGTAAAAGCCTTCGCGATCGAATAATTCAGGGCAATCGACAAAGTATGTTTGCACTCCTTCGTTCAGGCCGCCATCGAGAATCCGGACGAAGCGGTTATAAGACGGAAAAGGAATGGTCACGCTGGGAAGAACGACGCGAGGGGTGGGAACAGCCTTCGCAACCTGCCGATAGTACGGAATGAATACGTTGACCTTATGGCCCATCTTGACCAGAGTGCGTGGAAGCGCGCTGACCACATCTGCGAGGCCGCCAGTCTTGGCCCAGGGAGCGCACTCCGATGCTGCAAAAACGATATGCATGCTTTCGTCCTTTTCTATTCGACCCAACCTTTACTCTATAAGAGCACGCCGCAACAGTATTGGATGCAGATGAAACAGAAGCCAAAACTCGGACAGAACTTCCTGGTGGATGATGCCGCCCGCCATGCCATCGTCGACGCTCTGGGCGATGTTGGCAAGCGCACCGTCATCGAGATCGGGCCCGGGCATGGCGCGATTACAGAGATACTCGCCGGACGCGCGCAACGGCTTATTGCGCTGGAGCTGGACCGCGCCCTCGCTGCCGAGTTGAACTTCCGGTTTCGTGAGCGGCCCGAGGTGCGGATTGTCGAAGTGGACGTATTGAAGACCGATCTGCGGGCGCTTGTTCCTGACGACGAGACTGTCGATGTGATCGGCAACTTGCCGTACTACATCACTTCGGATATTCTGCTGAAGCTTTTTGCCGCCGGGAGTGCGGGGCTGGTCTCTCGTGCGGTTCTGATGATGCAGCGGGAGGTTGCGGAGCGGGTTGCTGCTGGTCCGGGCGTGCGCGACTACGGGCTGCTCTCGGCTACGGCGCAGATGAACGCCCAGGTGGAGGAGCTGTTTACATTGCCGCCGTCCGCGTTTTCGCCACCGCCGGAGGTCTACTCGACCGTGCTGCGATTGCACTTTGCACCGCGGTTCGAAGAGTTGGCCGTTGACCCTATGGGATTCGATGCATTTTTGAAACAGTCGTTCGCGCAGAAACGGAAGACCCTGCAAAACAATCTTCGCGCCGCTGGCTATTCTGTCGAACAGCTCGCCGCTGCCTGGCCGGCTAGTATGCCCGCGCAGGCTCGGGCGGAGGCACTGGAGTTGGAGCCGATGGCCGAGCTATATCGTTCGCTCAGGGAATCTGCTCGTACCTTGCCGTAACTCCTCAGTGGTTATCGGCTGCCAGCTGCTCCAGCATCTTTCGCGCCTTCAATCGCACCCTCTGGATCAGTGCTCCGTCATCGGCTAGCGAGGCCAGCACCGGCGCGATGGTTCCCAACTCCATCGCTCGTTCGGCATCGACTTCCTGCGAGAAAGTGATCATCTCCGCGTCGAGCCCCAGGCGGTCGTACTTGTGCAAGAACTCGAACCTTCGGCCCTCGTCCATCGTGTATGCGATGGCTTGAAATCTGTCCGTCAGCGACTCTACCGTCTTGTTTTCGGAGTAGTTATATGTGCACGATCCCGAGCCGTCTGGTCCTGAATAGTTGAGTGTTTTCTTGCCCGAGTCTGCGATGTTTTTCGCTTTGGAAGCGCACTCGAGGTTGAAATAGGTCAGCGATCTCGCGTCCTTGAATAGCTTTGCCACTGTGCCAGAGGTCAGGACGACAGGGCGGTCGATGTGCTGTGCCGCTTGACCACGCATCGAGTTTGCCGTCGCCGGCATCTCAGCCTGATCCGCCTCGTAACGGCCCGTTCCATCCTCTCTAATCGTCAGGGTAAATTTGGGAACCGGCAGTCCGATGCGTTCAAAATGAAAACTGACCTCGGCTTGTGGTTTGGCGACTTTTGTATTGGCGGATTCGGCCGTCTGGGCGGTCGTCAAGTGAGAACCGGCAGACAGCAACGCTGAAAAGACAATCCCGGGAATCAATCTCATCGGTGAGCGCCCTGCAGTTGAAGTGTCTGTGCGGTGTGGATATGGCAGATCGCAATGGCGAGCGCGTCGGCGGCATCCGGCGAATCGAAGGCATCCTCGTTGTTGAGCAGACGCCTCACCATGAACTGGACCTGTTCTTTGCCGGCGAGCCCGTAACCGACGACCGAGCTCTTGATCGATAGCGGCGCGTACTCTGCCACTGGAAGACCACAGCTCGCCGCGGCCAGCATCGCGACACCGCGCACCTGTCCAAGCTTCAGCGCAGACTTCGCGTTCGCTGAGAAGAAGACCTCCTCGATCACGACGATCTCCGGCTGATGGAGCGCCAACAGCGCGGTCAACTCGGCGTAGACCTGTGCGAGCCGCTGCGGTGCCTTTTCTTTTTTGCTGAGCCGGATTGTCCCTGCGGCTAGATGAACGAGGCGCGGCATACGGGCTTCGCAGTCTACCTCTACCACACCGTAGCCGGTGAACTCGGTTCCGCAGTCGATGCCAAAGACTCGCATGGGCGAAGTTTACTGCATCCGGCTGTGCGTCCGGACTATCAAGGTTGAGTCTGCTTAGCGGGAGATGCCTTCGAGCGGTGAACTGGCCGTGGCGTAGAGCTTCCGCTGCATTCGGCCCGAAAGAAATGCCTGCCGACCGGCGAGAACGGCGTGTTGCATCGCTTCGGCCATCAGAAGAGGGTCTTTGGCGGCGGCTATTGCCGTGTTCATCAGAACTGCGTCGAAGCCCATCTCCATCGCGATTGCTGCATCGGAGGCTGTGCCGACCCCTGCATCCACGATGAGCGGAACCTCGGTGATAAGTTCGCGGAGGATGCGCAGATTAGCGATGTTCTGGAGGCCGAGGCCGCTTCCGATGGGGGCACCGAGAGGCATCACGGCGGCTGCTCCGGCATCGATGAGGCGCTTTGCGAAGACGATGTCGTCGGAGGTGTATGGCAGCACGGTGAAACCCTCCTTCACCAGTACACGCGTCGCTTCGAGCGTCGCCTGGATATCAGGGTAGAGCGTCTGTTGGTCGCCGATGACCTCGATCTTGACCCAATCCGATAGACCGACCTCGCGCCCGAGCCGGGCGGCGCGTATGGCCTCGTCGGCGGTGTAGCAGCCTGCGGTGTTGGGGAGCAGAAAGTAGCGCCGCGGATCGATGTAATCAAGCAGGGACTCGCTCGAGCGGTCCAGATTCACCCGGCGCACCGCGACCGTGACCATCTCGGCGCCCGAGGCCTCGATAGCGGCCTGCGTCTCTGCGCCGTCTTTATATTTTCCCGTGCCTACGATAAGCCGCGATTGAAAGGCCCTGCCCGCAATGACCAAAGGTTTCATGGTTAACATCCTAATCGCTTCGAGTCTGGCGGAAAAACGCAAACGGCTCGCGCTCTTTTCTGAAGAGCAGCGAGCCGTTCGCCGGTGAACTGTTGAGATTGACCTGAGGCGCCCATCACTTGGACTTGGCCTCGGCGTGGAACTTCAGACTACCGCCAGGACGAGAGCGATGGACGCTCTAAGCCTCAGTCACCTCACGTATTGTGGTGCAACTATTACTGTCAATTTTCATAGGCTGGATCATCCTCCTTTCCCGTGTAACCGCAGATTACTCCGACACGCGATAACGGGCAAGTCCCCGCGGAGACACCGCTGGCTGTACATCCAGCGCCGTCATCAACGCATCTCAACGCAGGTCGTGTTCTCGCTGAAAGGTTACCCTCAATGAAGCCTCTCCCCATCATCGGCATCCTCCTCATCCTTCTCGGGATTGTTGGCTACGCTACGGGAGGACTCTCCTTTACCCACGAAAAGAAGGTGGTCGATCTGGGGTCGGTCGAGATCTCACGGAAGACTCAGGACACACTTCCTCTTTCGCCGATTCTGAGCACGGTCTCGGTAGTTGCTGGCTTGGCGCTAGTCGTTTTTGGGGCAAGGGCAAAGTAACGGTGACACTAGGGCTTTACACGGCCTGAGCGCTTTGCTATTTGAGATAAGCCCTCACCAGGTCGATCAGGTCTTCACCGAGTTCTGGTGTGAGTGGGGCGTGCCCGTCCCTGAGTAAGTGCAGCCGGATATGGTCTTCCAGCACCTCGGCCATCAACCCGTTAATTCCACCGCGCGCTGCCGCAAGCAACATCAGAACGTCGGCGCAATCGTGATCTTCCGATCCGAGGGCGCGTTCCACACTGTCCATCTGGCCGCGAATCTTCTTCACCCGGTTTAGCAACTTCACTTTTTCGCGATCTGAATGTGTCATTTGTCTTTGGCCTTTGTACCCTACCGGGGTATACTATACCAGTTTGCCCATGTTGCTGGAGAAATGTCTTTGAATCCGGACATCTCCCAAGCGGAAAGGAGGAGACAGCCGATGATCCAGAAGATACTGCGCCGCATTCCGTCCGGACGAGCCGCCACCGGTTCGCGTGCCGAGATCGCACGACGATGGGTGGAGACCGCGGATGAGCGTTGTCCGCTTGCCTGCGTCTGGTTCGCCCTGCCCGAAGCCATTTCGGACCAGGATGATGAACCCAGGTTAAGATGGCCTGCCTTCTCCTTCTCCAAGTGGAAGGCAGGCTATTTGCATCTTATTCATACTTTTCCTGCACCATTTACGTTGGCCTGATTCTTGAAAAACGCTATCCAAATGATCGCAATTCTCCTGCTCTTGGTCGCCGGCGCGGCAGCGCTTGGCCAGCAGCCGGAGACGAGCGATGACCGTCCCGTCAAACTGCCCGAGGCGCCCATCCCGGCGGACGAAGCGGTAACAACGATGTTTCCCCACTCGGAGACTTCGCGGTATTACATCGCAGGACAGGCCAACATTATCTTCCAGGCGGATGGCCCGTTCCACTCCCCCTACGAAGGCACCAACAGCTTCATTGGCCGCGGTGAATACAAGACCTCTCTCTTAGGCACGCTCTATCTTGGGGCGCAGCTTCGGCGCGACCCCAAAATGGAAACCGACGCGATCTTCAACCTGGAATCGGCAGGCGGACGCGGACTCAGCGAGGCACTCGGTCTCGCAGGATTTACCAATCTGGACGTAGTCCGCAACCCCAACCTGGGTTCTGTGCCCTACATGGCTCGCGCTCAGGTTCACGAGACCATCGGCTTCACTGACAAGCTCATCGAAAGCCCGCGAACTCCGTTCTCACTCGCTACCGAGGTGCCCGAGCGCCGGCTGCAGTTCTTTGTTGGCAAGATGAGCCTGCCCGACTACCTCGATATCAACAGCATTGGCTCGGATAGCCATCTGCAGTTCATGAACTGGACTGTCGACAACAACGGCGCGTGGGACTATGCCGCCGACACCCGTGGTTATACCTATGCCGCCGTTGCCGAGTACGACGATAAGGTCTGGTCAGCACGCTATGCTCTGGCCCTGATGCCTACCGTTGCTAACGGCATCGACCTGGAGTGGAACCTGCGACGCGCGAGTGGGCAGAACTGGGAGTTCGAACTGCGCAAGCCGCTCCTCGGCAGGCTGCTCCCGCCGGAGCGGCAGGGCGTCATTCGCGTTCTCAGCTATGTAAACCACGCCCACATGGGCCTTTACCGCGTCGCGAACGAGGCCTATCTCTCTGGAGAAGACCCGACACCGGAGATCACGAAGCACGAGATGTACGGAGAGGTGAAGTACGGCTTCGGCCTGAACTTCGAGCAGGAACTGACCAACTATATGCGCGTCTTCGGCCGCTTCGGATGGAACGAGGGCCAGCACGAATCCTTCGCCTACACCGAGGACGACCAGACGTTTGAGTTCGGTGGAGACTACTCCGGCAGAGCGTGGTCTCGTCCTAATGACAAAGGCGGCGTCACCTTTGTGACCAATGCCATCAAGAAGGATCATCAGGCCTATCTGGGGTTTGGCGGGCTGGGATTTCTTTTGGGCGATGGCAAGCTGAATTATGCGCGGGAAGACATTCTTGAGAGCTACTACAACCTGCATGCCTGGCGCGGCGTTTATTACGCGCTCGACCTGCAGTACATCAATCACCCTGGGTACAACCAGGATCGTGGGCCGGTGCTGGTGGAGTCGGTGCGGATGCATGTGGACTTCTAAGGTCCACAACCCTACCCGGTACTTTTTGTGCAAAGTATTCGATCCAGATACTTTAAGTCTGGACTTCTGTTTTCGGCCTTTGATTGAGGGACGGTTTTCAGACCGTATACTTGTCAAGTGGGCACGTCCGGGATCTTTGAACTCGCGGCTTTTTTGGTGGGCCTTCTCTTCGGCAGCTTTTTGAACGTCTGCATCTCGCGTTTGCCTAAGCATAAATCCATCGTTCGGCCGGGCTCACACTGCCCGTCTTGTGGAAAACCGATTCTCTGGTACGACAACATCCCTGTTTTGAGTTGGATTCTGCTTCGCGGGCGATGTCGGGATTGCAAGGGGACGATCTCGTGGCGTTATCCGGTGGTGGAGTTAGCGACGGGACTTTGGTTCGCACGAGCCGGAACCCTTTTGTGGCAATACTGGCATATAGGTCAAATCAGTAGCGGCGACATTAATTACTCAGCGGGTCAATTATTTTTTTACAGCATTGATGTTGTCAGTTTCGCAATTCTCGGCTTCCTTCTGATTGGGCTGATGGTGATGGATTGGCAAACGACGACACTGCCCGATGCCTTCACGCTGACCGGCATTGCGATTGGGTTATTCCTTGTTTGCGTTCAGGCAATCTTCCTTGGTCCGAATGAAGATCAAGTTCGGCTCACCAAACACAGCCTCCATCTCACGAGCCCCGGTGGCGTTACCGATAACGGCAACGTCTTTCTTACCGGCCCTGAGAGCTTGATCTTCGGCCGCATCGCTGCAATTTGCGGAGTTGCGGTTTTGCTTCTTGTCATTCGGTGGATTTACAAAGCCGTTCGTCATCGGGATGGAATGGGTTTGGGCGATGTGAAGCTGCTCGCCATGATCGCTGCCTTCCTTGGCTTCTGGCCCGCGATTCTTTCGCTCTTTATCGGAGTGATTGTTGCGAGCCTCTACGGAGTCTTGCTGCTGATTCGCGGCCGTGCAATTGCAACGTCAAAATTGCCCTTTGGCAGCTTTCTTTGCATTGGCGGACTTGTTGCCGCGGTGTTCGGTAATCGCCTTATCGACATGTACATAGCGTTGCTTCGATAGCGCGCACACGGGGGCTTCGTTCGCTTGACACTTGCCAGCCGCACTCTTAGAGTCGAAGATGGCCATGCACAGTTACCCATACATCTGGAACTACCTTCCACTCGTGCTTCAGGTCCTAGCCGCGCTTGGTCTTGCCTGCGGCATGGTGGGGGCTTCTTACTTCGTCGGAAAACATAAAAACTCACGCACCAAGGCGAGCGCCTATGAGTGCGGCATGGACCCCATCGGCGACGCGCGGGGGCGGTTCACCGTGCGCTTTTATATGGTCGCGATGCTCTTCATCCTCTTCGACGTCGAGGCGGTCTTTATGCTTCCGTGGGCCGTGATCTTCAAGCGTCTGCCTGGGTTGACTGGCTCGCGGATGTTCGGTTTCTGGGAGATGCTGGTGTACCTCGGGTTTGTCGCCGTTGGTCTCTTTTATGTGTGGAAGAAAGGTATCCTCAACTGGGCGACCGATAAGGGAGACCTGTGATGTACGATCCCGCCTCCGCGATCAAGGGAAAAGGCGCCGTTTTTGAGGCGCATCCTGAACATCCTGCCGTCAAAGCCCTTGCCGACCTCGCCACGGATGCAAAGTTTGACCGCGATGAGCTGACCATCACCGTGGCCCGCGAGACCATCGTGGCCGCCGCAGAGGCACTGAGGCAGGCGGGCTACAGTTACCTCGAAGACATCACTGCGGTCGATTGGTATCCCTCGGAACCGCGATTTCAGATCAGCTATTCGATCCTCTCCTTCTCGCTCAAGCAGCGCATTCGCCTGGTCGTCCGGCTGGATGGCGAGGACGCTTCGCTCGACAGCATCACACCTGCGTGGCCGGCGGCGAATTTCTACGAGCGCGAGATCTTCGATCTCTTTGGCGTTCACTTTGGCGGACACCCCAACCTCCGCCGCATCATGATGCCCGAGGATTGGAAGGGCTACCCGCTGCGCAAGGACTACCCCGTGGAGGGCTACCGCTAATGGCATCCACCGTTGAAGAACTGACCGGTCTCGCCGCGGTTGACCCCGGCATTGAAGATGTCGTTGCCAACGCCGCCCGCAACCGAGGAAATACACCGCCCTCTGACCAAACCATGGTCATTAACATGGGTCCGCAGCATCCCTCGACCCACGGCGTGCTGCGCCTTGTCATCGAAGTCGACGGCGAAACCATCGTCGCGCTGGCTCCTGACATCGGCTATCTGCATACAGGCATCGAGAAGACCTGCGAGGCGAAGTTTTACCAGCAGGTGGTGCCGCTGACCGACCGCATCGACTATCTCTCACCTATGACCAACAACACGGCCTATGCGCTGGCCGTGGAGAAGCTTCTTGGCCTGGAGATTCCGCCGAAGGCCCAATGGCTGCGTGTGCTGTTCAACGAGCTGATGCGCCTGAACTCGCACCTGGTGTGGCTGGGAACTCACGCGATGGACATTGGCGCGCTGACGGTCTTCCTTTATTGCTTCCGCGAGCGCGAAAAGCTGATGCGCATCTTTGAGGCCGTCAGCGGCCAGCGCATGATGACCAGCTACGTTCGCATCGGCGGGCTTAGCCTGGAGCCGCCGCGCGATCTCTATGACAAGATTCGCGCCTTCCTCGTTGAGTTCCCCTCAAAGATCGATGAGTACGAGGGCCTGTTACAGAACAATCCGATCTGGATCAACCGGCTGAAGGGCGTTGGCTATATCTCGCCCGAGGACGCGATTGCGCTGGGTGTCTCGGGGCCTCCGCTGCGCGCTGCGGGCATCGACTTCGATGTGCGCCGCGACATGCCGTACTCGAGCTACGAAAAGTTTCAGTTCAGCGTGCCGACCTCGACGGTGAGCGACGTTTGGGCGCGCTTTGTCGTCCGCATGCAGGAGATGCGCGAGTCGGTGAAGATATGCCTGCAGGCGCTGGATGGCATGCCTGAGGGCCGCATCGTCGCCGACGCGCCGAAGATCATCCTGCCCGACCGCGAACAGATGAAGACCCAGATGGAGTCGCTGATCCATCACTTTAAAATCGTGACCGAGGGCTTTGGCGTTCCGGCCGGCGAGGCGACCAGTTCGGTAGAAGCAGCCCACGGCATGATGAACTACTACGTCGTCTCGGATGGAACGGCCAAGCCGTATCGCGTCCACATGAGAAACGCCGACTACGCAAACCTTCAGGCCCTTGAAACGATGTGCAAAGGCAGATTACTAGCAGATGTGGTTGCTGTGATCGGGTCCATTGATATTGTGCTGGGAGCGATTGACCGCTAATGAACTCCTCTGAGGTAATGGACGCGCGCCTCAGGACCGAACTATGGACGTCCTGGGCATCGCTGCTCCGCTCTTACGCAGCTGCCCACGGACTCAACAGCCGGCATCATGCAGTGGTCGAAGTCGGCGCCGATGAAATTACGTTGCGAGTTGCAAGCCGATGGACTCGCTTCACGCACGAGACGATCGAGGATAGCGAAGGACATTGCTCCTCGTTCAGTTTGGAAGAAGATGGAACGGTTAAACTGGATGGTATCGCCCAAGAGATGGACCTTGCCGCTGAACGATTGGCGCGGGAGATGATGCAAAGTGAGTGAGATCGCCAACACAATTTTTTCGCCGGAGCTGGCTGCGCGCTTCGACAAACTCGTGACCATCTATCCCGTGAAGCGGTCCGCACTGGTGCCGATGCTGCTTTACGCGCAGGATGAGGTCGGCTATGTTTCGGATGCTGTGGTTACGGAGCTTGCCGAGCGGCTGGACTTACTGGAGCTCGATGTACGCAATGTGCTGAGCTACTACTCGATGCTGCGCACCAAGCCTGCGGGCAAGTACAACGTGCAGGTGTGTACGAATATTTCGTGCATGCTACGCGGTGGGTACGAGATTTTGAACCACTGCAAGGCGAAGCTCGGGGTCGGGCACAAAGAGGTCACGAAGGATGGCATGTTCTCGCTCGAAGAGGTCGAGTGTATTGGCGCATGCTGCTGGGCGCCTGCCATGCAGGTCAACTACGACTTCCATGAAAACCTAACGCCCGCAAAGTGCGACGCGATCTTTCAGATGTATCGCGATGGCAAGGGAAAGGACGAAAAATAATGCCGGCTCTCGTCTCTCATCCCGATGAAGTAAGGGTCCTGTCGCGCCGTTTCGGCCAGGGCGCCGCGAATATCGACAAGTACATCGAACTCGATGGTTATAAGGCCGTGCAGAAAGCCATCGCGGAAGGGCCGGAGAAGATGGCCGGCTGGATCATCGACACGATGAAGGCCTCGGGGCTGCGTGGACGCGGTGGTGCAGGTTTTCCGACCGGCATGAAGTGGTCGTTTGTGCCGAAGCAGAGCGAGAAACCGAAGTATGTTCTGGTCAACGGCGACGAGTCGGAGCCCGGCACCTGCAAAGACCACGTGATCTTCCTCGAAGACCCCCATGCCGTCATTGAGGGTACGATGATCGCCGGGCTCGCCATCGGCTCGAAGCTTGGCTTCATTTATTTGCGCGGCGAGTATCGCTATCTGCTGAAGATCGTTGAGAAGGCTGTGGCCGATGCCTATGCGAAGGGTTTTCTTGGCAAGAATATCTTTGGCTCTGGCCTCGACTTTGATGTGATTACGCAAACCGGTGCGGGCGCGTACGAGGTTGGCGAAGAGTCTGCGCTGATGGAGTCGCTGG
>Ga0209624_10002324_pt1 | contig 14113 bp, 13 predicted proteins | sample JacPinW_OM2H0_O1_FD_188565 | JGI IMG/M metagenome (GOLD analysis project Ga0209624, IMG submission 188565) | Forest soil microbial communities from Algoma, Ontario, Canada - Jack Pine, Ontario site 1_JW_OM2H0_O1 (SPAdes) (version 2) | ecosystem: Environmental > Terrestrial > Soil > Boreal...
GCCACCGGGGCAATACGCCTCGGTCAGATACGAATCGGTGTAGGAAGCACCGCCCGAGAGGGTAAGGCCCTCGGTCACCACATATTCGAGATCGGTCTCGGCGCCGCGGATGCGCGCCTGCCCGGCGTTCTCGATGATCGTAAGGGCGTTCGGCCCCAGGAAGGAGAACTGGAAGTTCTTCCATTCCTCATCGAAGAGCGCGCCGTTAAAGCGCAGGCGGTGGTTCAACCACTGAGTTTTCCAGCCGATTTCATAGTTCGTCAGGTAATCGGGCAGGTACGGCGGCAGCTTGCCGCCGCCGTTACGATTGACGCCGCCCGGTCGGAAGCCTTTGGACCAGGTCGCGTAGATCAAATGATCCGGGTCAAACTTGTACGTGAGGTTGAGCTTCGGCGAGTTGCCCGAACCTTCGCTCTTGCCGTCGAGGTCGACGCAGGGCGCCCCATGGAAGGGACCCGAGCCTGCAAAGCAGGTTGCAACACCCTCCGATGAGCCAAACGCGAACCCCGAGCCGAAGCCATAGAACCCGTACAGGGTGTTGTCGTAGGTGTAGTGGCGGATGCCGGCGGTCGCGCTGAGGTTCGAAGTGATGTCGTAATAGGCTTCGCCGAAAACTGCCGCGTCGCGATCCACACGCTCTTCATCCGTAAGCCACACGGACCCCGGCCAGCGAGCGACCGACAGACTCGTCGCGAGCGGATCGCCGTTATCAACCACGTAGTCCTGGAGAATCTCGTGCACCTGGCGCTGCAAAAACGCACCCGCGGTGAAGCGCAAGCGCCAATCCTTCGGCGATGACACGCGCAGCTCATTATTGACCTTGGTGTAGTGATCGCGGCCGATGATGTGCTGCGCGGGGTTGATCAGTTTGCCCGCATTGTCGAGAAAGTATTTGCCGGTGGCGGAGGACTGATCGTAGAAGAGCGAATAATCCGTATAGTCCTCCGATTCGTGGTCGTTGCGCGTCAACCAGCCGGTGGCATAGACGATGTCGAAGTCGCTCACCTTGCCCTCGACCGTGAGCGCTGTCTGCGTCCACGAATCGCGCGTCTTGTCGGAAAACCACTGGTAAGTATCAAGATCTCCGGCCGCGGGGTTGTAGGCGAACGGACCGGGCCCCGTGGTAATGACCTGTCCCATGAAGCTCGGCGTGATGGTCCAGTTGTCGCCGACGTCGATTTTGAGCGCGCCGCGGCCGCCCTGCGTGTCGACATAGTTGGCATTGTTCTTCACGAACGGCGCATCGGAGAACGCGATCCCGGAGGTTGGGAAAACCACCGTCTTCGGTACGATGTCGATGAAGCCGGCCTTATGCTCGTCCCAGCCGACGAGGCGAATGGCAGCAATCGGGCTCAAGGGAATGTTGACGAAGCCCTCGATCGAGCCACCCACGCCGCCATGGTCGATGTCGTTGGCTTCAAGATCGTAGCCCGCCGAGAAATGCGTCGGGTCGGGCTTGTTGGTGATGATGCGGATGGTGCCTGCTTCGGAGCTCGCGCCGTAGAGCGTGCCCTGGGGTCCGGCGAGCGCTTCCACGCGCGCGATATCGTAGATGTGAACGTCGAGTACGCCGTCGATCGTCGTGACTGGCTGCTCGTCGAGGTAGACGCCCACCGTCGGCAGCGAGCCGGAATGGTTCTCAAGCACGCTCGCGGTAACGCCGCGCATGTACACGTGCTCGAAACCCGGGCCTCCCGTGGAATCGGCAAGGAAGGTCACGCTCGGCAGATACTTTACGTAGTCGTCGAAATTCTGAACGTGCAGCTCTTCGAGTTTCGCCGCGCCGAGGGCCTGGATGCTGATCGGCACGTCCTGCAGGTTTTCCGCGCGCTTCTGCGCGGTGACGACCACTTCTTCCAGACCGGCATTTTCCGCGCTGTGCTGCTGCGCCTGCTCCTGCGAGTACGCGGGTTGCAGGCACGCAAGTAGCGCCGACGCAACAGGCGTCGCCTTGAGAAGATACTGACCGGTGCTGTTGGCGCGGATACGCGCGAGTTTTCGACGGCGACTACGCGTCATTTGGTTTTCCCCGGGTTTTATCTAAGCCCCCTCTTGCGCAGGGTATGCCATTCCGCACGGATTCTCAAAATTCTGGTGCGGCGGGGTAGGCTTCGAGCACCGGGCCCAGGGTCTGCTTGAGGGGTAAAAGCCACGGATCGAAATTGCGCCAGTGGTCGACCGCATCGCGAAAAATCGGCTGGCGCACCTGTTGCGAGCTCGCGGTGCGCACCGCGCGATCATTCTCATAGAAGCGCAAACAGGCCTCTTCATACGGAAGGTCGCAATAGGCGAGCAGTGCGCGCACTTCTCGCTCCGTATCCGCAATCATCGCTTCGTAGATGACGCGGTGGATGCGGCCGGGCAGCACGGCGTCGAAGTGCGCCATGAGCTCGACGTAGTCGCGGTAGTAGCGGCCGATATCGGTGAGGTCGTAGCTGAAATGCTGACCGCGCGCGAAGTGCTGCTTAAAGCCTGAAAAGCAGCACGCCAGCGGATGACGCCGTGCGTCGATGATCTTGGCGTTCGGCAAAATAAGATGGATCAGCGCGACGTGAGTGAAGTTGTTCGGCATCTTGTCGATGAAGCGCGGCGCGTCGGTCTTGCGCTGGATGCGGGTGCGGTGCAAATACTCCTCCCCGCGGGCGCGACAGTCTGGCGCGCTCAAGGTTGCGAGAACTTCCGGATAGTTCGAGCCCGAGCGGCCTGATACTCCCGAGAGCTTCTTTGCCATCGCGGGAATGTCCGGCAGCTCCATCGTGCCCTCGACCTGCGAGTGGCTGGAGAGAATCTGCTCAAGGAGTGTCGAGCCCGCGCGCGGCAGGCCGACGATGAAGATCGGATCGGTGGCCGCGGCGCCATAGCCCCGGCGCTGCTCGAAGAACTGCCGGGTGAGAAGCGCCTTGCTGCGCCGTACATGCTCGGTGAGCTCGTTCGCGCTGTAGCGGATCCCGTTGCGGCGGATGCGATTGCCGTGTGAGTACTCCTCGAAGGATTGCGCGTACGCGTGCGCATCCTCGAGCGCCTTGCCCATCGCAAAATGCAGGTGGAAGCGATCCTCTTCAGAAAGGTCGGCTCGTGCCTGCGCGTGCCGCAGCGCTTCCAAGTCCTCGGGGCTGAAGCGGAAAGTCTTCAGGTTCGCAAGGCTCCAGTATGCTTCACCGAGAGCGGGTTGCAGCGCGACGCTCCTGCGATAAGCGGCGATGCTTTCCGGCTCTCGCCCCTTGGTCTTGAGCGCATGACCGTAGCTCAGCCAGATCCTGGGCAGCTCGGGATACGCGGCCAGGACCGCCTCGTAAATCTCGATCGACTGCTGGTATTCGCCGATCCTGACGAGAATCGCCGCCTTCAGGTTGTTGTAGCCGGGATGATGCGGCTCCGCGGCCAGAAGCTTTTCGACTTCGGCAAGGGCCTCGACGGGGCGGTTCTGCCGATGCAGCACGACGGCATAGTTGTGGCGCGCGCCGCTGAAGCTGGGCGCGAGCTCCAAGCACCGCACGAGCAGCGTCTCCGCGTCCTTGAAACGGCGTAATCGCGCGGCAACCTCCGCAAGCATCCGCAGCGCCGCGATGTCATTCGGAAACTGCTGCAGGTGCGTGCGCAGCAGCGCTTCGGCCTGGGGAACCTCATTGGCAACGAGCGCCGCGCCCGCCGCGACGAGCCGCGGATCGCGTGCGGAAGTCTTGATGTGCCAGGCGTAGGCCTCATCCGCCCCGCCCGTATCGCCGGTGCTCGTGAGCGCATCACCGAGGGCAAGCCAGGCCTGGGTGAAATCGGGCTTGATCCGCAGCGCCTCGCGCAGCGCAGCGATTGCCTCGTCGGGTTTGCCGGCGGCGAAATGCGCAAGGCCGAGCTCGTAAAACGCCGGCGACCAGCTTGGCTGGCTGCGTGCGATGTCTTCAAGAATCCTGACCGCGCGCATTACATCGCCCGTGGCGCGCGCGGCTGCGCCCTGGATCAGCAGAGCGGGCGGATGATTGGGCGCGGCCTTCAGAATCTCCGCTGCCTGCTCGGCTGCCATGGCAGGATTGATCGCGAGCAGGCGCATCGCATGCGCCAGGGCAACCTCGAGTGTACCGACAGGCTCGGAAGCAGCGCTCATCGCGTCCTTCTGATAACTGGGACGCTCCTATGATCGTCGGCTTTAGCCGCGCTGACAATTCGCGCGGGCTACGCCCTCAAGCCGCCGCGGCGATTGCGGATTTGACGAGTTCTTTGTAGCGGGCGCAGCGCTGCCGGGCAACGAGGGAAAAACCCACGCGTGGATCGCAAATGCTCGCGATCCACACATCCGGACCGGTAAAGCGCACCGCGACCCATTCGCCGGCGCTCAACAGCGAATCGGCGACGCGCGCATCGATGAGCTCGGCCTCTTTGCTGCGCGTCACGGTCCAGCCTGCATCCCGAATGCTCTGCAGGACGATTCCGTAGTTGGTCTTTGCGTCCGCGCGCGTGGGCAGGCGCATGTAGCGAAGGTCGTTGAGTTGCGCGCGAATGAGAAGCGCCCCCAATACAACCGTCACCAGCAGCCCAAATAGCCCGGCACCCGCAATGGCCTCCGGATTGGACACTTTGACGAGAAAAATCGACGTCAGGATGAGTCCCACGCACAGGATTGCGAGGTAGGCGAAGAACATCGCAGGCGCAAAGTAAATCAGCCGCTCAACCCGGGGCAGTTGCAGCCGCTCCAAGACCGTGCCATCAGCCGTGCTACGCATGCGATCACTCTCAAACTGCATGACTCTTGCCAACCTCGAATATGACCCTGCAGCGCCCACATCGCCCGGAACTGGCTCTCAATAAAGGATGGGCGGGCGACGGAGTAGGTTCCCGCCGCCCGCCCGCGTTTTGCAAGCACGCGTTGCTGTCAGATTACTGCGCGCTCACTGCCCCGTGCATGGACGCACCGGCGTCGGCGCTCTGCGGTGACGCCGTACCGCTCGCGCTCGCAGCCGCTTGGCCGGCGAGCGTACCGCGGGACGAGTTCACCGAGTTGCCGGCAGGCTTCGTCGCCGCACCGGCGCTGAGCACCTGACTCATCGAGCCAGAGGCCGACGTCGTGCTCGCGGCCGTGCTCGCCTTCGTCTCGCCAGCAGCTGCCGCGCTGACCCCGGTGCTCTTGGCCGTGTCGACGCTCTTCTCGGCAGTGCCCTTGGCATCGCCCTCAATGGCGCCGGCGTCCTTCTTAGCAGAGGCGACCTCGCCCTTCGCAGAGGTTTCAGCCTTTCCTGCTTCGTCCTTTGCAGTGGTCGCAGTCTTGCCCGCTTCGTCCTTGGCGGCGCTCTGCGTCTTGCCCGCCTCGCGCTCGAGCGAATCCGCGGTGCTGCTGTTGGCCGCAACATTGCCGTTCAGACTGCCGCCCATCGAACCACTGATGGGGCCGCGCGCAATGCCGCCGCCGAACGCGCCGCCGAACGCGCCGCCGACGCCGCCACCCAGCATCCCGACTGCGTCGGCCTGCGAAGAAAGCGCCAGCAGCGCTGCAACGGCCGCGCTCAATACGGTGTACTTGGCATTCATGGTCGTACTCCTCTCGCAGGCCGCGGTCCGTCCGCGGCCTTTCAGTGAGTACTACGAGCGGTCAAGGTGCTTTCTTCCCCGCTACGCGAAACTCGTCATTTAACTTAACTTAGTTTTTTTCCCGTCCTAGCGGGCACTCGCCAAGGTGGCCGGCGGACGTAACGCCTCACCCACGAGACCAAAGCCATAAACGGGGTCGCGCCCCGGTGCCCCAAGGTCGGTTGCGGCGTGGGCAAGGTTTGCAATCGCCTCGTCGGCAGCCGCCTTGCTGAACTCGTGCGCGGAGCTTGCGAGGATGCCGGCAACGATCGGTGCGGCGAAGGATGTGCCGCGCACCGGCACGAATGCCTGCGGCCCGCTCGCCGCTGCCACCATTTCGGCGCCCGGCGCCGCAAACTCCACCTGGTTGCCGCGTGCGGCCTCTGGGAGCGCCCGGCCATGGCGATCCACGGCGGTGACACCGACCACGTCCGGGTAGGACGCTGGATAGAGCGGGGGCGCCGCCGGGCCATCGTTGCCGACGGCGGCGACGATGATCTGGCCGTGCGCAATTACGCGGCGCACCACCTCCTGCAGCATCAGATTCGGCGGGCCGACAAGACTGACATTGATGACCGGGACTGCCTCCCGGGCGAGCCACGCGAACGCATCGGCCACGGCATCCACGGCGCCGCCGGCCGGCAGGCCGCAGTAGACATCGGCCGCATAAAGTTCTGCGCCGGGCGCTGCGCCATGGAATCTCTCCGTGCTGCCGACGAGGAGCGATGCCACCGCGGTGCCGTGCGCGCTCGGCACGCTCGTGCCCTCACAGCCGTGCTCATGCAGCGTGACCCCGCGAAATGCAGGATGCGTCGCTCCTACGCCGCCATCAATGAGACCAACTTTGCGCGCGGTCTCAGCCGGCGCTGACCCCAATCCCGGCTGTGTCGGCGGCGGATCTGCTGCTGCTGTCTCACCGCTTTCGATGTAGATGTGGTTGAAGTCGTAACTGCCCTGCGGATCCTTGACCTGCAGGTCCTGGAGCGCACGCGCTGTCGAGACGTGCGCGGGAGCATGCAGTACCACGATGCGCGTATCGATGCCCTCAAGCGCACGCTCGCGCAACACCGTGTAGCCTGCGGCGTTCGCTGCAGCAAGCGCGGCGTCCCCCGGAGAGAGGGCGAGAATTTCGCTGCGCACAATGGGCTCGCCGTGAGGATCGCGTTCGATCAACGCACCGTGTGCGGCGAGCAGCGCACGAATGCGCAATTGATGCAGGTCGCGCAGATCCGCAGCGTCGAGGGCGCCTGTGGCGGTCGGCAACTGCTGTATCAGCGTCTGTGCCGGCGGCAGTTGCGGCACTGACGGCAGGCGCACCGTTGGCACTCCAAGCTGCGCAAAAACCGCCTGTGACGCCAGGCATGCCGCGAAAAATAACCTCTTCCTCATGCAGGCACCCTATCATCCAGCCGCGCCAATGATTTCAAAGTGCCACGGCATGGAAGAAAATGCCGGTTACAGTCGTCATTTACAAAAGGAAGGGATGAGCCTTTCGGTTGAAAACGTGCGAGAGCAAATCGTCGCGCTGCTGCCGCGCCTGCGGCGCTTCGCGCGCACGCTCGCCCGCGATCCGCACGATGCGGACGATCTGGTGCAGATTGCAATCGAACGGGGACTCGCAAAGTACGAGCAACTGCAGGATGAGGCAAACGTCGCGAGATGGATGTTTGGCATTGTGAAGAACGCATGGATCGATGAGATACGCGCACGAGCACGCCGAGAGCGCCTCCTCACGGATGAGGAAGCGGGGATGAACATTGCCGACCCGGCCGCGCAGGCTCACGTGGAGACCCTGGCTGTCGAGGATGCGCTCGCACGACTGCCCGATGAGCAGCGCCTCGCGGTCGGGCTCGTGCTCATCGAGGGTTTGTCGTACAAGGAGGCCGCGCACATCATGGAGGTGCCGATCGGTACGCTGACGAGCCGCCTTGCGCGTGCGCGCACGGCCTTGCAGGAGATGCTGCAGGGCTCTGCCGGAGAGAGACGTTGAGCTTGTCCGATGAAACATTGATGGCGTATGTCGACGGCGAGCTCGACGAGGAGAGGCGCGCCGCAGTCGCGCAGGCGGTAGCGACGGACCCGGAGGTTGCACGGCGCGTGGCACAGCAGCGCCTGCTGCGCGCATCGCTGCAGGCGGCCTTCGCTGGAGTACTCGATGAACCGGTGCCCGAGCATCTCGTGCGCGCGGCACACACGGCGCCCGCGGGCGCGCATTCGGGCACCGTGGTGGATCTTGCGAGCAAGCGCGCCGCGAGACGATCGCGACTGCGCCGCGTATTGGCGCAGGGGGGCGCCATTGCCGCAAGCCTCCTCCTCGGAGCTCTGATCGCAGAGCGCTTCCTCGGCAGCGGCGACGGAGGCTTTTTCGTCACGCAGCGCGGTCAACTCCTCGCGCATGGCGCATTGGCGCATGCGCTCACCGAGCAGTTGGCAAGCTCTCAGGCCGCGGGCGCCAATGTGCAGATCGGTGTCAGCTTCCAAGCGCACTCGGGAGAGTATTGCCGGACGTTTTCTTTGCGCCGTGACCCCGGCAGCAGCTCGGCTCTCGCAGGCCTTGCCTGCCGCGCGCGCGGGGATTGGCACGTCGATGTCCTCGCGCGCAGCGCACCCGACGAGTCCGGCGGCTATCGCGAGGCCAGCAGCGCCATGCCGAGCGCAGTGTCACAGGCGATGGATGCGGCGATTACAGGCGCGCCGCTCGACGCCGACGGCGAGCGCGCCGCACGCGACCGCGCCTGGCAGCCATAAGCCGAGCCCACCGCAAGCTATTTCTCGCGCGGCGCCTTGACGTGTCGGCCCGCCTGCGCGTGGCGGCCAGCGCGCTGGTCCGTGACTGCCTGTCGCAGCACGCGTGCGACGTTCTTCACCTCTTCCTGCATCGCCTCATCGGCGTCTAATTCCAAATGACTCGTCGCGTACGGTTTCCAATAGCCGATGTAGCGATCGAGCAGTGCATCGGCTCCGGCTGGCGCGAGATGCAACGCGCACAACCAGTCATGAAGACTACGCCGCACGTTCTCGGCGCCTTCGGCATCGCCATGCACCACGCATGCGAAGAGGCGGTTCTCCAGATGACGCGGATAGTGCCAGCCGGCCAATTCCATCTTTTTGGCGGCGCTCGCATCCTTTCCGTGTGTCGTGGACGGATCCGCATTGCCGCCGTCCGCGCATACGAGCCGATCCATCATGAGCTTCAAGGGCGAGGAAGCCTGATACCAGTGCACCGGCGTTACGATCAGAATGCCGTGTGCGGCCACCCACAGAGGATAGATCTCATTCATCCAGTCGTGCGTCTGGCCGAGGGAGTAGTTCGGATAGCATGAGCAGGGCCAATGACACAGCGGCGCGGCCGTCGAGAAGCACGCCTTGCACGGATGAATCTGGCGCCCGTACTCGGAGACAACCCGGCTCAAGTCCAGCACCTCGACGCGCGCATCGGTACCTTGCAGAACCTGCACCGCAAGCTCGACCAACCGATAGGACTTCGACATCTCCCCTGGACAGGTGTGTTCGCTGCGGGGCGAGCCATTGATGACGAGAAAGCACAGTGGTGCGCGCGGATCCTCGTATTGGGCCTGCGCAGCAACCAAAGCCTCGCGCGCCTCGAGCCAGTCGAGCGAGAGCTCATAGTCCGGATCGGCGAATACGGAGCCGGCCTTGCGCGTGCGCGGGCTCTTGCGCTCGTGCGAGTAGCCTGTCCAGGCAGCGATTGCGATCCTCTCAAGCTCCGCGCCCAGCGGTGCGAAGGCGGGATCCTGAAACTGCGCAAGGAAGCGCCGCATGAATGTGTCCCGGGAAACGCGTGGACTCGGCATGCCCCGACGAGGTTTTGCGCTTTTGGCTGTCAATTTGGACCCGATGGCAGAAGCTGCCCGCTGTTTGTGCTCCCGATTAACGCGCAGGTGCGGGCGAATATCCCTGTATGACGCTGCGCACCCGAAGCGCACAGCGCTTGACTACTGAAGGCGCACGTTCACACTTCGATGATGCCAACACGGACGGGCAGTGCAGACTTGCCATTACACGGCGGCCACGTGCCGATGTGGCTTGCGCAGCGCATGGCCTCCTTGGGACGCGTGATCATTGAGGCTGTGACGCATCACTACGGTCGAGACGAGGTTCTGCGTCGTCTCGCGCATCCCTTCTGGTTTCAGTGCTTTGGCGCCGTCATGGGGATGGATTGGCATTCTTCAGGAATCACCACGAGCGTCATGGGTGCGCTGAAACGCGGCCTGCAGCCTCTGCAATCCGAACTGGGGCTCTATGTCTGCGGCGGGCGCGGGCAGCATTCTCGCCGTACACCCGCGGAGCTGGCGCTCGTCGGCAACCGCACGGGTCTTGATGCGGCACCGCTCGCGCGGGCGAGCCGCCTCGTGGCCAAGGTCGACAGTGCGGCTGTGCAGGACGGTTACGCGCTTTACCTGCACTCCTTTGTGGTCAGCGCGGAGGGCCGCTGGTGCGTCGTGCAGCAGGGCATGAATCCATCGAACCGCACGGCGCGCCGTTACCACTGGCTCTCGGAACGCGTCACAAGCTTTCTCGACTCGCCGCATGCTGCGATCGAAGGTCAGCCGCAGGGCAACATCGTCAACCTCGCGGACGTGCGCGCCGCGCGCTGCCGCAACGCAAGCCTCGAGCTCGTTCAAGCCGGCCCCGATCGCGCTGTCGCCGTGTTGCGGCGCCTGCGCGAGTGCACGCAGAGAAATCTCAATCTGTTTGGGCACGAGTGCCTCCACGGCGAGGACGAAGGGCGCATTGCGCAGGACGCCGCCGCGCATCCGCACCTGCAGATGCCCGCCCATCACGACGTGCGGCTCTCGGATGTCGTGCTCAAGCGCCTGCACGGCACGCTCGCAGCGGCGGCTGATCGCGGCCCACGTGACTTCCCGGAGCTGCTCCTCGCACCGGGCGTCGGCGCGCGCACCGTCGCTGCGCTGGCGTTCGTCGCGGAGGTCGTGCACGGCGCACCCGCACGCTTTTCCGACCCGGCGCGCTTCTCACTCGCTCATGGCGGCAAGGACGGTCATCCATTTCCCGTGCCGCTCGCGGTGTACGACCGAACCATCCGCGTTCTGAAGGATGCGCTGGCACGCGCTGCACTGGGCAATCACGAGCGGCTCGCGGCCATGCAGCGCCTCGATCAGCAGGCGCGCGCGCTGGAGCGCGCGGCAAGAGGTCCCACTCTGCACGCGCATGCTGAGAACGAGCGGGCACGCTCGCACGAGTACGGCGGGCGCACAGTGCTCGCGGCAGGGCCTCACGCAACGCTCCGTCCCCTGACCCACTGAGGCAGCGCCCCGCAACAATCCCTCCGGGCCGCGCACTCGCGTTTTGATCGCGCGAAACGGCCTAAAAATATCAAGCGGCAGACCAGGGCAATTCTCGCCACGCGCCGAGTGATGTGCGCAAGCCTCCCCCTGTCCAGCCATAATAGAGAGTGACTGTTGAGCGCCCTACGACGCAGAATCTGCACGGCATCGCCGCGATGTTGGCCGCGGTCTTTGTGTTCTCGATCATGGATTCCTCCATGAAGCACCTGTCACAGACCTATGGCGCATTTGAGGTCGCGTGCCTGCGCTGCATGGCCTCCATCGTGTTTCTGCTGCTGCCCATTGCGGTCACGAACTCGTGGCGTTCTCTGCGTCCGGCGAATCCGCTGCTGCACGTTGCGCGCGCCGCACTGGGAATTGGCATGCTCGGCTCGTTCGTGTACGCCGTGCGCCGCCTGTCGATGGCGGAGGCGTACGCATTGTTTTTGTGCGCGCCGCTCATGGTGACGGCCCTTTCCGTGCCGCTCCTCGGCGAGCGCGTGCCAATGCGACGCTGGCTCACCATTGGCGCGGGGCTTGCCGGCACGCTTCTCATGCTGCGACCGAAAACTAATGGGTTCATATCGATAGCCGCCGCTGCCGCCGCGGCCTCCGCTTGCTGTTACGCGCTAAGCGCAGTCAGCGTGCGCGCTCTGGGACGCAGCAACTCGAGCGCGGCCATGGTCATGTGGTTCTTGGTTCTGGTTGGCATAGGCTCGGCGATTCTCGCGGCACCGAGCTGGCGCACGGTCGAAGCGGGCGATTGGGGCTGGATCGCTCTGATCGGCATCAGCGGCGCGCTCGGCCAGTACTGGGTGACGGACGCCTTTCGCAGCGCCCCACCCTCCGTGGTGGCGCCTTTTGAGTACTCAGCAATACTGTGGGCTTTCGCCATTGACTGGGTGTTCTGGTCGGTGCTGCCGAGCGTGTTCGTGATCAGCGGGGCGACCGTGGTCATCGGCTGCGGACTTGCGATCATTTGGGACGAACGGCGTCTGGGCGGCCTTGCAGCAACGGCCGCGGTGAGCCCGCCTCCCTGACCGAAGAGCAACAAGGCCGTCATCGCAGGTGAGGTTGCCGCGCCGCCGACTGCCGCGCTCAGGAACCCGGCAGTCACCTTCCGCGTTTAATGAGTGTCGAGCGCCACCTCGCGCTGCGGCAATTATCACTGAAGGATGACGCTTATGAAGGTTCTAGTATGTTTACTCGCTTTGCTGCCGGCGATGTCAGGCTGCATTAGCAGCAGTAGTCCGCCGCCACCGAAGCAGACGACGGTGATCGTCCCCGCGGATTCCAAGACGACGGTGATCTGCCAGGATGGAACAAATCCGCCCTGCCAGTGACCCCCGCGAAGGTCGGATCAGTGCACTAGCGCGAATGTTGGGTTGTGTGTTGCATGCGCACTGGTCTGAACCTGCCGTGCAGCTTCGATATTGCGCACTTGCGACCAGAGCTGACCGGCAAACATGACGCCGGCAGGATGGACCGGAAGTCCGGCCGCCTGCAGCACTTCGGCTGCCCAGGTGTTGCAGGTGTGAACGGCGGAGTAGTGGTAACTGGATAAGAAGAACGCGCTTCCCGCGTAAGGGCCGCTTGCGTAAAGCGTGGGTGCGGCATCCTCCCGGATAAACGAGTTCCAGATGAAATCCTGCGCTGCCTGCGCCTGAGTGGCGCTCAGCGCGAGTCGAATGACTTGCTCATCGCCGCCGAAAGCCTCCTCCGGCGACACGCTGAGAGATGTCACGAGCATCATGGCCTCACCGGGCCACAGCGCGCCCAGCAACTGCGGAAAACTTTTGTGCTTTGCCACGAGATAGTGCTTGTCGCCAAAGCCAAACAGCAGATATTGCGAACCGGGGAATGGCACATCGAGCGCATTGAGTGGGGAGCTGATTTGCGCGGTACCGAACCCCACGTCGATATGCCAGCCGCGGCGAACGACAATGAGTGTCGAGTTTGCGCCGCTTGGGCCCACATGCCTCGATGGCGGCGTTGCCGCGCAGCCGTGCAGCAAAAGAAGAATGAGAATCGGCAGGCATGGCACGCGTTGATGCTTCCGAACGAGGCTGGCCAAGCCGAATGCGTTACCTTCATTGCGGGCGCGAAAGATTCGCGCAAGATCGACAACCATCGTTTACGAGCGCAGCTCAAATAGATGGTCCGATGCTAGCAGACCGAGCGCCTCCCTAAGGCTTTGCGGCGGCGAGCTCGTCGCCCCGCTTCGAGTAGCCCGGCGGTACGTAGAAATTCAAAGTGCGAAGCGGCACACGCCCGGTGCATCGCACTTCGTGGCGATCCTTATGCTCAATCAAGAGCAGCGTGCCGGCCTTGAGTGGCAGCGCCCTGCCGTTGACGTGCGCGCGGCCAGTACCCGAGAGCACGAATAGCCGCTGATCGGCGAAGCCGTGGCGATTGGTCGGGCCGCCCTCAGCATCCCCCGGGGCTATCGTCATGGTTGCGGCCTGGGCGCGCGTGTTGCTCAGCGCAACGTGAAAGCCTTTTCCAAATCGAAGGTGTCGTCTTTGCAGTTTGAGAAACCTGCTTCGAGCGCTCAGGGTTTGTTGCAGCACGCTGCATGCCGGAAGCCTTGACCTGTGCGGGGCTTTCGTATCGCACGATGTGCCGATTAGGCATCCTCCTACAGAGCGCGTCGAATATTGCGCATTGAAGCAAACCCGGCTTTCCACCATCGTGGACGCATACGACTTCAAATACACAACCCGTCGGCGGTGATTTATTGACACCCCTGCTCCCATTTCCAAATTTGACGACGAATCGGCGAAGCGTCGCATGATCGCGGAGGCCGCCTATTTTGTTGCCGAGAGGCGCGGCTTTGCGCCGGGATATGCAATGGACGACTGGCTGCAGGCGGAGCAGGAAATCGAAGCCTCGATGGAGCCGACTCAAACGATTCGCGAGATGCAGTCCCAGCCGCGCTGATGGGCACGTGCCTTGCGAATCAGTTGACAACTAGCAATGGAGTTACCGCGATGAGCAAGAAGCGAACGGTTTTGACACTCTTGATTCTGATAGCCGCGGCGAGCGGTACGGCATTCGCTCAAGCGGGCGGCGGTGGTGGCGGCGCAGGCGGTGGTGGCGCAGCGGGCGGTGGCGCAGCCGGCGGTGGCGCAGCGGGCGGCGCCGGCAGTGGTGCCGGTGCGCCTGGCGGAGTTGCCGCGCCTGGCGGAACAACGCCGGGCAGCCCCGGCGTGACGTCGCCCGGCTCGCCCGGTAATCCCGCAGCGCCG
>Ga0209624_10002325_pt1 | contig 14112 bp, 11 predicted proteins | sample JacPinW_OM2H0_O1_FD_188565 | JGI IMG/M metagenome (GOLD analysis project Ga0209624, IMG submission 188565) | Forest soil microbial communities from Algoma, Ontario, Canada - Jack Pine, Ontario site 1_JW_OM2H0_O1 (SPAdes) (version 2) | ecosystem: Environmental > Terrestrial > Soil > Boreal...
CACGGCTATACCGCTTATACTCTTTGCGTTCCATAAAACACCTCGTTCAGAGCTAGTATGCCCTTTTTGAAGGTGTCCACCGAACGTGGGGAAGATCAACTTGAGCCATTGGATGCTCGACCTTGGTAATTTCGCTCCAACGGCCGGTCTGGAGCGGGACGTGGGACAGCAGGCGGCTAAGAGCGGTCCTCCAGCCAGGCGAATCAATGCCCAAAGCCGACGTTCCGCGACCCTGGAGTCCTCGCTAGTTGCCAACCCGGAGAGCATCCGCGACGATGCCGGCACAAGTGACGGGGGCACCGAAAATGGCCGAGGGCGGCGGCGACAGGAAGGCCGGTGGCGGCGCGCCCCCTGTCTTCATTAGCTACGCCTCGCAGGACGCGACCGTCGCTGCTGCCTTGGTCGAGGCGTTAGAGCGACACGGGATGGCGTGCTGGATCGCACCGCGGAATGTCAAAGCCGGGGCGCTGTACGCCGATGCGATCGTGAGGGCGATCAGCGGCGCCAAGGCCTTCGTCGTGGTGTTGTCGGAAAATGCAATTGCGTCCTCACACGTCGGAAAAGAGATTGAGCGTGCTTCCTCCAAGAAGCGCCCAATCATTGCACTGCGCATCGATGCGGCGCCGCTGACCCCTGCACTCGAATACTTCCTTAGCGAATCGCAGTGGATCGAAGCTCAAGCCGGAAATATGGAGGCCGCATACGCCAGGCTGCTCGACGCGTTTCGCGAGCCTGAGCAAACCGCGCAGGGGACTAAGTTCGGTGAACCTCTTAGAACGGGTGCAGCGCGGGCGGGGCGCCCCGAGGCACGCCGCAAGCGGATTCTGCTCGTGGCAGGAAGCGCTTTTGTCGCGGCGATACTAGGCGCGATATTAGTGGACGAGTTCTGGCTGGGGAGGCACGTCACTGCGGCCCAGTCGACCGCTCGAGCGATCGTCTCGACTGTTACCGCTGGGCCGATGATCTCCGACAAGTCAATTGCTGTGCTGCCATTTGTCGATATGAGCGAGAAGAAGGATCAGGAATATTTCGCTGACGGGATGGCGGAGGAAATCCTCGATCTACTGGCCAAGATTCCGGGTCTTACTGTGATTGGCCGGACGTCGTCGTTCCAGTTCAAGGGCAAGAACGAGGACCTGCGAATCATCGGCAAGAAGCTAGGTGCCGCCTATGTCCTCGAAGGAAGTGTCCGCAAATCCGGTGACCGCGTACGCATCACCACTCAGCTTATCAATGCTCAAACGGGTGCGCACCGGTGGTCGGAGACTTACGACCGGCCATTTAGCGATGTCCTCAAGATGCAGGACGAGATCGCGGCCGCCCTCGTGCGGGCATTGCAATTGATGAGTCCCCGGTTGTTCACCCAGCTTCGTCGCTTGAGTCCACCGCAAATCAGCGAATCTGAACGCTGAGTGGGGCAACGAAACTCGGTAGCGTCGCTGTTACCACCGGTGCAAAGGAGGTCCCAGGGGAGCCGCTTGTCGCCTGACAAGTCCCTGGTTGAGCAAAGTTCTGACCGGAGGTGAGGGTTTCGACAGCTACGATTGATCCGCCGTCCACCAATCCTGTGGTGCCTGGGACGTAAAGCACGCCTCCCCACACGATGCCGTTGATGATTGGCGCCAGAGGGTACAGTCTCGGATCAGAACAGTCCGGCGCCGTGTGTAGATACTGAGCGTTGTAACCGGCGGGTGATGTCTGCCAATCGACGAACTGTACGTTTGCCTCTTCACGATCGGCAGTGGCCGACTCTAATCCATCAAAGCCGGTACCCTCACCACGAAGGGCTAGCAACTCGGAGCCGATTTCTGTATGCCTGTGGAAACTACCACCAGCACAAAAAACGCGGCTCTACAGTAGTAGCCGAACCCCAAGAACTGCGAGTTTGATTTCAGGTACATCCGTATCCGCGAGAGCAGCGTGCTATGCCTTCCCTCTTCTAACGGTCATCTCGGTTTGGCGAAGGTTGCGGAAGAAGAAGGTCCTAAGTCATTACTGCGTCGGAAGGGTGGTTTACCTCTGGCTTTAGTTCCTGAGAGCTCTAGCACAAGCGTGATCGCGACGCGGCAATCGTAACACCCGACTATCGGCTTTGCGGCAGCCAATGTTGACGCCGTCGGTCCGCTTTTGGCCCGCCTGCTGCAGGATCGACTTTAGTGCCGGTTTTGACCCAGGCTGTGTGAAAACCCAAATCACTTGCCGTGTAGGTTCGATAGCGCGCGATTCAAGTCAACAAAATCACGCGAAATTGAACCTACGTGCTTGAAAATGCACTGCACCAATAGTGCATCAGGAGTTTTCACACAGCCTAGACCCTGTGCTGACTATCGCGATCGTCCGCTTCCAGGCAGCATAAATCGCCTAGCAACCGGCGTGTGCATAGTGCTTCCTGACGTGTCGGCCTACGGTGGAAAATTCATTCGCACCTGGATTGCCTTGAATTGTGGTTCGTTGCGGATTGGATCGAGACGCCAGTCGACCCTCAATCCTTGAAAGCCGGGACTGCGAAGTCGCTCAGCCTTGGACAACCACTGCAGCGCATCTGGGATGTTGCCCCATTGCGCATAGACTCCGGCGTATAGGTATGCCGCGCGATCCCCGCGTAGAGCCGTGAATTGCTCCAATTCGCGTTCAGCGTCCGCTTTTCGCCCCAGCGCGTGATAGGCAAGCGCCAAGCACCAGTTGCGGTCGTCCTCGTCGAGCGGGGTAGCGGGTGCTTCACATTCTTGACGCGCTCGCTCGGTTTGTCCGGAAGCGAGCAGCACGTCCAATTTTTCCCCTTCAATGCGATGTGAACCAGGCTGAAGTACCGTCGCATCCTGAAGACTGATCAGAGCTTGGCTGTAACTGCGATTATCTTTAAGAGTTTGCGCTAACTCTAAATGCATCTGGGCATTCTGCGGATCCAGGCTGACGGAGCGGCGGGCTGCGTTTATGGCGACGTCGCGATGGCCGAGCAATGAGCTGAAACCGGCAAATCTACTTTGCACATACGCGCTGCCCGGCGCCAACGCCAGGGCACGGTCAAACTCGGAGGCGGCGCCCGCGAAATCGAGCAGAACGTAAGCTCGAGTAACTGCAAGTGCCATATGTGCTTCGCCGAGCTGGGGCGCGAGCACCACCGCCATCTCCGCCGCCTCACGCGCCTGCGTTCGCAGGTCTGCCAACTCGCTAGGTTTGGCGAGGAAGATTGAAATGGCACCGAGCGCTCGCGCCCGGCCGACGTACGCATCCGCGTAGTGTGCGTCTAATCCAATCGCTTGATCGAATGCACGCAAGGCAGCACGCAGAGTTCCCTCGCCCGTGTCCCAAGTTCCGAATAATTGCATGCCTCGCAAATAGGCGTCATACGCTTGCGGATTCTTCGTTCCGCCGAGTTCAATCTTGCCTGTCTCATCGCCTACTAGCTTGACTTCTAGCTGCTGGGCGACCGAATTTGCGACATCCGTCTGCACTTCCAATATGTCAGTCAGATCTCGGTCGTACGTCTGAGACCAAATATGAAAACTGCTCATGCCGTCGATCAGTTGAACAGTGATCCTCACGGTGTTGCCCGCGCGTCGCACGCTGCCTTCAAGAATCGTGCCGACGTTCAGCTTGTGTGCGATGGTGGATACGTCAAGGTTCTGGCCCTTGAACGAAAATGAGGAAGTGCGTGCGACGACTTGCAATTCATTTAAGCGGGAGAGCGAATTGAGAAGCTCCTCAGTCACGCCGTCGGAGAAATACTCCTGCTTTGGATCGCCGCTCATATTGACGAACGGCAGGACAGCGACTGAGTGTGGCGGCGGATTGAATGAGGTGGAGACCACGCCTGCGCGGGCAGCCGCCTCTGGCGTCGCGTGCTTGGCGATCCAGAACTTATTGGCAAGGAAATACGTCAGCGCCACCAGGACGATGAGGGCAACGATTGCGAGCAGAACTGGCTTTGACCGGCGGGAGGCGCGCACCGGCTCTCTTATCGCCGCTCCGGCACTGGACACTGCCGTTACTCGCGGCTGAGTCGCTGTCGACGCCTCGGGTGATACCAACCGACATACGCGCTCGATGAATGCTGGCGATGTCTGCCCATCCGGCAGTCGCGACCACTGAACCTCACGGAAGCGATCGGGTACCCGAGCGGTGGCATCTGGCGTGCTGTCGATGACCACCGGCAACAGAAATGCGACATCCTCGGCCATGTCACCCGCACGTTCGACAGCCAACCTCCATTCGCGACGGAAGTAACCCTCGTGACGAGCGTCAGAGTGCGTGGAGATGACCGGTACGAAGAGCGCGCAATCCTGGATTTGCTTGCGAATCTGGCGGTCCCAGACCTCCCCGCCCCGCAGCTCGCTCTGGTCGAACCAGACTTCGACGCCGGCCGCACGGAGGCCTTCGCAGATATGGCTAGCCGCCTGCGCATCCTGTGAGGCGTAGCTTAGAAATACCGCATGCGAAACGCCGCTCAAGGTGCGCAGCTACCCTCGACCATATCGAGCATCCCCCTATGCGCCCGAATGGTCGCGGATGCCCAGGGGGATGGCAACCAGACTGCGTTTCCGGGCGCTGACTGTCTGCTTCCGGGCAGCCATCCCCGCAACGCCCATGACCGGGTTTGGCCGATTTGAGACATTAGCGCCTTTCGGGCGCCCCGCTCTCCGCCTCAATCGGCCCCTTTATGCAAGCAGGTACGGAGACCACGCCAACCGCGTACAGCTCACGACAAGCCAACTTTGCATTTGCTGAACCTACAGCCGCGCCGGTTGAGATAATCGGGCCGGCTTAGTCTGATACAGGGCGCGTCCGGCCAGCCGCTTCCTTGATAATTCCCTGTTCCGTGTCAACATCGCGCATGAGCAAATGCGCGAGAATTCTGAGAACCCTAGGCTGGATACGCACCCGGTGCAGCGGCCGATAGTGCCCAAGGGTGGATATTTCCCTGCTTTTTTCGCTGTTGTCTTGAAATTCAGGGTGAGAGAGGGGTTCGCACTTGACTGGCTGCTCCGCCACTCAGTCGACGCGCCAGGTCGGTAATCGCCGGTGGCAGCTGTCCCAGGGAAGCGCCGAAAATGGCCCATTAAATCTCGCGCGGCTTCGGGCACCTGACTCTGAGACGTGTCTCAGTCTATAGCAAGCTGCTCTTTCTGGGCAGCCGTTCTCCGCTTGGGACCATCGCGTGTCAGAATGGTTCAATCAGTAGCGTTCCCAAACCCAGTAATGTCGGCACTGGCCGGTGCCCGCGCGCAGCCTCAAAGGCACTTATTCATTGAACCGCGCAAAGAGACGGCGCTGTGCATTCCATTCGAGCGGAACATCAAGCGCACGGATATGTTTGACCATTAGGCGGGGCGGTTGGCGGCCGTCGAGGATGGCTTCGGTGAGATCCGGTGCGAGATAGGCGAGGGATAAGACCCTGCTTACGTAAGTGGCATTGACGAATCCCGGCACCCGCGCGCTAGAGTTGGCCACCTTTAACCGGAACGATCGCGTTCATACCGACCCCATATCTCATTGCCTCTTTTATATCTCATTGCCTCTTTTATATCTCATTGCCTCTTTTATAGACGATAACATCCTTTATCATCTAGCAAAACGCGGTAGGGTAGCCGCTCGCCAAGCCGACAGATAAGTCGACGTCGTGATCGACTAATGTTCACACCACAGAACTACTACGAACATGAGCGTCTCAGTTATCGAGACATTGATACCCCTAATGGTTCTTGGCGCGGACGAGCGTAAAAAGAAGAAAGAAGCAGCAAGGCGATACCCGCTTTCTGGAAGCAGACCTACCGAACGCCACGTAGCAAGCTGTTGTGCGCAACCCTGTCGGGAATGACAAATCATCTCAGCGAGGGTCTATTACCGTGAGCCACCCCAGTGCAACGATGTGTGGACGCGCCTGATCCCGCTTTTGTCAAGCTCGTGATTCGAGCTCTAAAAGCGAAGGGGTATGACAAAGAGGCCAACTAGTTATGAGCACAAACAAGACCGTCACCTACCAGGCGTCTGAGCCGCAGACTGCCTATGAAGTTCAAATCGTGAGCAGCCCCCGCCGATAACGGCTCCAGCCATCCCGATGCCATCAATCCGTCCGTTTAGACCTACCATCACATACCCACGCGGCTGGGCGATCCAGCGCTGTCCCGCAACTACAACGCTCCCTGCCGCGTAGGTCCCGCTCACCTCGTAGCGGCCCGCAGACACCCCCGGGTTTTCAGGCAGGGGAAAGAACCGAAATACGCCGCTGATTGGCACTCGGCCGGCGCTGTCGGCTCCAGGCGCGCTCGCGAGCGTCAGTTCAAGCCCGACCTTACCAATGGCGCAGGAGTAGGCGCCTCTCCAATTACCATCGATGTTTTGTCCAGGCGCAGGACTGCTCGTCGCTCCTGACAGTTCGGGCGAAATCGCCCGCCTGCTGTTGATCCCCGTCATGGCCTCCTGGGTCTGCTGATTGACCCGGTAGGTCACCTGCTTTTCCTTGGATCCATTCACCTTCGAGGCGGTTTCCGCATCGAGCACCCCCGCGAAGTGCAATGCTTCTAGCGTTCCTTCTTGGATTGCCAGCATCAAGGCCTCATCTTGAGCCTCTTGCTGCTGCTGTACGGCCAAATTGTAATTGGCTTCGAACAGATAAGGCATCACGCGGCCGTCGGCCTGACGAGTGACACGAAAATCTACCCGAACCGGCACACTGGCCACGTACGGTGCAGTCGGCTGGTTACCGAACAGGCAGAACAGCTTGATCTGAGTTCCGCTTCGCTCGCAGTTGTTCCTCTGCAGAGTCGGCTGCGCACTAAGAACCTGGCCGCCGACGGCAAAGTCATATTGTGTGACTGAAGTTGCCCCTGCCAGCGTCGGATCTAGCCCGGAAATACGCCGGAGTTCTTCAAACAGGACCGCTGGCGCGGCAGCAATCGGCCGATTATTGAAGAGAATTGGATTGACCAGGATCGAAAGCGGTTGGAGCTTGATCTGTTCGGTCAGTAGCTCGTGAAACAGCGAGTCGATCCACGCGTGCGAGAGCGCGATTACATTACCGTCGGACTCCACCGCTGTAATCATCGCATACAGATACCCGCCCGAGGGTCCGACATCGGCGACCAGAAAGGTGCCGCTATCACCTTTCTGGAACTCATCGGTCTTCCCGTACGGCACCAGGACCATCGCGTGATCACGGGTCTCGCGAAATAGCAGTCGCTGCTGCCGAACTGAGCCGTTCTCGAAAACCCGCAACGCGCGCACGGGCGTCGATGGATCGACGTCCGCGCGAGCCTTGCCTTCCTGCCTGCTCCATCGGGCCGTGCAGGCCACACTCGAACCTGGTGCAAGCTCAAGAATCGCCGCATCGTCTTCGGTCGTCTGTTCAGCACCGGCGGCAAGATACTGTGCTCGCTTTCGGATCTTGGCAGTGGCCCTGTTTTTGTTTTGATCCATCACGACGACAGCATCGTCGCTCGACAACACATGATTTGCCGTGATCGCAAAACACGCATTGCCACTGCGAAACGTATAACCCTGCCCAACCTCATCCCCCTGCCGCAGGTAGACGGGTTCGGCAACGGCCCACTGGGCAACCCAGGCCCCAAGGATAAGTAGATGCGCGCACCGGTAATGGAAACTCACGTCTTGAGATCCTGGGACCGTTCGGACTTCGCATTGCCTTGGCTGCTTTGTGCCACGGGCTGGTCAGCCGCGACGTCCTTCTTCTCAATGAAGGTCAGTGTCAGTCCCGCCCATATGCCAAAAATGGAGGCAAAAAATGCCAGAACAGCCGTACACATTTGCCCGATGACGCTAAAGATCGGCTGAGCATTGACTGCCTCGGCCAGCGAAGCACCGATGCGAAAGTCGTTGCCGCGGACCACCGTGACGTACTCCTGATCCGTGTCGGCCACGACCCCGAGATCGCCGCTCTCGCCCAACCGGACGAACCCTACAGCCGCCGGTGGTAGTACTTTATTGTCAGCGCGCAAACGCGATTCGGCCTCCTGGGTTCTAGCGGCGCTTACCACATCGCCAAACTGCAAATCGCGAGTGAGCGCATCAACCGTGTAGTGGCTATCCCACCAGCGCTGCGCACGGACCGTGACCTTGCCACTACGCAGCACGTGCGCCGCAATCGGCATTGAGTTCGAGAACGCTCCATAGTCTGTCTGAAGATGCTCGCCAATAACGATGTTGCCGCGCAGTGGCAAAATCGGATCTGTGTCTGCGCCGCGGGTGCCCGGATCGAAATCATAGGCGACCTGAATTGCACTGATCGTGTTGCGATCTACTTGGCCCTTGCGGCTCGAGAAAATCGTCAGCTTAAGAGGCTGCATAGGGTCCAGCGACCCAATGGTCACGTGTAATGAATCCCCTGGACTTCGTCGCGCTGTCAGGCGATACGCCTGCGCGACGCGAATCAGCCACGAGTCCGCAGGCAATGTACTGACGCTCTCCGGGGCGCCGTCAAGCGTAGTTAAAGCTCGCAATGTCCCGCCGGGCAATCGAAAATCCATTTCCTGACTGCTCTCATCTTCGACAGCAACAAATCCGGTCTCGGCAACCACAGAGATCGAGGCGGATTGAGGTTTGTGGAGACCATATATACCCACGAGGAAAGTTGCAATCAGAGCCAAGAATACGATCAAAACGAACCAGCGCAGCAATGGATGCACTCCCCTGCGTTGGTCTTTTCTGGCGCCCGTCGTCATGTGCTCGCTGTGCGCCGGCGCTACTGGAGAAAAACCTGCAGGGGCTCGAGGGGTTCCGCGTCGCGCACGCGTCCAATGGTCATCGCGGGCACCGCCTGATCGGCGTCGCGCTTGACCTGCAAGATTTTGTCCAAAGGAAACCGACATACCGTGTCGAAGATCTTGGTAGGTCGATCGGTTATCGGTGTGCAACGCACAGGCGTCTTGTTCCCGGACAAGCGGTAGTAAACGAGCTGCGCTCCTAGTGAATTGACGAGTACGGCGCCCGACGCATCGGAGTTGTGACTCGGATCGTCGGCTGCCACCAACAGCCACCGATCTTTCGCGGTACCCGTCGTCTTCGGCTCTTCATGGCCGTTGTTTGGATGAAATTCTATCGCGTAGGCCACTTGCGTCGCCGAATAGTCCTTCAGGATGCTGTCACGGCGGGCAGCGTCTTTCGAGGCCATCTCCAGATGTTCCCAGTGAGATACCCCGCCGGCCACGTCAAAGAGCAGCGTGGCGTTATAGCGACCATCGACGGTATTTATGACGAGGCGAATACTACCAGGCGCCGGCGGCAGCGCGACCCAGATGTCCTTGTAGTTACGCGGCTGGCCGTCGGCATCGGCCATGGCGAGTCCGACCGGCGGGATGGTGCCCGCGACGCGGATGCTGGGATCGAAGGCTTCCGTGACAATCTCTCTAAAATGAGCGCGTGGCTGTTCTTGCGCCCTCAGAGTCGAAGCACCGATGAGCGCTATGATGACGGCGGCTAAGCCGAATTCGAAGCACCGTGCCAGCACGGCCCTCGCAGGAAAGAGAATTCCGTACAGCGCGCGTGTCTTGGGAAACAATAGCCAGCCCAACTCGCGCGCCCGGGCACTCGTCAGTCCCCGCTGTTTTATTCCCCACTTATTCATGGGTCGCTCATCCGCAGCTTCGTTGCCGGCTAAGTATTCTATCGTGAGGCTAGGACAGGTGCTGTCGGTATTATTCGGCGGATCAATTGAGACATTTTTCCAACGGGATGCAACGCGGCGCAATCTGTGAGTCGCGAGTCGTCATCCAGTCGCAGCTCGGGCACGAGGAGACGCACCGCAACATTTTGGTCGCGGGCAACGTAGTCGCCTCAGTTAAGCAGAGGGCTGCTGGGAAAATCGGTGCTGCGGGGATGATTCAAAGGGGTGCTGGAACGAGCGGACGATCGGTCATTGTTTGGGAGCTCCAAGGGACACTCCTGACGCTCGCCGCGCGCGCGTACTTGGGACGCTTCGAGCGGCTAACCTGTTGGCGCTGATCGGTCAATCCGATCTCCGTAACAACACAATCGACTTTCCGAACTTACATCGTCGCTGAATGGCAGTTTCGCAATATCGCCGCGATCGAGCCCGATCAGCGTGCGGCGGATGTAGGCGTCAATTACGATCTTCACGCTGTTGCGGATGTAGTTGATTGTCTCATCGCCGAGCCGGTAACGTCGCGCGTATGGATAGGATTCGGATGTAGTAAAGGCGTCCATAAACCAGTAAATTCTGCCGTCCTCGCCGAGGACGACGTACGGTGGCCGTTATCGGTGTACCCGACTCGAAATTCGGCGAAATCGTCGTGGCCTACGTGACCGTGCACCCGAACCGTCAGGCATCGTCCGGGGATCTTGAAAAGCAGTTTGTATTGGACAGTAGTTGACAGTGCCGCCCGCGCCGGGCAGCCCCAGGTCCCGCTGCGCTACGACTAGGAGTTGGACGCACCGAAGCTTTCTGTCGCGAGGCCATTAAGGACGGATATGGACAACCCGCAGCTGATTTCCTCGCTGCAGGCGCTTGGCCGTCGGCATGCGCTCGCAAGTATTCGGCCCGAGCTTTTTTGGCTGCGCGGGCACAGCAGCGCGATGAAGCTGGTTAGAGGCTTTCCTGCGAATATGCGCGCCGAGGAAACCAAATTCCTCGAATGGTGCGAAATTGGGGCCCTGAGTTCGAAACCGCGTCAATCCCATCACAACGTAGAGACCTAGCGTGGGCCAAAGCGTGGTCGTGCTCGATCCCGAAATAGGATCACGGGATCATCCTTAAGGACTGGAGGCAGCATGGCAATTCAGTGGCACGATATGACCAAGGACGACGCCGATCACATTACGACGGTACTCGGTCGGCACATTGCCAATCTGCTCTCTCTCGGCATCGTCAATGTGCGCGAAGCCGAACTGCCCTTTTACGACGGCGCTCGCTTTTACGAATTCTCTGCGACCACCTCGCCAAGGGCGAGGGCGGAGTATGTACTCTGCGGGGAAGGTAGGGACGAAGATACGGCTATCGTCATTGACGGTTCGGCGGAGGCGATCCGCCGGGCCAATTCTCTGGGGCATTTAAAACTCTCGAGAGACAATGTCCTGGAATACGTCAAGTTTTATTTCGCTTGCATCGCAGGGCGCGATGGCTCGTGCAACGTAGTAGAGACTTTCGAGCCTCCTGATGCAATGGACGAGGAAATAAAAGCCGGTTACGAGATGCTCAAGAGGATCATTCCGCCAGTCATCAGTGTCGCTGCGTCGGACACCGAGTTTTTGGTCGAGACTGGGCTTCTCTTTAAGGGTTCCATTTTTGCTACGAAGATTGAGGTCACCGTCGAAGGCGACGTACAGATCCGTTCCAAAATGCAGATTTTTCCTGTTCCCCACCAATTCAACGGGGCTAAACCGTCGCTGCCCCATTTCGAATTAGATAACGCCAATGGGGATCACATTGCCGCACCAGGCGAGCGCCCGCAAAAAACCAGGATTGCGCTTCCTGCGGATTTTCGTGCGGAGCAAGCTAAGTTCCTCGAATGGCGCGAAATCGCGGGCGCTGAGCTCGAAAACCGCGTCATGCCCATCATCAAAGTAGTGGACCCTGAATTCACGGGTATGATCGCGCGCGCGCTCAAGACGGACTTGGCTTTCTATAAGAACGTCGACTTGATCGCGCTGTCGCCCCAAGCGGGAGGCCCCGACCGCTTCTATCCGTTCTCATGGGAATATGCAGTCGCCTGGCCGCCGCTCGACGGGACTAATCTGGGGATTTACAGATTGAATGAGGCATTTACCCTTAAGACAGAGCCCGAGATGGTTCGGCTCTATGTCCGATTTTTCTTTCATTTCGTCATTGGTCAACATGGTTTTTTTCATATCGTCGATCGCGCCGAAGATATTCTCTGGCAGCCGGACGCGTCTGCGGTCGACAAAGCGAGGATCGCATCCCTGCTGCGGCCTTTGACCTATCTCGGGCTAGATCGAAGCGGGCTCCATTGCCTGAGCGCGTCGGTCGTTTTCAAGAATGCGCTCGCCACGACCAACATTCGCGTGGCCGGCGCGACGGCGCAAGTCGCCGATGGCGCCAAAGGCATGCGCAGAACACAGGTCGGTGATGTGTCTATGGACGGTGAGCATTTCATGGCCGAGGACCTGCCGGTCATCCCACGATGAATGCCAATGGCGACACGCATCCTTGCCCTGACGGTGATGCCGGATGGAAAGCTGTGGCAATCGACTCGCCGGATGCCGCGGTCGCGGTGTACCGGCTATTCCGCGCTTACCCCAGTGCGCTGAATCCCGAATCGCGCTGCAAGGTTCGTTTTCGCCACTCGATCGCTTCCGTGCTACGACCGAATGACTCTCATCCAACTGACTTCTACGGGTAAGGCGACGCAGGTTTCGCCTTCATCGGAGCAGATTTTGCCCGTTACGTTGCCGGCATAGCGATCCTTGATCAGGCCTCCATTGATGAACTGTCATCAACAGAGACTGGCTTTTACTGGAACTGGGTTACAATTAATTCGGGAATAACGGCGCTGCCCGCGCGGATTGAACCGTAGCCTCCGGGACAACAGACCAGGGGAAGCGGATTTTGTCCGCAAACTCCCTGAGATCCGCTGAGCGTTCGCTGAAGGAGGATGGAGCGCAGTCGGGTTCGCTGTTGTTTTCTGCTGTTCCATAACGGGCGAGCGGATCCATGAATCACCGCCTCGCACTCGCGAGTGGTTCTTTAGCATGAGAAATACTGTCCGGCACCTGACCAGTGAACATCGGTTGGCAGCCGCTCGTGGCTAAAACGGTCGCCCCAGACGGTTCCAGCTTGGGCTAAGAAGAATCCGAAAAGCGATATCGATGCTAGCCCGCGGAACGTCCAAAACAATATCGTATCGGGTTGCGGGCGATCGCAAACAGAAGGGCTTTCGGTTGCCTGAGGTAACTCACTGCGCGCGCGCTCGTACACGCGCAGGTGATAGCGCCTCAGCAACTTTTCATGGGCAATATTTCCGTGGCCAACCACCGGTCCAGGCCACTAAGCATCCGCGCGAAGCTGAGATAATGACCCTGCTCGGATGAGACATTCCCGTCTAGCAAACGGGATAGGGTTGGGATAAGCGGCCAAGACTGATCATTAAGCACAGTCGCGCATGATGATGCCAGCGTGCGAAGTGTTCTAAATCGACGCGGATGACCCTGAAGTGCTCAATTGAGAAAATCTGACGACCTCCCGGATCGCGCTTTCTTTGTCTTGTTCAAAAGCAGTAGGCAAGCGTCGAATGATCATTTGTCACTTGGAGCGAGTGGCCCATCCTGAACAACAGGTCCGTACATCCATTGCAGGATTCGAGGGTCCTTTTGGTTTGTCGCGTGGAACTCTTCGATGGCTTGATACGCGGCGTAACCTCTGAGCCCAACCAGGGTCGGCCGCCCCGCGTAGACATACGTATATCGCTCGGCATCGACTTGGTGCCAGCGCTCAGAGTAGTCGTGGTCAAGCTCGCCATGCCTCCTGCCAGCGTTTCGGTAGCAGGGTCGCGCTCCCATTCTTGAACTTAACTGTGCCCGCGGGCGTTACCGACGAAGAGGAAACCGTGGCAGTGAACGTCACCGTCCAACGGTCGAGGGATTTAGCGACGAGGCCACCGAGGTTGAGGTGGGGGACTTCGCAATCACGAAGGGCACATTGCTGGCCAGGGTGCCGCTCGGCGTCGTCACGGCCACATAACCACTGGTGGCGCCTGCGGGTACGCTGGTCGTGATTTCGGAGCTCGAGACCACGGTGAACGCCGCCGCCGTGCCGTTAAAGGCGACGCCGGTCGCTCCGGTCAGATCGGTTCCCAGAATCTTGACGGCCACTCCCACCTTGCCGGAGGTGGGTAGTGTTTTCACGAACGGACCGAGGCCTACCGACAGACTGAAGACCGTGCCACAGTAACAAGAGGAGTCGGTACCGTAAGCAGAGGTTGTCCCATAGAACTTCCCATCGGTATCCTGGACCAGCGCCGCGAGGCTACGGCCGCCGTCGGTACAATTGCTCTGGGAGCAAAAGGTGTGCAACGTGGTCAGCGTGCCGCTTGGAGTGATTCGGAACACGGTGCCCCAGCCGGTCGCGGTGCCGCCACTGGTGTTCCCACCATACGAGGTGGTCCCGTAGAAATTCCCATCGGT
>Ga0209624_10002326_pt1 | contig 14110 bp, 10 predicted proteins | sample JacPinW_OM2H0_O1_FD_188565 | JGI IMG/M metagenome (GOLD analysis project Ga0209624, IMG submission 188565) | Forest soil microbial communities from Algoma, Ontario, Canada - Jack Pine, Ontario site 1_JW_OM2H0_O1 (SPAdes) (version 2) | ecosystem: Environmental > Terrestrial > Soil > Boreal...
CGTAGCGAAAGCTCGCTTGCCGGAGAGTGAAATACGCTCCCATTTACGGCGCTCTGCTCCGAGACGGTCCGCTGCTTTCGGAGCGGTTGTAGTTGTAGCAGGCGGCGCAGAAGCGCTGCGCTGCCCGGACGGCGGTTTTCCTTCGGACGTTGATTTTCCTTCAAACGTTGGTTGCGCACGATTCGATTCGCCCGCTAGATTTCCCGGTTCTGGCGCGGTTTCCAATTTTTCAGGTCTAGCGGTGGAAACATCCGCGGCAGGCCGTGAAGTTGTTCGTGGAACTTCACGCCGCAGCGCATCTGCCGCGGCATTTACATCGGCGCCATTTTTTTCGCGCGCAGAGTATTTCATCTGGTAGAGGCGTTCATCGGCAACGCGCAGAAGCACTTCCGCCTGATCGCCATCCTGCGGATAAACTGCGAGGCCGTAATCGAGTCCGATGGGGATTTCCATTTGCTGCGGTTGCAGGACGCCCGCAAAATTCGCGTGAACGCGGCGCCCGAGGGTGGCGGCATGTTCGGCGTCTGATTGCGGAAGCAGCAGCGCGAACTCGTCTCCGCCAATGCGAAATGCGAAGTCCGACGTGCGCATGGAATGGCGCAGCGTGCTCGCGGCAAGCTGCAGCACTTGATCCCCGCGCGGATGGCCGAAGCGATCGTTCACCATTTTGAAGACGTGCAAGTCCATGACGATGAGCGCGAGATTCAGATCGTAACGGCGTGCGCGATTCAGCTCTTTTTCAAAATATTCTTCAAACAGACGGCGGTTGTAAAGTCCGGTAAGCGGATCGGTGGCCGCGTTGACCTGAAGTTTTTTCAGGTCTTCATATTCCATCAGGATGGGCGCGCGCAAAAGATTGGACGTCGCGAGATAGTCCACCATGGCGGTCTTCAGCGCTACAGGGCGTCCGACAAGTTGCGTGAGTTCGCGGCGGCGTTCGAGAATGCGATCCCAGGAATCCGTACTTTGGGTTTCGCTCAAATCCAACTGCGTCAAAGATTTCAGCAGGCGTTGCAGAAACAAACCACGAGCGGGCCGATCGAGACCTTCGAGGGTATCGATCAGCAATTCAAAAAAACTATCTTCAACGGGCCGGGAGGAACCCGCAATGCGTCCGGGATCGGACAGTTCCATCTAATTTTTTCCATTCGGGCTTTCCCCCGGGGAGTGGGGAGCACACTGAGACCTACCCATTCAATGTATAGCACACGAGTTGCCATCTGAGAATCGAGCGGAACGCAGATTCTTGGCGACTCGAATCGCGGAGATCATGGCGAAATTGGCATTTGCACGCGCCAATGGAGAAAAAGATTTCGCGTTCGGGGAATAAATGACAATTTCATCGCGCAAAACGTATCAAAAAACTTCCACTGCATCCACTACGATAGTTTTAGGACTACCCCTTATTCCAGCGCTTTCAGGAATTCAACTCCGACAAATTGCAAATCGCCGCCATCGTGCTCTTGCCGGCGAATGCGCGCCTGAATGGGAGGAGTCTCCGGCGGAACGCGGGTGTATCCAGTTGCCGCAGGTGAAGGCGCAGGGATTGTCAATTGAACTACGGTGTCCACAGCCAACGTGCGGGTGCTGGCCAAAAATGCGCCTGTCGCGCTGATGTCAAAAGTCTTGGTAAGATCGAGGAAGACGGATCCAGCGGCGTCCACACCCCTGACGAACATCGGCACTTGCAGTCTTATCCTGGGCGAACGGCGTCGCTCGTCGGGGCTCAAGCGTGTACCTTCCCTTCACATACGAGTGGAAATTTATTTCCTAAGCCGTAGTACCGATGGCCTAGTACTCCAAAATAGGAGCATATATCATGCCACAAATTGCTTAGATGTCTGCTAGACTGTAACCCTATATAAACAATGTATTTATATAGGTATTCAGCGTAGTGGAAATGAATTTCCCGTCTGGACTTCTTCCTTTCGGGCCAGTTCTTTTCTCCTATTGTGCAAACTAGGACTCCTTTACCATTGACACCCTATGGCCCGTTTGCCACTATTTGCCCCTATCGGGTGTGTTAGCGAGCCTGCACGAAGGAAATTCTTAGGAGCGATGGGGTCCCGGCAGTCTCAAAGTTGCACTGGGTATCCGTGGAGGAAGTTTGCTTAAAGAAGTTGTTTCCGAAGCGCCGAACGGAGTGAGTCTTTCTCCGGCGATTGTGCTATCGCTATTGGACGCGCTCGACGGGCCCGTGGTGATCGCGGAACGCGCGGGCCGCGTGCTGATGGCGAATCTGCGCGCACGGCAAACGCTGAACGCGGAAGGTTATCCTGAAATTGGCGAGCTGAATCTTTTTTCACATTTACTACACGTCGATCCAAAAGTAATTTTCACGCAAATCGAAAGCGGCGAGCACGAAGTTTCTCTGCAGATCGAACTTCACAGCGGAAAAATTCAATCGCGAGTGCAGTGGCTGCCGGAACCGGACTGGCTAGTTGTGCAAATGGATGCGCCGGCGAGAAAAGTTTCGAGCGATCCGGCCGGACAGCACACTGTCGAAGGGCTGCTGCAAGAACGCGAAATTACGTATCGGAATTTGCTGGCGGCGTATTTGCGCTTGCAGGAAGTGAATCGGCAGAAAACAGTTTTTCTTGCGTCGGCGGCACATGAGTTGAAGACTCCGCTGGCGGTGATCAAAGGATATTACGACCTACTTCTTTCGGGCTCGCTTGGCAAACTGGCGGATAAGCAGCGCGAGATTCTGCACGAGTCGAAAGAAAGTTGCGAGCGGCTGGTGCGGCTTGTTTCCATGTTCCTGAATTATTCGGCGCTGGAAAGCGGCAAGCTGGTGCTGCATCTGCACGATAACGACATTCGCGATTGTTTGAGCGAAGTAACGAAGCGGTGGCAAGAAGCGTTTCAGCGGAAGAATGTGAAACTGGAATTCAGATTAGATCCAGGGCTGCCGGTGTTTCGATTCGACTATCAGAAAGTGCAGCAGGCAGTTGCGAATCTTTTGGATAACGCGCTGAAGCACACGCCGGCGGGCGGCAGCGTCAATTTGGTGGCGGAGCCGCATTTCTGGGAGCGCCGCGCCTCGGGCGATCCGCAGCCGCAGGAACGGCGCACGCAAATTATGCGACATCCGAATAGCGCGAGAATTTCAGTTACGGATACGGGCAGGGGAATCTCCGCGGAGCATCATCAGGAAATCTTCGAGGATTTCGTTCGCGTGGATCGCACATCGAGCGGAATGGGATTGGGATTGGCAATCGCGAAGCGGCTGGTGCAGGCGCATCGCGGAAAAATTTGGGTCGATAGCGAATTGGGGCGCGGATCGAAATTCACGATCCTGCTGCCGGTAGAAAAGGTTTAGCGCATTCATTCACGGAAGCATTTTTATTTAAGGGGACAAACATCGTGGCCGAAAAAGAGAAGGTAGTGAAAGAACGAATCATGGTGGTGGACGACGAACCGAGCATTCGTAAATATCTCCAAACGTTGCTCGAAGTCGACGGCTACGAAGTTGAAACTCTGACGTCCGGTGAAGAGGCGCTGGAGCGCATTGGCTCCGAGAAAGCTGAGAAACCCGACTATATTATTTTGGATGTGCTGATGCCGGAGATGGGCGGGCTCGAAACACTGCAGCGATTGATGCAGATCGACCGCAATCTGAGCGTGATTATGCTTTCGTGCACGAATGAAGTCGGCACGGTCGTCGAGGCGATTCGGCAGGGCGCGCAGGATTACATCACCAAGCCATTTGAAAAAAGCGAATTGGATGCGGCGATGCTGAAGTGTCAGCAGAAACGCAAACTGCGCGAAGAAAACAAGACCCTGCGTGAGTATTGCGACAACATTACGGAGGATTTGAGTTTCCTGGCAGCGAGTCCGCAGATGGTTCGCATTCGCCAGCAAATTTTACAGATCGCTCCGGTGGACGTGCCGGTATTTATCAGCGGAGAAAGCGGCGTCGGCAAAGAAGTTGTGGCACGCATGATCCATTTGCGATCACAGCGAAGGACGCAGCCGTTTGTGAAAGTGAATTGCGCGGCGCTTCCGGGAGAATTGCTGGAGTCGGAACTATTCGGATTTGAGCAGGGCGCGTTCACGGGAGCGGTGCGCTCGAAGCCCGGCAAATTTGAGATGGCGAACAAAGGCACGATTTTTCTGGACGAAATTGCCGAGATGAGTTCGCACATGCAGGCGAAGCTGTTGCATGTTTTGCAGGACCATCAGTATTCGAGATTGGGCGGACGTCAATTAATTGAAGTGGACGTGCGAGTTCTGGCGGCGACAAACGTGGAAGTGCAGGAAGCGATGAAGTCTGGGAAGTTCCGCGAGGACCTTTATTACCGGTTGAACGTGCTTTCGATTCAGATTCCGCCACTTCGCGAACGCATTCAGGAAATTCCGATGCTGTTCCGCCATTTCCTGAAGCAGTACAGCGAGAAATTTAATAAGGAAGCTCCGGTGCCTTCGCAACATTTGCTGGAAGCAGCGGTGCGTTATCAGTGGCCGGGCAATTTGCGCGAGCTGGAAAATTTCGTCAAGCGCTATGTGATTCTTGAGGACGACGAAGGAAGCCTGCGCGAGCTGGTGGAAATGTCCGCCGCGAGACAGCGCACTGCTCCGCGCGCGGAACCTGCGCCATTCAAAGAGCAGGGACTGAAGGCGTTGGTGCGCGGATTGAAAGACGAAGCGGAAATGGAGGCAATCGGAGAAGCGCTAGAAAAAACGCACTGGTGCCGCAAGGACGCCGCGAAGATGTTGGGCATCAGCTACAAAGCATTGCTCTACAAGATGCGGCAATTTAATTTGGATGGTGGCCGCGGATCACGGAGCGCGCCGGCAGCAAAAGCGGCGACGCCGGTTGCAGAAGTGCCCGCTGGCGCCGGAATCGAGCGGGAATAGCAAACGGAATTAAGGTCAATCACGTTGCAGCTTATTGGTACCGAAATGGGATTTTTATCTAATTCAAGGCTTCAAGCACGGTGCGTAGGTTGTTGATTTACTGACTCGGATAGTTAGTTTTGGATGATGGCGTTTTCGCCGGGATACGGAATTTTCGATGGGCGCGGCGGTCACATCCTGTTGCAAAGTATCTATTTAGCAGAACTGAGCGAAGGGCAGTACTAGAAGTTTTTTATAGACGGCAAATCAGGTGAAGAAGCCGAATTGATAAGTTCACGGCTTTGGCCTGTTGATTGCACCTCTAACCCGCTGGAGAAGTCTATGCCAATTGACTTGGGGAAATTGGGGGGAGTATGACAGAGCGACGAAATGCTCGGCGGTACGATCTTTCATTACCGTTGATCATTAAAGTTCCTGTTGAAAAAGCGAATGGCGCGCGCAACGGAAGAACCAGAGACATTTCCACTCGCGGCGTTTACTTTACTTTGGATCAGGACCTGGAATCCGGAACGGAATTGGACATCACGCTGACGTTGCCCGCGGAAATCACGCGTGGCACGGAGGTTTTTGTGCGCGCGCAGGGACGCGTGGTTCGAGTTGACCGCCGCCAGGACGACGGCAGCAAGCACGTCGGCGTCGCCGCGGTGATCGAACGATACGACATAATCCGCGGAGAAACTTCAGGAACGAACTAATTGCTGGATCGGGGGCGCCAAAGCCCCCGAGTAGTGTTACCCGCCGAATTCATCGATAGCACCGCAATTCGTAACCCAACAGCAGCAGGAAACCCGTTGCATTGACGCGATGATCGTCTTACCATTTGCCGTAAGCCCGCCCTGGGAGGAACTCGATGCGAGTCGCCGACGTGATTAGTTCCCGTAAAGAAGTTTTCTCCGTACAAGAAGATGCGACGGTACATGATGTGGCGCGCTACTTGCGCGATCGCCGGGTACGCACGGTCGGAGTGCTTGGTGCCGGCGGAAAACTTGTTGGAGTGATCTCACAAGCTGATATCTCCGATCGCGTGGCGGCGGAAAACAAATGCCCCGCGTGGATGCGTGTTTCCGAAGTGATGACGAAGGATCTCGTTACCGTTTTGCCTGAAAAAGCGATCGAGGAATGTCTTGTACTGATGGAAAAGCACAGGATATTTCACCTGATCGTGATTGATGACGCGAAAAAATTTCTAGGGATGATTTCCGTGAAAGACCTGTTGTGGGTGATCGCATCAGGTCATAAGGAACGCGCTGACTTGATGGAATCGTTCGTGTTTCCGCAACGATGATGTAGTTCCGGCAGGCGGACGCAGCGCGCGAAAAACAAGTTCAGGCCAGACGGCGCAACAATTGAGTGAGCCGGGCCCGCGCCTCCGACTGCATCGCGGTAAACTCCAATCCCATTCCGCGGCCCGGCTCATAGGACCGCACAACGGCACGTGCGCGAACCTCTCCGCCAGGCACATCAAAAACTAGCTTGATGACGTCGCCGACCGCGGCTGACCGCTTCGTATAAACAAACAAGCCGCCCAGGCCAATCGTGCCTACTCTGGAGATGACGCGTTCGCCGCCCGCCTGCCACGCCACGGACATGCCTTTCGGAAGGCCGACACGGGGATATCGCCGTGAGATCGGAGACTTTGTCATAGTCGAGTATGCAGCACAAGTCGAACTCGGTGCCGCGTAAGATAAATAATAATCTCAGTGCTCTTCCCGCAGCCCGAGACCGATTTGAAGCTCACTCAAGAAAGCACAAACCAGACCGGTACGGAGGTACCAAAATCGGCCCAAAGGGTAACCGTGTGCCCAAGTAGGTAACAGGTTTTCCTTCCATGCCGAAGGAATCTATCGAAAACATGGCGTGCAGCCGAGAATTTTGGCCTCCGGCCGAAGCGCCCCGGGACGTAAGAATGTGGCGTAACACTTGTAATTCCAGCCGGTTACAAGAAATATTGCGTCCAGCTTCGACGCCAGCACCGATTTGGCATCCGGGGTGCGTTAGTTGGACGTGCGAGGGGCTCGTGCGCCCTCGAACTTATGGCCTCTCCAGAACTCAAGCTGGCATCTGCCAACGGACGCAGCATGGTGGAGTTTCCTCCGGATCTGACGGTATTTGGTGAATCAACTGCGATGCTGGTGATTCGTCAGAAAATCGAAAAAGTATCCGGCGCGGATGTCCCAGTGTTGATTCTGGGTGAAAGCGGCACGGGTAAAGAAGTAATCGCGCGAATGGTTCACCGCCGTTCCCCTCGATCAACGGGGCCGTTCATAAAAGTGAATTGCGCGGCGATTCCGGGAGCACTGCTGGAATCCGAACTTTTCGGATATGAAAAAGGATCATTCACAGGGGCGACGACGGCAAAGCAGGGGCGCGTGGAGCTGGCCAACAGCGGTACGCTGTTTCTGGACGAGATTGCCGAGATGGATCTTGGGCTTCAAGCAAAACTTCTGCAGTTATTGCAGGACAGCCAGTTCTGGCGAATCGGCGGTCGCGAAAACATTTCGGTGGATGTGCGAATAATTTGCGCAACGAATCGAGATCTGGGTGTAGAGATTGCGGAAGGCCGTTTCCGACAAGATTTGTTCTATCGGATCAACGTGGTTCAAGTGCACCTTCCTGCGCTACGGGATCGAAGCGAAGATATTCAGTCTTTAGTGCGCTATTTCGTGGAGCAGCATTCACGAAAATATGGAAGTTCGGTGCAAGTCCCTTCTGAATATGCACTCAGGCTTTTGCAGAAGCATCATTGGCCGGGGAATATTCGCCAGTTGAGCAATCTGATTGAGCGTTACACCATCCTGGGCACTGAAGATGCGATTACAAACGAGCTTCTCGGAGCCGCTCCAAAGGAGCTCCCGTCGAATTTGGAATCGCATGCAAACGGATCGGTTCCATTGAAGAGTCTAACGCGGCATTCCGTGCAGGAATTGGAACGAAAAATCATTCTGCGCGCCCTGATTGCGCATCGCTGGAATCGTAAGCGTGCAGCTCAGGATTTGAAAATCAGTTATCGCGCGCTGCTCTACAAAATTCGCCAAGCCGGGCTGCCGTCACGCCGGCTGAGCACTGAGGCCGCGACGAGAGATATTCTGGCGAGTACTAGTAGTTTGCCTGTGGAGAGTGATAGTACTCGTAGTCCGGGAAAATAAGTGCGAAATGGACGGAAGGGATTGGGACATGTGGCAAAAACATTGCACACTGAAAATCAGCCAATTCGCGCGAGGATGCTGTAAGTCATTCAATTCACGAGCTGCTGAAAACGATTGCAGAGTGGCATGGCAATTGCGATATAATGCCGCAGTTCAAACTGGGAGGTTGTAGCTATGAAAAAGATCGGGATTGTACTTGTAGCGCTGGTCGCAATTTTAGTTTTGCCGGGAGCCGCTAAGGCTGATTCGATCACTGGCGGATCAGTTGACGCAGGGTTCTTGGGTATCGGCGGTAACGGAACTATTTCTGGTGGTGGCACCTTTTCATTCGATGATTCCATCTTCGGCAATTCGATTAAAATTGGTTCGTTCAACGGGGATTTCACGAGCGCTGGATTCACGTCTTCGCCTATAAGCTGCGGCCCGCGATGTTTTGAAACACAGTACACGGCTAGCTTTGTCGGGACTGGGGCTTCAGCTGGTGAGACCGGAACGATAACGATCGACGTCGATGGTTTCGGTAATGTCGTGGGCGGCTCGGAATCGATCAACGGCAGCAACGGCGTACCAGAGCCGGGCACGCTGGGGATGTTTGCAGCAGGACTGCTCGGCGTTGGCTTGATGCTCAGCCGACGATCGAAAGCAGCTCAGGTAGCGGCGTAAGATTCGTTCGCACTGGCTCTGCTTTAAGGGGTTATGGCACGACAGTTTGAACGAGCGCAGTCTCGAAACTTCGGGACTGCGCTTTTTTTTGGCGCGTTGCGTTAGCCCGAAACTTCGACGAGAGATTTGCGAATCGCGTCCGCCTGATCACTCTTCGGATTCATTTCGAGCGCGCGCTGAAAGCACGACTTGGCCTTGGGAATGTCCTTCATTCCTTGATACGCCAGCCCCAGATGGTAGAGGTAGCCCTGATTGTCCGGCGATTTCCGAACCGCTTCGTTGAGAAGATCCTCAGCCAACTGATAGTTTCCCTTGCGCAGATAGACTGACGCCAGAGTGTCGGCCGTATTCGGCGAATCGGGCATGCCGCGCCGCGCAGTCTGGGCGTAAGTAAGAGCCACGTCTACATTGCCGCCATGTTCCAGCAGCATGTATGCCAGATTGTTCGCAGCGATAGCGTTGGAAGGATCAATGTCCAAGGCTTTTTTGTATTGTTCTTCGGCTTGCTGCCAGTCGTGTTGAGCTTCGTCAATCATTCCCAAGAATGAATACGCCCTAGGATCGCGCGGATTTTTCTGACGCAGCAGCTCGAAAGAAGCCTTGGCGTCGTCCAGCGAACCTTTCTGCTGTTGCACTTGAGCCAGCAAAAAGATCGCGTCAGAACTATTGGGGTCAATTGAAGTCGCCTTGCGCAGAGACTGCTCAGATCCGGTGAGGTCCTTTTGACTGAGTTGTAGCTGGCCCAGTAGAACATAGAACGGGGCATAGTCCGGAGCCAATGCGATTTGGGATTGAATGCGAGCTAGCGCCCGCGCCGGCAATTTCTCGAGCAGGAGTAGGCGCATTTCGCCGCTCAGACCTTCCGAGCTGCGTGGATTCTTTTGAAGCGCCAGCTCAAAGTTTTTTTGCGCTTCCGGAAATTTTTTCTGAGCGGTATAGAGTTCGCCGAGGCTGGCGTAAGCGCGCGGATCGTTGGGCGCCAACAGAATGGCTTTCTGGAGATTGGTATATGCACCCTGCGCGTCGCCTTTGTTGCCGAGCGCCGTGGCCTCAAGCAAATATCCATCCGGCTGATTCGGCTGAGCAGCGATAATTGCTTCGGCGCTCTGCCGGAGCGAATCGAAATCTCCTTTTTTCATCTCGAGTGCTGAAAGCGCTTTGCTGGCATCTGTCATTCCCGGATGGAGCTTTAGAGCCTCACGAAGTTCGCGTTCGCCGCGGGCGCTATCGCCGAGCTGCGTCAGCACCAGTCCTAGCGCATAGTGAGCGTCGGCATTTTCGGGTGAGCTTGTGATTGCTCCCTCGAGCGCCTGCTGAGCTTCACTAAGCTTGTTTTGCGCGCGCAATATTTGTCCAAGCAGAACTTGCCCGTCCGGGTCTTTTGGATGCTGCTTTAGAAGCTCCTGATCGAGACGATAGGCATCGTCCAAACGGCCGCTGAGAATTAGCAACTGGACATAGTTTTTGCGTACGCGCAGATCCTTCGGATGATCCTTATCGAGCGAAGCGTATTCATTGAGCGCGTTGGGAATATCGCCGCTGGCGAAATAAAAGTCGCCGAGCAACCTGTAAGCATCGGGATTGTCCGGCATCGCCTGCTTTGCTTGCTGCAAGATTTGCTCGGCCTGAGCTTTTTTATTCCAATTCCCGTAAACCACGGCGAGCGAGCGGTAGGCGGCGGGACTTTTCGGATCGATTTGTAAGACGGCCTGAAATTGTTGTTCAGCTTCAGCGAACTTCCGCTGCTGGCTGTAGAAATCACCAAACATTAGTAGCGCGGCGGTGGATTTTGGATCAAGTTGGATCGCCTTGCGAAAGCTCTGCTCGGCCGCTGGAATCTGTTTGGCGGCAATTTGTATCTGCGCCAGATTTAAGTAAGATATTGAGCGATCCGGCGCGAGTTGAATCGCCGTGTGAATTTCCTTCAACGCGTCATCATTATTGCCCAGGGATGCGTCAGCGTTGGCGAGCAAAATATGTGCGTCGACATTATTCGGATCTTGAGCCAGCACCAACTGCGCCCGATCCTGTGCATCTTTGGCGCGGCGTCCGGCTAACAAGAGATTTCCCAGCTCGATATGCTTGCTGAAATTCTGCGGTTCCAGGTCAACAACGCGCATCAGCTCCGAATATCCAGCGGACCACATTTCGCGCCGCAGAAAACAATCGGCAAGTTTTTCGTGAGCCGCGACGAACTTCGGATCAATCTGAATGGCGTTCTGATATTCAATGCACGCCTCAGGAAACTTCCCAGCATCAAAATACTTGTTGCCGCTATCAAGTGCTTTTTGTTTCTGAACATTGGGATCACGCGAGCAACCTGCGAGCAAAATTAGGCCGGTGGTCAAGATGATACAAAGTCGTTTGCTGTTGTTACGAGTCATATTCCCCTCAGAGTCCGAATGGGCCCATAAAAGCTTCACCCCTAGAAAAACTTTACACCTAGCGGCGACTCCGTTCGCGGTGTTTTCTACAGGAATGTGTCCAGCAAAATAGGATGGGGTAAGACGCCGGGTTATTTTCGGGGAAACCGCTGAAGAAATCGCGAGCGCCACGATCGAGGCAGAAAAGAAAAAGGAAGCGAGAGACCGTTCTCGGGACGCCACCTACCGAACGTCCGGCAGACGACCAGACCAGCGAGGTCCCCGTCGAGCCCAAGCGGCTAGGCTAACGCTTTTCCGCCAAGTGGAACTATTTTGGACTGATTTGGGGTGCCGCAGAACCCTTTTGAATCCTCGATTCCCTGCTAAAACCTTTATTTTCTGTGGTTTACAAATACATGTCGACCCGCCCAAGATCCTCCGCAGGTGGCATCTCCCGTGCTTTTCCACAGTTGGGATAAATTTGCCCATCCCGACGGTTGTCTTCAGAAAGGCCACGAGTTTATGCGGGTAAGCCCACTTGACCCTCAAACAGCTGAAAGCGATAGCGGGGGGCTTGTTCGTCCGAATCAGTTCTATGTGTGGGGTGTCAGCCCTGCGATGCAGGCGCTGCGCCGGACCGTTGCGGACACCGCTGCTACCGACATTCCGGTGTTGGTAATCGGCGAAAGTGGCGCGGGCAAAGAGGTTCTGGCGTTACAGATTCACCGACTTTCGGATCGGCGCGACGAACCGTTCATCAAGACTCGCTGCCGCGCTTTTGCGCCGGGCCGTCTGCCCGTTCAACTGCAGTCGCTCGCCAACGGAAACACTGCGCCGGGCTCATTCCGCGGAACTGTTTTTCTAGATGACCTTTGCGAGCTTGAGCAGACCGGACAGCAGCAGCTCCTTGATTTGTTGGCGGAGGGTGACGCGTTGCCGGGCGAGTATTCGCTGAGTGCACGAGTGATTTCGTCCGCGCGCCGCGGGTTGGAAGACAACCTTCGCGCCGGAAAATTTGAGGAGCAACTATATTACCGGCTGAACGGAATTTGCCTGCGCGTGCCTCCTTTGCGCGATCGCCGTGAAGATTTGCCTGAACTGGCCGATTTTTTTCTGACGAAGTATGCCAGCTTGTTTGAGCGGTCGCGTCCAGTGTTAAGCGCCGAGCTACTGGCGCGGCTCGCAGCCTATTCGTGGCCGGGTAATGTGCGCCAGCTTGAGAACACAATGAAGAAAATCGTAGCAACTGGCGATTCCGAATCAGCTCTTGTTGAACTGGCCGATATTTCGCCGGAGGTACTGAAGACCGGGCCGAGTTCGGGTTCGTCGCTGAAGGCAGCAGCGCGCGCGGCAAGCCGTCAAGCGGAGCGCGAACTGATCTCACGCGCGCTCACACGCACGCATTGGAATCGCAAGAAAGCGGCGGGAGAACTTCAGATTAGCTATAAGGCGTTGCTTTACAAGCTGAAGCAGTTGGGTCTGGAAGATGCAGATGTGTCGTAGGAGAAGATCATGAAGCGAATTTCAAAATTTGCGATTTTATTTTTGATTCCAGCGATGGCGCTGCCCGTTTCAGCGCAGAAGAATGATTCCAAGGATAAGAATCAGCAGAATACTACGGCCGCGGCGCCTGCACAGACACAGCCCGCGCCTGGGCTGCCTGCGGCTAACGACGCGTCATATGTGATAGGGCCAAGCGACGAGTTGAACATCAGCGTGTGGGAGAACGCGGATTTGTCCCGCGTCGTCCCGGTTCGGCCCGACGGAATGATTTCACTGCCGCTGCTCAATGACGTTCAGGCCGCGGGCAGGACGCCGATGCAGCTCATGAAGACGATTGTCGAGAAACTGACGACGCACGGAATGAAGGATCCACTTGTGACCGTCACCGTCACGGCGATCAAGAGCCAGTTCATTTATGTACTGGGACAAGTCGGGCACCCGGGAACCTTTCCGATGATTCCGGGCATGACAGTGTTGCAGGCAATCGCGAGCGCAGGTGGTCTGGGTCAATTCGCTAAGCAGACAAAAATCGAGATTCACCGCAACGAGAACAACCAACTGATGCGATTGCCGTTTAACTATAAGGAAGTCATCAAAGGCGTTCACCCGGAGCAGGACATCTTGTTGAAGCCTAACGACACGATCGTAGTCCCGTAGGAGCAGTTCAGTAAGGAGCAGAGCATGCGAAGAATCACCAAACTGATGTGGGCCCCGATGATCGTGGCTGCCCTGTGTGTGCCCGCGGCCCACTCGCGTCAGCAGCAGACGCCTCCGCCGTCTACAACTCCGGTGCCGGCTGGTGGCAGCCAGCAGTCCGGCCAAGGCACCCAACCTGCATCTCCGGTGCAATCCGCCAGCACGACTGTGACGGGAGGACTGGCGCCAAACGTTGGTGATTCTGGAGATACACACAGTCAGATCACGGCAGGATTGAGTTTCAGCGAATTGTTCGATTCAAACTTTCTGAACGCTTCCGGAACAACGGGATGGGATGAATTGAGTACGGTCAGCGGACACTTTGAATTGCACCGCACCGGGGCGACCACCGATTTCATGGTGCGCTATGTCGGGGGCGGTTATATTGACGCGCAGAATTCCGCAAATGATGCGTCCTATCATCAACTGGAAGTCTCCGAGACGCTTCAGTTCCGGCGATGGACATTGACTCTTGATGATCTGTTCAACTATTTGCCGGACTCTTCTTTCGGGTTCGGCGGCGCGGGCGGCGGTCTCGGAATTACTCTGGTGAATCCGTTCGTACCGCCGAGCGAGACGATACTTACGAACGTCGGACAGCGCTTGGGCAATACCGCACTGGCGCAGGTTCAATATGAAGCGAGTCCCCGGTCGGCGTGGACATTTAGCGCCAATTACGGACTGCTCCACTTCATTTCACCTGGATACTTGGATTCATCGAATATAGGTGTCTCGGCTGGATACAACTATTCCCTAAGCGCACGCGATGTTCTTGGCGTCAGTTATGCATTCAGCGCATTCCGTTTTAGTCCCGCACTCGAATCGATCAACAGCCACCTGGTGCAGGTAACTTACGGCCGGCACATTTCCAACCGCTTA
>Ga0209624_10002328_pt1 | contig 14101 bp, 16 predicted proteins | sample JacPinW_OM2H0_O1_FD_188565 | JGI IMG/M metagenome (GOLD analysis project Ga0209624, IMG submission 188565) | Forest soil microbial communities from Algoma, Ontario, Canada - Jack Pine, Ontario site 1_JW_OM2H0_O1 (SPAdes) (version 2) | ecosystem: Environmental > Terrestrial > Soil > Boreal...
GGGCCAGGGACCGAACCGCCCAAGCTGAGTCCAGCTCATCCCTCAACGAATATTCGTGCCCTATTTTTCTTAGGGTCTCCGGCGCTGGCTGCATCGAAGCCGGAGCCAGCAGGAGAATTGATGGCAAACCGGAGTGGTTCGACTGCGCGCCCCGGTAGAGGACGATCTCCTCATCCATGCGGAGAGCCTCAAGCACGTATTGTGAGAGGTCCACGATGATTGTTCTCCAACTTCCGAGCGTTTGTCGGTCGACAATCGGCGATTACAGCCGGGATAGGCCTCGAACATTGCAAATCGATAGTTTACTGCGGAAATCGATATTATTCCTGCGCATGCTGATTGATGAAATGAAGATAGCCACCGGCCGCGCTGTATGGAGAAGCGTTCAGCGAAGAGAGCGCAAGGTCAATCGAGTGGGGTCTGCGAGCGCCTATTCAGGCCCAAAAGATTTGTTACCGAGTCCTGCTCTACGAAATGGATGTGGCGCAACGGAACTGGAGTTAGGGGAGCGCTGAACCCAGTAGGCATATCAAGAAGGAAGGGATGTGGCTGCTCGCTGCGATTGATCCGAACGGAAAAAATGCAGTAACTGGAGGGCGTTATAGTGCAGGGTCTTCGGGTACAGGTTCGGGTACAGGCGTCAGTTCGCCCCAATTTCGGCAAGCTACGCTAAATTACAGGTGGGAATGGGTTTAGCTGGTTCGCTAATTACGCTCGATTACGCTTATTTATCATAGACATACGGTATTCTCGGGAAACTCAAAATTTGCCATTTCTCCGCGGCCTTCACTGCTCCCGGAGTGCCATTGTTCGTGGCATTGAAATAGTCGCAATCGCCGTTTACGGTCGATCCGAGCGCTGCGTTGAAATTTCGGGAGTCATCGACGCCACTGAGGGGAAGCTCCTTGACCAAGACATCAATCAACTTGAGCTGGAAATCTTCTGGACCGGTCCATTCCACAAACTGGATTCTCTCGAGCGTATCGTTTTGTTCGCTGAAGATGTCGTCTTCGCCCGCCGAAGGCGGCGTGTTGCTGAACCAACCAGCAAACCGCAGGTCTGGGCGATCGGTTCCGATCTGTCGTCTTCAATCGTCAGTTCCGCATAACCGGAGGTCACTCTCGGAAAGCGCGACTCGCAATCGGCTGGACGCAGTTTGGCAATAATGTCAACGAAAGGACGCCCCGCACCAATCGGCGGCAATTGAGCTCGATCTCCGACGAAAACGAATCGCTTTACGCCTTGCAAGGCGTCAAAGAGTGCGCCAAGCATATCTTCCGTCAACATGGAGGCTTCATCGACGATTACTGTGCCGAATGCGGTCTCTTGGGGCCGCCCGTCATGATGTATCTGCCAGACGCTCCATCGTAACGCCCATGCTGGTTGAGAAATTGAGCAATCGTCTGAGCCTTTGCCCCGCTGCTCTTCGCCAGTTCTTGCATTCGTACCCGAGCTTTGCCGGTTGGGGCGAGAAGTAATAAACCCGTGCCCTGAATCTCTTTTTGAGCACAGAAAATACCCAAGACCGATGTCTTCCCAGCCCCGGCGGGACCCGCTAATATGCTGAACCTTGCTTCGCCGAGTTCATTCAAAGCGGCAGCCTTTTCGAGACGAGCGCGTTTCTCTTCTTCATTGTTGTCAGCGCCAAACTTCTTATCGAGGAGTGCGGACCAGTTTGAAGTAAGAACATGACACTTACCTGCTAGACGCCCATTGACTTGCCTCCGAATGAGGTCGCCGATGGTTTTGTAGCGTGATAGCTGAACTGCTGTCTCTCCGTCAACATCCGCCGATGTAACCTCGGGTGCCATATCTTTCAAACGCGCCGTGATGATGTCGCCCGTAACCGGGCACGTCGGCCTTAGCGACAAGCTGGCTAAGTCGAGCACAACCAAACCGAAGCCTCCGCTCTGCAGCAGAAGATCTGCGGCCATGAGGACCTGATCAAGCGTTGCGAATCGCCGGCGAGTTGATGTGGCGCTTGCGCCGCCACCGGGACGTACCCACAACAGTTGGCTCAGAACCACTCCGTTTTGCGAAGCTGAAACGGGATCGAAAGCGTCGCGTACATCAAGCAGCACCGCAGCTTCACCCAGAGCCAGATTGCGCAGATCGAGGCACCGAGCTGAACGGCCCCCATAAATCGTGCGGGAAAGGGTGTCCAGCCACGCTGCAGCGATTCTGATTGCGATGAGGGTGACCGACATCGCTTTTGGTGGCGAACAGGCTCTTGGGATACCAGAAAGATGTAATGGACGTTGGGTTGATGGCCCACTACATTGAATCCCAGACTAGGTAACTACAATTGGCCTAGAGAAGGCTTTCACAGCTTGTGAAAATCTGCGGGATCGTCGCGATTCGCATCATAAGTCCATCTTTGAACATCTCTAGATGGTCGAGCACGCTTGCTTTGGACTAGCAACTCCGCAGCTATCAACTAGGGCCCCGGGAGAGAATCGCGATGAGAGGACCTCAATATTGGAAATTTAGAATGTTGGCTTTGGTCTTGGCACCGGCGATCTTCGCCGCACCAGGCGCCGCGCAAGTCCCGGCACCGGGTGTCCATTTCCCGCCGGCCGGGTCTACCGGTGCGAAGGTGATCATTATTGGGTTCGTTGGAGGCTTTGTCAGCCAGGGCGATGCGAAGCACCCTGAGGTGCAGTTCGCCGCCTACCTTCGCGATCGCTACCTGCTCATCGAAGCTATAGTGTTTGGGAACCACCATGGAAGGAAGGCTCTTCATGAGGTGGTCCGGATGCTCGACTCTGACGGTGATGGGGTTCTCACGCCCAACGAAAAGAGGGAATCGACAATCATTATCTACGGCCACAGCTGGGGTGCTGCGGAGACAGTCACATTCGCCGACGCACTCGGGAAAATTGGGATTCCCGTGGCACTCACAATCCAAATAGATACGATTGCGAAGCCTGGCAGCCGGGGGGCCATCATCCCAGCGAACGTAGCAAGCGCTATCAATTTCTATCAGGCTCGAGGTCCGCTTCACGGACTTCCGGAAATCGCCGCGGCAGATCCGAAGCAGACGACGATCCTTGGCAACATCTTGATGACCTATGAGGATCGTCCTATAAACTGTGCGAATTACAGTTGGTATGCTCGCGTCTTCAACAGGCCACACCACGAGATTGAGAACGACTTCCGCGTATGGGACAGGGCCGCATCGCTGATCGATTCGAACTTATCCGAAACGACTCTAAAAGTTCAAACGTCATCACCTTCTGGATCGCCTATGTTTGGATATCTCAGGCGCGGCTTCCAGGGACAAATCGTTGCGAGCGATGAGGGAGCAGTTGGCAGCGAACAGTGACCAAAGCTGACCTCCATCGGAAGGGCTATCCCTCCACTGGTTGAAAAATTGGCTAAAGTCTTCCAAATACGAGACTTATGTCCAGACCCGGACCCTGGCGAACCTGAAAAGTCTTGTCAACATTGAGTGACTAACTGCAAAGTCTTGAAAAAAAATGGGTTACGACCGGCGCTCGACGCGATTTCTGTTCTGCCCCCTCTATATGTGGCCAATTTGGAGGGTGCGTTTGTCAAGTGAGGGAAGATTTGAGGTGACAACAAGGGCCGACAGAGCGTATCAGAGAGTGACTCGTCATGTTCTCAGTAAAATATGGGTAATTTCTGGAAAACACACCAACGAGCGCGGTCCTTTGTTCCCGTCGGAGATTGCGACCGCTTGTGGGGTCACATGAAACTGCGATTGAAGGTTTCAGTTTTCTTGCAGCGATCGCTGCCGCTCGTTTTGTTCATTGGGCTGACCGGATGCCACTCTTCACCGAAAAATTCAGCTCCAACGGTTGCTTTCAGCAAGGTCCCCGCCGCATATCAGGAGAGCCCCTACAAGATACATATATTCCAGGGTCGTGACATCAAGACAGACATAATCGAAGGTCGTGCCACAGGGGCCCGACCCGGGCAGCGAATCGTGTTATACGCAAAGACAGATGGACGATGGCGCGTGTATCGGCGATCGAGTCAGGCGTTTACGAATATCGAACCTGACGGCCGGTGGACAGCTTCGATCCAATTGGGAACACAATATGCCGCTCTGTTGGTTGATCCAACCTTCAATCCGCCAGAACAAACTGAATCGTTACCGATCGTCGGCAACGGCGTGGTGGCGCAGGCAGTTGTTAACGGGGAAGGGCCAACGCCGGTACTCCCGTCGCCCAAGATACTGAACTTTAGCGGTTACGAGTGGACAACGAGCGCCGGGCCAATTTTCCGCGCTGGGTCAAGAAACTTTTTCGATCCTGCGAACGTTTGGACGGACGAAAAAGGTGCACTGCATCTTCGCATCTCGGGAAGCCCGGAAAAATGGGCTGCTGCGGAGGTGAGGCTTACGCGCAGCTTGGGATACGGAACATACAGGTTCCAGGTGCGCGATGTTTCTCATCTCGAACCTTCTGCTGTTCTAACTCTTGTCACCTGGGACGGTGTTGGCACAGAGAGCAACCGGCGCGAGTTGGACGTTGAGCTTTCTCGTTGGGGATACATTGACAATGACAATGCGCACTATGTCGTCCAGCCCTACTACGTTCCAGCGAACATTGTTCGATTTCGGGTGCCGGGCGGTATCTTTACACATTCGTTTCGCTGGGAACCCGGGCAGGTAACGTTTTCGACCGTAGCGGGTTCGGCCAATTCGAGCAGCGCTCGCCTCATTAATCAGCATGTGTTTACCTCGGGAGTTCCTTCCCCGGGTGGCGAATCGGTGCGCATCGCCCTGTATGTGTTCCATCAGGGCCAGATCCCACTGAAAGGCGAAAATGAGGTCATAATCGACAAATTCGAGTACCTTCCGTGATTTTCACGTTGAAGCAAATTCGATGGGCCTTTTTCGGAATAGTGCTACTGTGCCTCGTCCATGAAGCACGTGGACTCGACCCCAACCGCTTGCCATCGCAGTACGTCCGCGAGGAATGGATTACGGCGAGCAGATTTCCCGGTGGGGCTATCAACACGATCGGGCAGACTGCGGATGGATACCTCTGGATTGGGACCGACAAGGGCCTGATACGTTTCGACGGTTTTAATTTCAAGTTTGTCTCATTTACGTCCGACACCACTGCTTCGAAGGTTCCCATATTGCAACTGCTTGTGGATGCTGCCGGGAAGCTGTGGCTGCGTCCCCAGGGCACCGATCTTCTGCGTCAACTAGACGGCAAATTTGAGAACGTCACATACGGTACAGAAGCACTCGACTCTCAGATCACCGCAGTCTCAAAAGACAGCAAGGGGGGAGTACTGCTTTCGGACATCGCCAAAGGTACCTTCCGCTTCAAGGGAGACGAGATCCAGAGACTAGCAGCGCCCACTGTCTTACCCGGCTCCTCACCGGTAATTTCTATGGCAGAAACGGCCGAGGGCAAGATTTGGATGGGCACGCTTGGCGCTGGTCTCTTTCTTTTTGCGGATGGCCGAGCTGGCAAGATCGACGCAGGATTGCCCGACCGAAAGATCAATTGTCTGCTGCCTATCAGTAATGAAGAGCTGTGGGTCGGGACCGACGACGGCTTGTATCACGGGAACGGCAAAGACTTTCGTCGGCTCGAATTGCCGTCGTTCCTCGGTAATGTCCAGGTCCTGAGTCTCCTGCGCGATCGCGACTCGAATATGTGGGTGGGTACGACGCGCGGGCTACTGCGCATCAACGCGAAAGGCATTTCGTTCTTCGAAGAGAATGAGCTTCGCGGAGACGGCGGGATTAACGTTCTGTTCGAGGACCGCGAAGGGAATCTCTGGATCGGAGGTGGGCGAGGGCTAGGCCGCATTCGGGACAGTGCCTTTGTAACTTATTCATCTGTTAGCGATCGTCGTTTCGAACACAATGGCCCTGTCTATGTTGACCCGGAGGGCCGCACCTGGTTGGCTCCCGCTCAAGGTGGGCTGTATGTTCTCCAGAATGGACACGTTCAACGAGTTACAGCGATACCACGAAATGAGGTCGTCTATTCCATCAGTGGACGGGCAGATGTGGTGTGGGTCGGACGTCAACGCGGGGGGCTGACCCGTTTACAATTTCGCAACGGTGCGATAGCGAGCCAGAGTTATACAGAGGCAAACGGACTGGCCCAAAACAGTGCCTATGCTGTTTATGAGAGCCGCGATGGCTCTGTCTGGGCCGGCACGCTAAACGCCGGCGTCAGCAAATTTAAAGATGGGCACTTCACCACTTACACGACGACCAACGGCCTCGCTTCGAATACCGTCTCGTCCATCCTTGAAACCCGCGATGGTGCAATGTGGTTTGCCACACCTAGCGGGCTGAGTTCATTTTCAAACGGCCAATGGAGAACCTATACAACGGTAGAGGGCTTGCCTTCTCCAGAGGTGAACTGTTTTTTCGAGGACCCATCCGGAACTCTCTGGACTGGAACGTCCGCTGGTCTTGTCTTTTTTGCCTCCAACCGTTTTCAAGTTCCTCATGAATCGCCCGACGTTTTGCGCGAACAAATATTCGGAATGGCGGAGGACAAGAGCGGAAGGTTTTGGATCGCGACCACAGATCATGTTTTGCGCGTGTCGCGCGATGAACTGCTAAGTGGTGTTGTGAAGGCAGTCGATGTTCACGAGTTTGACCAGGCGGATGGTCTTGAGAGTACTGAAGGAGTGAAGCGGAGCCGATCGGTGGTCTCAGATTCAGCGGGCAGGATCTGGTTTTCACTCAGCAGCGGCTTGTCGGTTGTTAATCCATCCCAAATCAATGACAATTCAGTTCCCGCGCTGCCTCACATTGAGGCGATCACCGCGGATGACAACACCGCAAGCCTCGCCGCCTTCGTTCAAATTCCTCCATCTCCCAGGCGAATCACATTTGAGTACACGGGCCTGAGCCTCGTGGCGCCTGGGCGGATTCGCTTTCGGTATTTTCTCGAAAATTTCGACAGTACCTGGAGCCAGCCGGTTGCAGCGCGAGAAGCCGTTTACACAAACCTTGGGCCCGGCTCGTATCGATTCCGGCTAGTCGCCAGCAACAGCGAGGGATTGTGGAACGGGCCAGAGACTACGATCGCTTTGAACGTCGCCCGGGCCTACTATCAAACTTATTGGTTCCGATTGTTGTGCGTGGCTGCGTTTCTAGCATTCTTTTGGGGGCTATATCAACTCCGAGTGCAACAGTTCCGGCTGGAGGAAAGAAAACTTCGCGAAGCCATTGAGACCATTCCGGCGATGGCGTGGATCGCTGGACCCGACGGGGCCGTTCAATTTCGGAATCGACGCTGGGATGAATATACCGGCCTGTCGCATTTGGGAAAAGCGGAGGGAGTGGGGACAACTGCCGTTCACCCCGAAGATCAGGATCGAATCGTACGACGACTGGGCGCAAGCTTTGCCAGTGGTGAGCCGTTCGAGGAGGAGATGCGCATCCGCCGCACCGACGGAGAGTATCGGTGGTTTTTGTGCCGCGCCGTGCCGCTGCGGGATAAGCGAGGAAAGACCGCGAAATGGTACGGTGCGGCGACCGACATTCAAGATCGCAAGCGTGCGGAAGAGCTACAGGCAAACCTTGCACACACCAATCGTGTCAGCATACTCGGAGAACTGGTCGCCTCCATCTCGCACGAACTCGCACAGCCCATCACAGCCACAACCAATAATGCCAAGGCATCTTTGCGATGGCTTCAGCGCGACCCGCCCGATCTGACGCAAGTTCGCAAAGGGACGGAAAGCATTATCGAGGCGGGCACCTTTGCCTCGGAAATCATCAACCGTCTGCGATCGCTGTACAAGAAGGCCCCTTCCAAACGGGAGTTGGTCGCGATAAATGAGGTCATCGGCGAGATGGTTCTGCTGCTGCGGGGCGAAGCCAACGAGTATGTCGTTTCGATTCGTACGGACCTTGCCGCCGATCTTCCCAAGATCACGGCGGACCGGGTGCAATTGCAGCAGGTTCTGATGAACCTCATGCTGAATGGTATCGAGGCGATGAAGGAGACCGGCGGAGTGCTCACGGTCAAGACGGGACGAGGCGAGGACGGCCAAGTGCTGATTTCAGTCAGCGACACCGGAGTAGGATTGCCGGCCGGAAGAGCTGACGAGATCTTCAATGCCTTCTTCACGACTAAATCTCAAGGCAGCGGCATGGGGCTAGCGATCTGCCGTTCCATCGTGGAATCGCATGGTGGCCATTTGTGGGCCACATCCCACGACGGACGAGGCGCGACGTTTCATTTCACTCTGCCAACCGGAGTCGTGGAAGTGTCTGCGGCAATATGATTCCCAGTTCGATTGGCTCGACGCTGCTATGGTATGTTGCATTGCTTACGCGGGATGTCAGAATTCCCACAGGAACGACTGTCGCATCCGCTCCTGATTTCCGAAGCTGTTCTTTCTCGCGATCTCCTCAGCGGCCTTCCATCATCGCGCTTCACTTCGCTAAGACGGCGCTCCCCGTTCCTGCGGAATAAGCGATCAAAGCCGGAAAATTACTCAGTGAAACGAGTTATCGGCTATACCTGGATCACTGCTTGATTCGGGTTTAGGCCAATCTGAGTGCTGGCCGATAGTGCTAAATCGGGTCTGCTTACAGGCGCCGGTCACGAGTGCAAGAAGAGCGTCTATCAAGGACGGGAGCCCTGAAGGAGTATGTCGACGAATGTCCGCGCCTTTGTGGGCCATTCGTCTGCACTGCCAGCGGTGGAAAGGCCATAGATGGCGCGCAGCAAATCCATGGGATCGACGTCCGAGCGAAGATCGCCGTTGGCGACGGCGCGGCTGGCGAGTGCGTTGGCAGCTTCTTCCATGACTTGCGTGGTCTGCTGAAACACTCGCGAAGGGCCACCGGCCATGGCGTTCAAGGCCGGGACGATAATTTTTTTCGCAGCGATGTAGTCGATGAAGACCACTAACCACGCTCGAAGAGCCTCAATGGGGGAAAGTTCGGCGGATAATTTTCTCTGTGCCGCAGCCAGCTTCTCCACTTCGGCTATGTAGACCGTCGCCAACAGCTCATCGCGCGTAGGGAAGTGGCGGTAGAGCGTGCCGGGCCCGATCTTCGCACGCTTCGCGATCTCGTCCATGCTCGCTTCCGCACCGCGACGCGTGAAGACTTGCTTTGCAACTTCGAGGATGAGCTCACGGTTACGCTGGGCATCGGCGCGGGGTTTGCGAGCGTTTTTAGGAGCGGCTGATTTTTTCATGAATTTTTCTGAAACCGGAGACGCTCTCCGGTAATCTCATCCTAAATAACGGAGACTAACTCCGTTTTATTCCGGGCCGAGGCCCGTGTCAAAGAGTTTGACAGGAGAGTGCAGTATGGCAGCGAAGTTTGGAGCGAAGTCAACGACGGAAGATGTCCTTGCAGGCGTCGATCTGAAGGGTAAACGGATCCTGGTGACAGGCGTTTCGGCCGGTCTGGGCGTAGAGACAGCGCGTGCGTTGGTAGCGCATGGCGCGGATGTTGTGGGCGCTGCGCGTGATCTGGAGAAGGCGAAGCGGGCCACCTCGGAGGTGAGCAAGACTGCGGCGAAGAGCGGAGCGAGCTTCGAGGTTGTTGTACTCAATTTGGCAAGCTTGAAGAGTGTGCGCTGTGCTGCGGACAAGCTAGTCGACGATGGCCGATTGTTCGATGTGATCATCGCTAATGCCGGCGTGATGGCGACTCCGTTCGCCAAGACGGAGGATGGATTCGAAACGCAGTTCGGCACGAATCATCTGGGTCACTTTGTCTTTGTGAACCGCATCGCGAACCTGATCAAGGTTGGCGGACGGCTGGTGAATCTTTCCTCTTCGGGGCATCGTTTCAGCGATGTTGACCTGAACGATCCCAACTTTGAGGCGACGTCGTATGAGCCGTTCGTGGCCTATGGGCGATCGAAGACCGCGAATATTCTTTTCGCAGTCGAGTTCGACCGCCGGCATCGGGACCGCGGCGTGCGTGCTACGGCCGTACATCCGGGCGGCATCGCGACGGAGCTTGCACGGCATATGCCGGATGGTGCCATCGAGGCGTGGGTCCAGCAAATGCAGGAACAACGCGCAGCTGCAGGCGAGCCGCCTTTCGAATTCAAGTCGATTCCTCAGGGTGCGGCGACATCGGTCTGGGCCGGTGTGGTTGCCTCCGCTGAAGATGTGGGAGGCAAGTACTGTGAGGACTGCCAGGTCGGCGAGTTGATTTCTGCTGACTCGCAGGTGAGCACGATCAGCAAGGGCGTGCGCGGTTATGCTTTGGACCCCGAGAACGCAAAGGCGCTCTGGAAGAAGAGCGAAGAGATGGTTGGCGAAATATTCGCGTAAATGTTGAGCGAAACGGCAGACCCGTCGCCTCGTGCGAGGGTCTGCCGTATTCACCGGACCTGCCACAACAGATTGAATGATGCGGCGCCCAACATGAAAGTGCGACGATGGGGAGCCTTGAGAAGTTTACTTCTAGAGGTCGTGTCTAGGTCTTACCAGTCGCGGGGTAAGGGTATAGGTGCCCGAGATTTTTGCCTGTGCCAGTATATGGCCATTGAGAGCTTCGCGGACGTTAGCGCCGGTGAGATCACCCTTCACTTCGAGCTTAGGCACGCCGACAGCGTAAAGGGTAAATGTGTAATGGTGAACGATGGAGTCGTTCCAGGGGGGAGCGGGGCCGTCGTATCCAAAGTAGGTGCCCTTCATGTTGGGGTCGTTCGCAAACCAGCCGGTAAAGTCATTGACACCTTGCCGCACGCCGTCGGGGGTCTCGGGGCCCTTCTTGCCGCGTGCCGTCACTCCGTCGCTGTAACTGCCAGCGGCAATCTGTCGAGTCGCAACGGGAATATCCAGGAGAAGCCAATGAAAGAACTCAATACGAGGAAGAGAAGCGGGAACCTCGCGGCCCTCCTGGTTTACGTCATCGGGACGGCTGGGGACATCTACGTCATGGCAGATGAGGACGAAGGATTTGGTGGGCTCTGGGACGTCCTTCCACTCGAGTTGGGGATTGCGGTTCTGGCTGAACGCGAAGTGGTGGATCGGATCAATCCGTCCGAAGGCGAACTCGGCGGGTATTGGACTCCCGTTTTGAAAGCTCTGACTGCTTAGCTGCATGGAGAATTTTCTCTTTCGTGATTTCACCGTTGAGGGGAAGCCGTTCAGACGAAACTCGGCTAACATTATTGGGATACTATTCTCATCCGCCACGATTGTCTTTGGCTCGTTGCTTGTCGTGCATAATCTTTTCTTCGAGAGCTTCCATCTCACCCTTAAGCTGAACAAGGCGAATGGCATCGCCGAATCCGCGATGTTCCTCAGTCTCGATTATGCTTTTTTGGCGCACAAGTTCGGCAAGTTTGTTTTCTTCTCCCGAGAGCTGAGTATCGCCGATTTCAGGTTGCGACTTCATAAACGATGCTCCACCTCGAGAAGTACGAATCCAAAACTTTCAAATGCTAACTGTAGTTTCCTGTCTTGTGAATTCCATAAACATGGAACTGTGTGAGCACAGTTGCAGCGTTCCTCAATCCGACTCGATCAGACGCGCTCATACTGCGGACGCTCGATTGCTCGATCGACACATCTACGAGAAACATGGAATATCCACCTTGCCCGGCAGATGCGACGGCTAGTGCCAGACACCACCTCAAACTGGTCTCTGAAGGAAACTTTATAACCAAGAACATAGCCGTGCGATACCAGCTTTATGTAATTGGCGGCTTTTAAGCCGATGACTAACATCACGACAAGCTTGCAACGTCGTGTGAAATCGTCGTTTTCCATGATTGGAGGGGAACCTACATTCATTCTTATGGCCGACCCGATAGGAGTCATACAAAATGCCGCTATACACCGCGATTACTCAAGAAGGTACTGTCTCTCTTGAGACCAGGCCGGACCGGTATGTGATGGGCACAGCAGGATTCGAAACTACGACTTCCACCGGCTGAAGGTGCAAGAAAAGGCCGGATGAACAATAATGTAGCTGTTCCCTGACGGAGATTTCCTAAATGACGACCTCAGAGATCCCGGCTCAATCTCCCCCCCAAAAATCCGTTCAGCCCCAATTCACCACCAACCCATACGTGGGAATTTTGGCGGTCTTCCTGGGCGCGGGGCTCGCTACGCTGACTAGCCGATTACTTAGCGTCGGTCTCCCCGATCTGCGAGGCGCCCTCGGCATCAGTTTCGATGATGCGTCCTGGCTTCCAACCGCATTCAACATGGCGACGATGTTCAGTGGCGTATTTGTCGTGTTCGTGAACGCCTTTTGGGGTCCGCGCAGAATTCTGCTACCCGCTGCCGCGATCTTCACGGTCGCATCGTTCTTGCTGCCGTTTGCGCCGAACTACCAGGTGATGATGGCGCTGGTGATCGTCGCAGGTCTCGCGTCAGGCACCTTCTACTCTCTCACGATGACCTTCGTGTTGACCAACCTTCCGAAGCCGCTGGTCATCTTCGGGATCGCGGCGTATGCAGCGGACATCGTCTTCGTCAGTAACATTGCGTCTTTGCAGGAGGGATGGTACATCGACCATCTTTCCTGGCGCTGGATCTTCTGGACTGCCGCACTATTCACCCCATTGATGATGGTCTGTATCCATTTCGGAATTCCGCTCCGGACCAATGCAGAACCCAAGCCGAGTTGGCGCGGGTTCACTTACTTTAGCTTGAGCCTTGCTCTTTTGTACGGGGCACTGGATCAAGGACAGCGGCTGGACTGGCTGAACTCCGGCACGATCGTCGGGATGCTCGTCGCGGGACTCTTTCTGCTTGGGGCAACCATCCTGAGACGTCTCGTCCAGCCCAACCCAGTCGTGAATCTCAAGTTTCTGAACACTCGGAACATCATCATCCTGGCCACATCCATCTTCGTGTTCAAGTTCATGCACCTGGCCGCGATTGTGCTCGTGCCAGGCTTCCTCGCCAACATTCAACATTACCGGCCGCTGGAGACCGGACACACGCTTGCCTGGGTGGCCCTGCCGATGTTCGCGGTGGTGTGGCTGGTGGCCACAATCATCATCTACGTGAACTCCCGGCTGGTCCTGGCGCTGGGACTTACCGTGGGAGCGATATGCTGTTTACGTTGGGCACACGTGGATAGTTCGTGGTCAGGGAATAGCTTCGAGATAGTGGAGCTTCTGCTGTCTCTCGGATTGGCAGGCGCATACATCGGATTGGTGGGCAGCATCGTCCTGGAGGCGCTCGAAGCGGGCGCTCTGACAAGCGCCGCCAACGCCGCCACATTCTCCGGATTTATGCACCTTATGCGACTCTTCGGCGGCCAGGTCGGTGTAGCTGCTCTGACTCGCTTCATTGCAGTGCGGGAGCAGTTTCACTCCAACATGCTGGGGCTCTATGTACAAAGGGGCAGCTGGCTTACCGATCAGCGAGTACGAATGCTGGCGGGCGGAGCACTGCAGCGGTCCACTGATGGGCAGGAGGCACTGCAACGTGCAGCCACTATTCTCGGCCTGCAAGTGCGGGCGCAGGCCTACACACTGGCGACGTCAGATGGATTCGTCCTGATCGTGTGGGTGGTGATTGCTTATCTCCTCCTAATGCTGTTTCTAAGGCCAGGTAAGATCACCTTCAAGGACCTTAGCAAGATGCAATGAATCGGGCATCGATATGACCGAAGCGCTTAAGCCGAGCGAGTTGTTCGGTCTGCGTTGGCGCTCCTCGATGACCAGAACGCGCTGCGCCTTTACCGAAACGGTGTAGCGGCGAACGCTCAGGCTCTTCGGCAAGACTCCGGGCAGCCTCACCAAGGTTCATCCACCTGATGGCCTGGCGTACAAACGAACTCTGGAAGATGCTGGAAGCGTGTATCACACCACCAACCAACTGGTAGAGTGACCTTGAAAAAGGCTGGCGTCGCACGTTCTGCGGATCCACATTTTGCACATTCAAAAAGAGTTGGAAGATCACCTTGCTAATCAGCAAGGTAGTGCACGACCAATACGTGACCATACCCAAAGAGTGTCATGCTATTCAAAATAAGGCATTTACCAAACCACCTGAAAGCGTTCCGTCCGGGAAGGCCTCTGTTTATGCTCGTAATCATTGATTCTAAGTGGTGGCCAGAGACGGGATCGAACCGCCGACGCCGGCCTTTTCAGGGCCGCGCTCTACCACTGAGCTATCTGGCCTTGGCAACATAACGCCTCTT
>Ga0209624_10002329_pt1 | contig 14100 bp, 16 predicted proteins | sample JacPinW_OM2H0_O1_FD_188565 | JGI IMG/M metagenome (GOLD analysis project Ga0209624, IMG submission 188565) | Forest soil microbial communities from Algoma, Ontario, Canada - Jack Pine, Ontario site 1_JW_OM2H0_O1 (SPAdes) (version 2) | ecosystem: Environmental > Terrestrial > Soil > Boreal...
ATGGACGAGCCCTTCGGCGCGATCGACCCGATCAACCGCACGCGCCTGCAGGACGAGTTCCTTGCGCTGCAGGAGAAAGTGAGAAAGACGGTCGTGTTCGTCACGCACGACATCGACGAGGCGATCAAGATGGGCGACCGCATCGCGATCCTGCGCGAGGGCGGGCATCTGGCGCAGTACGACACGCCACGCGAGATCCTCACGCACCCGGCCGACGAGTTCGTCGCCGAGTTCGTCGGCGCCGACCGCGGGATCAAGCGGCTGTCGCTGACGACGCTCGGCGAGCTGAAGCTGGCCGAGCCCAACGGCCTTCAGCCGGGCGCGCTGCGTGCGCCTCCGCAGACGAGCGTGCGTGACGCGCTGTCGATGATCCTCACGGCCAACGGCGAGCCGCTGGCAGTCGTCGACGGCGAGGATCGGGTGCAGGGCCTGTTGACGCTGTCGCTGATCGAGCAACTGCTTTCGGAGGAGGCGTCGGCGAACGGCGCGGGCGAGGTCTCGTGAGCGGGTACGCAGCGACGCTCGCGGCGACGGGTCCGGTGATCCCGAACTTCGGCGCGCACAGCTCGAAGTGCGTCGTCGAGAACCGCTTCTTCTGCGGCGACTGGGTCAGCCGCAACTGGGACAGCGTGCTGTGGCCGGCGCTGCGCCAGCACGTGATGCTGACGGCGATTGCGGTCGGGATCGGCTTCGTGATCTCGGTCGCACTGGCGCTCGCGGCGCATCGCTATGGCTGGTTGGAGCGCCCGACGCTGCTGGTCACGACGATCCTCTACACGATCCCGTCGCTGGCGCTGTTCGAGCTGCTCGTGGCGCCGGTCGGGGCGAACATCTACGCGGCTGAGATCGCGCTGGTCTCCTACACGCTGCTGATCCTCTTCCGCAACATCCTCACGGGATTGCGCGAGGTGCCGGAAGAGGTGCTCGATGCGGCCGAAGGGATGGGCATGACACGCGGGCAGGCGCTCTTGAAGGTCGAGCTGCCGCTGGCGCTGCCTGCAATCGTGGCGGGGCTGCGGATCGCGGTCGTGACGATCATCGCGCTGGCGACGATCGTCTACACGATCTACGACAAGGGCCTCGGCGTGCCGATCCACACGGCGCTCGGGGAGGGTCCGTTCAAGACGGAGCTGCTCGTGGCGGGCGGGCTGACGGTGGCGCTGGCGCTGGTGGCCGACGGGCTGCTCGTGCTGCTGCAGCGCGTGCTGACGCCGTGGACGCGGGCGAGGGCGACCTAGGTCATGCATCAGTTCGTCGAAGCCTTCGAATTCATCGGCCGCAACGGCGCGATCGACGGGCAGTCGGGGCTGCCGAGCCTCTCGCACCTGGCACTCGAGACGCTCAAGGTCGGTGCGATCGGCGTGGCCATCTCGATCGTGATCGCAGTGCCGGTCGGCGTGTGGCTCGGCCACGTCCACCGCGGCTCGTTCGTGGCGATCAACCTCGGCAACATCGGCCGCGCGCTGCCGAGCCTCGCGGTGCTGGCGATCGGCGACGCCTTCCTCGGCCTCGGCCTGACGGTCGTCGAGGTGGCGCTCGTGATCCTGGCGGTGCCGCCGATCATCACGAACGCGTACCTCGGCGTGGACGGGGTCGACCGCGACCTGGTCGACGCGGCGCGCGGGATGGGCATGTCGGAGGGCGAGATCCTCAGGCGCGTGGAGCTGCCGCTGGCGGTGCCTCTGATCTTCGCGGGCATCCGCACGGCGGCGGTGTTCGTGATCTCGACGACGACGATCGCCTCGCTGGCGGGCTTCAGCGGCACGCTCGGCGACCCGATCGCGAACGAGACGAGCTACCACTTCTCTGGCGTGCTCGGCGCGGCGATCTGCGTGGCTGCGCTGGCGCTCGTCGTCGAGGGCGTGCTGACGCTCGTGCAGCGAGGGCTGACTCCGCGCGGCGTGCGCGTCGAACGGGACGTGGAGATCGGGATGGGCGCCCCGGCTCCGGGTCTGACCTAGTCGGCGCGGCAGGCCCGAGAGTGATATTTATTTTTATTCAGATCAAGAAAATGAACAATGTCACGACAATCAATAGCCAGGAGGCAGTACATGTGGAGTCGGCTAATGCCAGATAGCCGTTCGCGCAGTTCCGTGGGAGTAGGGCGCAGCATCGTCGCGGTGCTGAGCATCGGCGCGGTGGTGCTCGGGCTCGCGGCTTGCGGGAGCAGCAGCTCGTCGTCGAGCAGCTCGAGCAATTCGTCGAGCACGGCCTCGACGGCGGCGTCGAGCGGTCCAGGTGCCGGCAAGCCGGCGGTGACGATCGGCGACAAGAACTTCCCGGAGGAGAACATCCTCGGCGAGCTCTACGCGCAGGCGCTCGAGGCGAAGGGCTACAAGGTGAACCTGAAGCCGAACGTGGGCTCCTCGGAGATCATCTACAAGGCGTTCACGTCGGGACAGATCCAGATGTACCCGGAGTACACGGGTGTGTTCCTCTCGGCGGTGGCCGAACAGGCGAAGCTGCCGACGAGCGCGGCCGAAGCGTACAAGCAGGCCAAGGCGTTCGCCGAAACGAAGGGCGCGACGATGCTCGCGTACACGCCGTTCTACGACTCGGACGCGCTCGCCACGCTGCCGGCGTACGCGAGTGAAAACAAACTGAAGAGCGTGGCCGACCTGAAGCCGCTCGGCAAGAAGGTGATCCTCGGCGGGGCGCCGGAATTCGCGACGCGCTTTCAGGGTGTGAAGGGCCTTGAAAAGGAATACGGCCTGAAGATGACGTTCAAGCCGATCGCGATCGAACTCTCCTACAAGGCGCTCGAAAGCAAACAGGTCGACGTGCAGGACGTGTTCACGACCGACGGGCAGCTGCTCGGCGGCAAGTTCAAGGTGCTCGAAGACCCGAAGAAGGTGTTCGGCTTCCAGAACGTGGCGCCGATCGTCAAGCAGAGCGTGCTCAGCGAAGAGGGCCCCGAATTCGAAGCGACGATCAACAAGGTCTCGGCGCTGCTGACGATCCCCGCGATCCAGCAGATGAACAAGGCAGTGACGATCGACAAGCAGTCGGCCACGAGCGTGGCCGCGCAGTTCCTCAAAGCCAACGGCGTCGTCTAGCCCGGCGGCTCGTTGCCCAGCGCCGCGCGCCGCGTCTCCTGGCAAGCTGTCAGGGATGCGGCGCGGCGGCGGTGGCGGCAAAGCGGTACGTGTCGCGCTGGTGGCGCTCGGTGCGCTCGTCGTGCTGCTCGTGCTCACGCAGGTGTTCCTGCCGAAGATCGCGGCCAGCAGGATCTCGGGGCGGATCGGTAAGTACGGCAAGGTAGAAAGCGTCCATGTCAGCGCGTGGCCGGCGGTCGAGCTCTTGTGGAAGCACGCCGACTCGGTGAAGGTGAAGGCCACGCGGCTGCGCGTGAGCCCGGCGCAGACGAGCAAGCTGCTGGCGGAAGCGAGCGGCGTCGATCGGATGGACGTGTCGGTGGCGAGCGTGCAGGAGGGCCCGCTGCGGCTGCGCGGCGTGAGCTTCCACAAGCACGGCGAGCGGATGAGCGCGCATGCGCACCTCGGCAACGCGGACGTTGCGGCGGCGCTGCCGGCGGGGATCGGCGTGCAGCTGCTCGGCAGTGGCGGCGGGAAGGTCGAAGTGCGGGCTTCGGGCGGGCTGTTCGGCGTCGGCGCGTCGGTCGACGCCGTCGCCGAAGCCGACGGCGGCAAGCTCGTCGTGCACCCGCGCGGGTTCTTGCTCGAAGCGATCAAGCTGACGCTGTTCTCGGGCCCGCGCGTGTATGTGACAGGCGTCTCGGCGAGCCGCGCGACGGGCCCCGGCGGCGTGGCCGGTTACCTGCTCGGGATCGAAGCGACGCTTCGCTAGCGCCGCTCAGGCGGCGGCGACAGGCGTGGCTGCGATGGCGGCGCCGGCACGCGCGTGCACGTGCATCGGCAGCCCGCCGTCGGGGCTGATCGTCGGCATCTGACGGATCTTCAGCGCGAAGTCCTCGGGCAGCGAGAAGCTGAAGCGCGAGAGCAGCAGCGTGGCGATCGTGCGCACCTCGAGCTGGCCGAAGCGCATGCCGATGCACGTGCGCGAGCCGCCACCGAAGGGAACGTATGCCCCCTTGGGCATGGCCGCCTTGGCCTCCGGCGTGAAGCGCTCGGGGCGGAACTGCTCGGGCGAGTCGAACACGTCGGGCAGGTGGTGGCTGGCCCACGAGGAGTAGTTGACGAAGGCGCGTGCCGGGATCGTGTGGCCGGCGAGCTCGAAGGACTCGACGGCGCGGCGCGGCCCGACCCACGCCGGCGGGTACTTGCGCAGCGTCTCGTCGAGCACCATCTCGAGCTGGGCGAGCTCGCCGGAGGTGAGCTGCGCGGCGGTCGGGGCGGCCGTGCCGTCAGGGCGATGCGCGAGGAGCGCGTCCTGCTCGGCGAGCAGGACCCCGGCGACGTGCGGGTTGCGCGCGAGCTCGTAGAACATGAACGAGACGGTCGACGTCGTCGTGTCGTGTCCGGCGAACAGCAGCGTCATCACCTCGTCGCGGATCTGCAGCTCTGAGAGCTGGTTGCCGTCCTCGTCGGATGCGTCGAGCAGCAGGCTGAGGATGTCCTCGCCGCGCGCGCCGCTGGCACGGCGCTCGGCGATCTCGGAGTAGATCAGCGTGTCGAGCTCGCGCGCGGCCTGCTGCATCCGCCCCCACGGCGAGCGGCGCGTGCGAAAGACGCGCAGCAGGTAGTCGGAGGAGTAGAAGGCCAGCGCCTCCTCGAACAGCCCGGCCGCGTCGATCGCGCGGGCGCGCTTGCCGTCGGGGTCGACGCCGAACAGCGCGCGCATGGCCACGCGCATCGCCAGCCGCCGCGTCCATCCGTACAGGTCGATCCGCGTGCCCGGCACGATCGTCTCGAGTGCGCGCTCGGTCTCGCCGAGGATCGCGTCGAGCGAGGCGGCGACGTGGTCGTGATGGAAGACGGGCAGCATGATCCGCCGCGACTGGCGGTGGAAGTCGCCGTCGATCGTCAAGAGCCCGTCGCCCATCAGCCCGATCAGGTCGCGGAAGTGCCCGTCGCGCCAGGTGAAGTTGGAAGCGTTCGAGACGAGGATGTGGTGATTGGCCTCGGGCCCGAGCATGAAGACCACGTTGGAGTGGAACAGGCGCAGCGTGAAGACGGGGCCGTAGCGCGCGTAGAACTCGAGCAGCATCTCGAGCGGTTCGCCCGCGAAGCGACGCGTGCGCGGCAGCGAGAAGCTCGTCTCACCCGGCGGGAACGGAACCCCTGAGCGCTCGCTGCGCAGGTCTTCGATCATCACCTTGAACGGGTTGACCTCGAGCATCGGGGGTGGGCCGACGAGCGCCATGGCGCAAGCGTACTGGAGGGGCTGGCTGGGTAGCCAGTTTCGGCCGCCGAGCTAGCGCACGATTGTGAAAGGCACGGCCGGGTCCGCGAACGACGTGCGTACACAATGCGGTACACTTAGGTAGTGGCAAAGATCGTTCCAGTCCGTGAGTTCCGGGCTAATCTCAGCGCCTTGTTGGGCGACGTCGCCGACCGTCGAGATCATGTGTTGGTGACCCGCAACGGAAAGCCAGCCGCCGCGCTTGTTCCAATCGACGAGTACGATGCCCTCGAGGAGACGGCCGAGATAATGTCGGACTCCGAGACTCTCGCGGCGATCGACGCTGGTCTTGCAGAGTTTCAGCGCGACGAGACGGTCACACTCGCCGATCTTCGAGCCGAGCTCGACGCCCGCCGCTCATCCCGCTGAGCGGTGGCGCGTGTCGTCCTCGCACGACGCGCCCGAAGCGAGCTGCTCGAGCTCAACTGGCCGCTCATCGATGCGATACAGGACGCGCTCGGGCTGCTCGAACGCGATCCGCTGGTCGGTCACCCGCTACGCGGGCGGCTGAGGGGGCTCCGCTCGCTGCGCGTCGGCACGTTCCGCGTCATTTATCAGCTCGCCGAGGATGAGCGAACAGTTCGTGTCGTGGCGATTAGACATCGCTCCGTTGCGTATGGTCGCGATCCCCGATAAGTCAGCGGATCAGAGCGACCGTCGTCGCACTTTCGCCGCATAGATCCCAGCCCGTGCTGCCCCGGTCCTTCAACCCGCGACCGTCTCATCGACGCGACGGACGGCGGCTGCGCTCCGCAGCCGCGCAATTCAGGCACTTGACGCTGTCGGGCATCGCTTGGAGCCGGGCGCGGGCTATGGGCTGCCCACAGACATCGCAATCACCGTAGGTGCCCTCGTCGAGCTTGCTCAGTGCCCGTTCGATCCGGGCCAGCGTGCTCTCCAGCGATTGACCTACCCCGATCTCGGTGAGCCGGCTGATCGCCTCGGTCGTCCCGTCGCCGATTCGCTTACCGAACCCTTGTGCGCTACCCAGCTCAGGTCGCTGGGCCAAGTGCGACACGCGCCCGCGCGTGTCGTCTCGCCGCTCTTCGAGGGTCTGGCGGATCTCATCGAGATTGGAATGCTCGGCGGGTTTGGGCACACTTGAGTCTAGCCCGAACGGCCATCCGCATTCACCGCACGCCGCTCTGCGACGCTCCGGCAAGACGCGACGGCTACCCGAGGTTCCTGCCTCGAGCGCCCATCGCGCACTTGCCGGAGTACGAGCTACCTAGACAAAGATGTTGAGCTCGAGCGGTTCTTCGCCTTTGACGGTCGACGTGATCGTCTGACCGGACTGTTCGTACCCGAGGTTTTCGAAGTTGCTTTCGAGGTACGTTTCGGGGTTGGGGCCTTCCCATTTGACAGGTTTCTGAACGCCTTTGGTTGCTTTGTACTTCAGCGATTCAGTCGCGGTCATCTTGTCGTTTTTGATGTTGACGAGAATACCCGCGCCGGCTTCTTCGCCCTTGCCGCGAACTTTGACTTCCAGCCCGACGCATTTGAATTCGATGAATTTGCCTTTGGCAGACGGCGCCGGATACAGCTTCAGGGCCGTCTTTTTTTTCGCGGCGTTTTCGAAGCCGACTTCGCCGAGCAATTCGTTCGTGACGAGTTCGCCCGATGCCTTGCCCGTCGTCGTGCAGGCGAAGCCGTTGGATTTGCAACCGGCGAATTCGACGACGGTCTGCTCATGTTTGTTGTCCGTGCCGACGATGAATTCGCCCGAGCTTTTCTCGCTCGTACAGGTCACGGTCTTGCCGCCTTTGGTCGCCAGCGTCGCGGCGCCGCCGCTGCTCGTGAAGCCGTTTTTCGTCCCCGGGCCGGGCAGCCAGTCGTACTTGCCTTTGCTTTCTTGTTCAGCGGGCGCGACAGCTTTGGTGCATTTCGAGTCGCTGTAGCCGCCGCTGTATTTTTTCCCGACAGGTATGTTTTTCACGCACCGACCCAGTTCGGGCGCCGTCGCCGAAGCCGTAGCCGTCATGGCGATGCTCGCCACGAGCGCTGCCACGAGGCAGAGCCCCGCAATCCTGATACGTCGCATCTAACTTCTCCCTTTCCCCGTTGATCTAGACGGCACCCGAGCCCCCGCCTCCTCAGCGAAATCCCCGAAGCCGGTCAAATGCCGCTGCCTTATTACCCGGCGAGCGGCCCCTCCAACCGTGAACCCGCCAAATCAACGCTCACGGGGGTGGCGATCTTGTTCCAGGGCATGCCTGTCGACTTCCTCGGAGCAACGGTCAGCTGAAGTAGTGCCCCTGCTCGAGGTCTGAGATCAGCCCGGGATGCGTGGGATGCCATCCGAGCAACTCCTGCGTCAGCACGCTCGAGGCCGGGCTGTCGGTCCCGATGAAGCCGGCCAGCCAGGTGAAGTGCTCGCCTGCGTCGCCGGCAGCGATCGACATCACCGGCACGTCGAGATGACGACCGATCACCTCGGCGACGTCGCCGATCGGCACTCCCTCCTCGGCGGACGCGTGCAGCGTCGACCCCGCCGGCGCGTTCTCCACAGCGAGGCGGAACAGCTGCGCAGAGTCGAGCCGGTGCACGGCCGGCCAGCGGTTTGCTCCGTTGCCGATGTAGCCCGATACGCCCTTCTCGCGGGCGATGCCGACGAGCGCCGCGATGAAGCCATTGTCCCCGTCGCCGTGGTTGGTCGGCGGGAGTCGCACGATCGACGATCGCACTGCACGCTCGGCCATCGAGAGCGCTAGCTCGGAGGTCTCCCACCGGGTTTGCGGGCCGCCGCCGAAGCCGGCGATAGCCGAGGACTGGCCATGTCCGTCCTGCTCGCTCACCACGCGCCCAGGCGCGATGCCCAGCGTGCCGGCGGCGATCACGAGTGGCCGGTCCGAACCCGCCAGCGCCTCGCCGAATGCCTCGACGGCACGGCGATCGGAGTCCGCCGCTCCCTGGAAGTCTCCCGAGAAGGCAAGCTCGTGCTTGAACGCGAGGTGGATCACGCCATCTGAGCCCGCAGCACCCTCGCGCAGGCCATCGAGGTCATCGAGCGTGCCGCGGCGCACCTCTGCCCCGGCCGCCATGAGCGATTCGGCCGAGGTATCCGAGCGAGCGAGCCCGATGACCTGGTGGCCGGCGCCGAGCAACTCGGCGACGACGGCCGAACCGATCCAGCCGGACGCACCGGTGACGAATATACGCATGAGAACCCTCCAGGTCCGTTGATCGTCTTGGCCGCAGCGGTTCGCTGGAGACGAGTGATGTCAGCTACTGCCATCAATCTAGCACGCGTGACGTCAGCGACTGTCGTCAGCTACGATCGGAGCATGGGCCGCTGGGAGCCAAACGCGCGTGGGCGGCTGCTCGAGGCGGCCTTCGCGCTGTATGGCGAGCGCGGGTTCGAGCAGACCACGGTCGCCGAGATCGCCGAGCGGGCGGGACTGACCGAGCGAACGTTCTTCCGGCACTTCGCCGACAAGCGCGAGGTTCTGTTCGCCGGCGCCGATGCGCTGCGCAAGCTGATGATCAGCACGGTCGCCCAAGCGCCCGGGTCCCTGGCGCCGATCGACGCCGCGGCCGCAGGCCTCGAGGCCGCCGGTGCTCTGATCCAGGAGGGTGGCGAGCTTCCCCGGCAGCGTCAGGCGATCATCGATGCGAGCTCCGAGCTTCAAGAGCGCGAGCTGGTCAAGCTCGCCACGCTCGCCTCCGCGCTCACCGATGCGCTGCGCCTGCGCGGCGTCGAAGACCGAGTCGCGAGCCTCGCCGCCGAGGCAGCCATCGCCGTCTTCAAGATCGCCTTCGTTCGCTGGATCAACGCGAACGACCAGCGGGACCTGCCACGAGGGATCAGAGAGTCATTCGACGAGCTGAAGACGCTTACGTCAGCCGGAGCGCCGGCCGGCTAGGCCGCGATCGAGCAGGCTCTGCGCGGTGTCCGCGATCGAGTCGTCGATCGGGCGCGGTTCCCAGCCGAGCGTTGCCTTCGCCTTCTCGGCCGTGTAGGCGGGCGACTCGCCGAGGTCGTTGACGATCGTGCGGATGCTCGGGTCGAACAGCCCCATCGCACGGATCAGCAGGTCGGGTGCGACGCGGGTCGGCACCTTGCCCGCTTCGGCACCGAGGCGCTCGCGCAGGATCCCCGCGACGTCCTTCATCCAGAGGAAGCGATCGACGGCCAGGAAGCGCTCTCCGCCGGCCGCCGGGGCCGTCATCGCGCGGATGTGCAGGTCGGCGACGTCGCGCACGTCGACGAGCACGAAGCCGAGCCGGGGCATCGCCGGCATGCCGTTGAGCAGCCGTTCGATCACCTGCAGCGAGAACGATCGGTCGTCGCTGAGTACCGGGCCGATGATCGCGCCCGGGTTCACCACCGCCAGCCGACTCTCCGCACCTCGTGTCCGCACGTGCTCCCAGGCGGCGAGCTCGGCGATCGTCTTCGAGCGAACGTACGGCGTGCGTTGAAGATCGTCCGGGTCCGTCCAGTCCGCCTCGTTGTACGGCTCGGCAGAAGGAGCACGTCCGTGGCGGACCGCCGCCACCGACGACGTCATCACGACGCGCTCGACGCCGGCGTCGAGGCTCGCGCCGAGCACCCGCAGGGCTCCATCGCGGGCCGGCACGATCAGCTCGTCCGGGTCCTTCGGCTGTGCAGGCGGGAAGGGAGAGGCGATATGCAGCACGTAGTCGCACCCCGCCACGGCATCGCCCCAGCCGTCGTCTTCGTTGAGGTCGGCCGCCGCGAACGACAGCCGCTCGCCGGGCTCGACCCCGGCCGCCGCGAATGACACGCGGACGTCATCTGCCCGTCGCAGGTCGCGCACCGTCGTGCGCACCTCATACCCGCGCCGCACGAGCTCGGCGGCGCACCATCCGCCGAGGAACCCAGTGCCTCCCGTGACCAGCACCGTTCCGCCTGGCTCAGCCATGTGGGGAGTCTAGTTCTGGGGAGCCGCCGAGGAGTCCGCGTCGAGCGTGCGCGCTGTCATGAGCGCTACGGCATCCTCACGCGCGAGGAGCGAGCTTGCCGCGGTAGCCGCGCGCTCGCGCGAGCGGCGCCAGCATCGCCGCGCCTACGCGCAGCAGCGGCCAGGGCGGACTTACCGGCCGGATCTCTTCGGCGAACTCGGGAACCATCACCGCGAGCTGGAGCGGGCGCGGCATCCCCTTCGCGTCGAGCTTGTCTTCGCCGGCGAGCGCAAAGAGCGTCTCGAAGAACTCGGCCGACGCGAGCGCCGGACGAAAATAGCCGATCCAGTGGGCGTCCTGCTCGCCGTCGTTCCAGAACCTGTGAGGGGTGTCGGCCGGGATCGCGATGGAGTCGCCCGGCTCGAGCCTGCGCTGCACGCCGTCGACTTCGAACACGAGCGAGCCCGACAGCAGCTCCGCGCCGCTCTCCTGCCGGGGGTGAACATGCAGTGGCTCGGGCTCGTTCGACGCCGGGCTGACGCTGTCGATTCGCAGCAGGCCCGGCTCGAGCTCGACGAACGTCATCCGCTGGCCCGTGCGCGTGTTGCTGATCTGCTGTCCAACATGCGCCATCGCTGCCTCCTAATTACAACGGGTTCCGAAGCTTCGGTCACCGTAGCATAATTGGGCAATGGCCAAGACGACCCAGCCGGCCCGTTTGCCGCTCGGCCAGCTGCTCGGCAACCTCCTGCGGCTGTTTCGCGCCGAGCTCGCCGAGCGCGGCGAGGGGACCGCGAGCGTCAGCGGCATTCGTCCGGCGCATCTGCAGGTGTTCGGGACGATCAAGGCCGACGGCACGCGCTTGACCGAGCTCGCCGGCGCGGCCGGGCTGTCGCTGTCGGCGATGGCCGAGCTCGTCGACGGGCTCGAGCACCTTGGCTACCTCGAGCGGCGAGCCGACCCGGGCGACGGGCGCGCAAAGCTCGTCTGCCTCACCGAGCGCGGATGGGACGCGATTCGCGAGGGACGGCGGCTGATCGCCGCGATCGAGCGCGACTGGGCCACCGCGCTGGGCGAGGACAACTTCGAGACGCTCTGCCGGGAGCTTCAGGGCCTGCTCGACGTGCTCGACCCCGACGTTCGCACGCAGTACGCCGCGCCGCCCGAGGGGTAGCGCGCCCCCAGGACCCGGCGCTGGCCTCGGCTGCCTTCTACTCCTGTACAGCTAAACTTGAACAATGGTTCAGGAGGAGAGTTCGGGCGACTTCAGCATCGGCGAGGTCGTGCAGCGCACCGGCGTGGCCGAGGGAACGCTGCGCATGTGGGAGCGCCGGCATGGCTTCCCGAGCCCGTCGCGCCTGGCCAGCGGGCACCGTCGCTACAGCGAGCGCGATATGCATGCCGTCCAACGGGTCGTCGCCGAGCGCGCCGCCGGGATCACGCTGGCGGTCGCGATCGAGCGCGCCACCCGCCCGACACCGCTGGCACCGTCGCTGTTCGCTTGGCTGCGCCACAACCATCCCGAGCTCGACTCGCAGTTGCTGCGGCGCCCGGCGATGCTCGCGCTCAGCCAGGCGATCGAGGACGAGAGCTTGGCGCGCGCCGAGCGGCCGCTGCTGTTCGCCTCCTTTCAGCGCGAGCGCGCCTACCGCGAGCAGGAGGCGCGCTGGCGCGAGCTCGCGCGCGGGGCCGAGCTGACCTGCGTATTCGCCGACTTCTCCCGCATGCGTCGCCCGCGCGGTGGGCCGGCCGAGCTGCCGATCGCCACGGCGAGCCCGCTCGTGCGCGAGTGGGCCGTCGTCTGCGACGCCCCCGGCTACGGCATTTGCCTGTGCGGGTGGGAGAAGCCACCTGCGCGCAAGCGCCCCGGCGCGAGCTCGTTCGAGGCGCTCTGGACGGTCGAGCCCGAGATCGTCCGTGGCGCGGCGAGGGTCTGCGCGGCGCTGGCTGCCGAGGAGCTCGGTGAGCTACCTGCCGATGCGCAGGCACGCCTGCAGGAGCCGGCGACGGCGTTGACCCATCGCCAGCTGAACTTCGCCGCGGCCGTCGCCAACCGCGCGTTCTCCTACCTGCCCGAACTGGACCTTGCCAGTGCCTGAGCGAGCACGCGCGAGCGTCAACGGCAGCGGCTCGGACGGCTACTTCGACGACGGCTCGATGCTGCGGCGGATCCATCGAGAGCGCGCCGTCGCGCTGTCCGGTCCGCGGGCCCTGCTGATGCAGGCCGCCCACCCGCTCGCCGTATTCGGTCTGCTCGCGCACTCGAGCGCACTAGACGAGCCCTACGACCGTCTTGCCCGCACGGCGCGGACGATGGACACGATCGCCTTCGGCTCACGCGCGGAGGCCGATCGGATCACGCGCCGCGTGCGTGCCATGCACCGGCGCGTCAGCGGCCAGCTGCCCGAATCGATCGGCTCCTACTCGGCCGGCACGACCTATCGGGCCGATGACCCGGAGCTGTTGCTGTGGGTGCTGTTCTCGCTCGTCGACTCCGCGCTCGTGGTCTATCGCAAGTACGTCCATTCGCTGACGCGCGAGCAGGAAGCGCGCTTCTGGGAGGACTACAAGGTGGTCGGGCGGCTGTTCGGATTGAAGGCAGTCGACATGCCGGGCACGCTGGAGGAGCTCGACGCGTACCGCTCGCGGATGCTCGACGGCGACGAGCTGCACGTAACCGACTGGGCCCGCCGGCGCGCGCGCAAGATCGTGCTCGATCCGCCCGTACCGCTGCTCGCGCGGCCGATCCTCGAGACGGTCAACTTCGCCACCGTCGCGCTGCTGCCCGACTCGATCCGCGAGCAGTACGGCTTCTCGGCGCTGCCGCCCGTGGCCTTGCGCAAGGCGCTCGTGGCCGGTGGCGCCGACTATCTCAAGCGCGCTGTGATTCCGCTGCTGCCCGATCGCCTCCGCCTCGTGCCCAGCGCGCGCGCAGCCTGATTGCGCGCCGGTGGCTTGGCTCGATGATCGTCCTGTATGACGCCGACTGCGGCTTCTGCCGCTGGGCAATGGCTTGGGCGCTCGCCCACGACGACCGGCGCGCGCTCGTCGCGGCGCCGATCCAGTCGCAGCTCGGCTCGCAGATGCTCGCCGACCTCAGCCCGGGCGAGCGCCTCGCCGCGGCTCACGTCGTCCGCGACGACGGCACCCGCGAGTCTGGTGGGGTGGCCGCCGCCGAAGTGCTCGGTGCGCTGCCACGCACGCGCGCGCTCGCACGGCTTGCCCACCGCCTACCGGCGTCGACGGCCGCGCTCTATGGCTTGGTCGCCTCGCACCGCCACAGCTTCGGCCGCGTTGTCGGCGCCGAGGCCAGGCACCGCGCCGACCGGCTGCTGCAGGCCGCGCGCGTCACGACAGCGGCCGAGCTCGACGAACGAGCCGGGCGCCAGAGCTACTGAGCGGCGGCCGGTGCCTGCCCTCGCTGCGATCTCACATCCCACGCTTGCGCGATCTGGCGCATAAGCGCCGGGTAGACGATCAGGTGCCGAAACGGCTTGATCAGCGCCATGTACGCCTTCCCGAGCGAGCCGCGCGGCTTGACGTAGACCGCCATCTGGCCCTGGAAGCTGCCGTCGTTGTTGAGTTCCACGATGTTGTTGCCGGTGCCAAGCGTAATCAGGTCGTTGCCACCATAGGCAGTGTCGAGCGACTGGGCCGAGGTCAGCTTGCCATTGGTGAAAGCCAGGCTGCCGCCATCGCCGAAGATGACGCTGCTGCCGTTGCCCACAGTGATCGTGTCCGCGCCGACGCCGCCGAGGATCTCATCGTTGCCGGCACCCACCTTGATCACGTCCGTGCCGCCGAAGCCGGCACCGGCAAGCGCATACCGATCATCGCGCTAACTGCCCACGCCCAGCAAGGCGACCGCGAACGCTGCCTGGAAAGCGGCATGGACGACTACCTGTCCAAACCCAT
>Ga0209624_10002331_pt1 | contig 14098 bp, 14 predicted proteins | sample JacPinW_OM2H0_O1_FD_188565 | JGI IMG/M metagenome (GOLD analysis project Ga0209624, IMG submission 188565) | Forest soil microbial communities from Algoma, Ontario, Canada - Jack Pine, Ontario site 1_JW_OM2H0_O1 (SPAdes) (version 2) | ecosystem: Environmental > Terrestrial > Soil > Boreal...
CGGAATGGTGCAGTCGCCCAAGTCGCTCACGGACGGAGGCAGGAACGCTTACAAGCAATCCAACACGAGCTAGGGCGACTGGCAGCCCTCGGCCGCAGAGTTGTTTCGACAGAACAAATGACAGAAAAGCACCGCCTCCGGCTGCCTCCAGTCAAACAGAAGAGAGCAGCGTAGTATTCCCGTCTAGGAGAAGCACATAGCCGTAACTACCGATACGCTCTTCCTCTGGACTGTCCAATAGTTGGCGAGACGCCGACGCGATTTCAGCGCCGCCTGCGCCGCCCTAGCCACAAGCCGAGACCGATTCCTCTGCTGATCGCTGATCTCGACAACGCCCACTGGAATCGCCCGTGCTCCTCCACCGCGCGCACTGCGAGCGCCCACACCTCCAGTGCCCCCCCAGTGCGGTAGCCGTACATTATTTTTATTTTTGCAACCGGGATGACCGTTTTGCTATGGGCTGCGATGGGTCCGCCGTAGATGGCTTTCACATTCGCTTGGCTGAGCATGCTTTCCTTCAGTGATTGCAGTAGGCCTAGACTGCTCATTTCAGGATTTGCTTGGAAAAGAACCATTATCCTCCCATCCTGATCCTGATCTTGATCTGGCGTAGCGGCGATCATGAGAGTCGCGCCGGAGGTAAACTAGGGTATGCGCAAGCACCTAATCACGCCAATTCCGCCGGGTGTTCCGTCGCTGGATAAAGGCTGGCTGGACCTCGACCGTGAGGCTGTGGTCGAGGTCACATCGGAAGACAAGGATTATCCGGTGGAGGCTGCGCTGATCTCAGGCGAAACGCGGGGCTGGCGTGCCGCCGATTCTGGCACCCAAACCATCCGGTTAATCTTCGATCAGCCACAAAGACTCACACGCATCGCGCTCGTCTTCGAGGACGCCGAGACAGAGCGTACCCAAGAGTTCGTCTTGCGATGGTCCGCAGATGGCGGGCGCTCGTTTCTAGAAATTGTGCGCCAGCAGTGGAACTTCAGTCCTCCTAGTTCAATCCGCGAGGCGGAGGTATATCAGGTTGAACTCTCCGATGTCACCGTGATTGAACTGGTCATCGTGCCCGACATCAGTCGGGGATCGGCTCGCGCCTCGCTCAAGAGTTTGCGGGTGTCTTGATTGGCTGCACCCTGCTAAGCGCCCCGCGGCCCCAGCGGCGCAGGGTTTCAAGGTTCCTAACGGCGCTCGGACTCCGGTCAGACGGCGGCGACTGCGAAAAGTGCGAACGATGGCTGCGCACCAGAGCCGAAACAGGCCAAACATGGCAGCCAAGTTATAGCAGATGGGATTCTGGGCTACATTCCCATGTTGTTGAATTCAAAGGTGAACGGAATTGTGACGAGGGACTGAGATCTCTGTCTGTCCTGTCTTGATTCGGACTGTGAAACGGAGCATTAAAGGGCCCGCCTCTCCGCAATGACCGCCGGCGCACATCAAATCTTAGGCGATCTCCCTGTATGCCGGATGGCGGAGGATCCGGCGCGCGCTATCCAGGAAAGAGAATACTGCGGCTGACTGTTCGTTTTTCCGCCAGGCCACGTAGAGTTCGATCTTCGCCTCGGGTTCATTCAGTCGCACGGAAACAAGATCCACGCCCGCGACCGTACGATTGAGGATCGCGCCTACTCCCATGAGAATCGCTTGGCCGGATGCAACCATGGCAGCGCCAGCTTCCTCATCCTCAACATGAGTGACCGTTAGGTGTGATGTCAAGCCCTGCCTGCTGTACAAGCCCAGGATCTTGTCGTAAAGCCAACTGGAGAAACTGCGGTCGAAAATAATTGAAGGTTGGGCGGCGATATCTTTCAACTTCAGAAACCTGCGCTTGGCTAACGCATGCGTCTTAGGCAGGAAAACGACGAAATCCTCCTCGAAGAGCAACTCACAATCGAGGTGGACTTGGTCGATGGGAGGGCGGAAGAAACCAATATCGATTTCCCCCTTGCGCAGTGCCTCATTCTGAAGGCTGGAGCAGATGTCCTTGCACTGAACGTCCAGCGCAGGGAACCGTTCGCGGTGCTCCAATAGCGCTTTGTTGATCACGCCACCCAAACGGGAAGGAATGCCAACTCTGATGACCCCGGATTCCCCTTTGTGGGCACGGCGAGCCGCTTCCATCGCATGTCCGGCCTGCACGACAAGTTTTCTCGCTTCATCGAGAAAGACCCGTCCTTCCTTGGTCAACGCCACGCGCCGCTTATTTCCCTGCGGAACTTTGAATTCAGCATGATTGCGTCGCTGCAGACGCCACGGCCATTCACCATGTTTGTCGGCAACGACGAGAATGGCGACACCAATCCGGTTACCGATCGCGTAGGTTGGTCTCCGCGCAATGCCTACTACGGCGACCACTTTTATGATTTTGATCTTCGCCTGTCACGCGCCCTCAAATTTGGGGAACGCAAGCAACTTCTGCTGGCATTCGATGCATTCGATGTGTTCAATCGCCAGAACATCAACGAAGTAACTTCCGTCTATGGGGGCGGTACACCAGATTTTTGCGGCGGCACAACGCCTTTCAATGGGCCTGCGCCGCAGCACTACAACGATGCCCCCTCTCTCGCGATTCAGCGTGGGCAGGTATCCTGTTTGCCTTACTCCGATTTCGCAATCGCTCCAGCGCCGAGCACCCTCTTCGGTACACCAAGAACTATGTTCAACCCACGGCAACTGCAGATTTCGGCGAAGTTCACCTTCTAGTTGACTGGCACTCGACCGACCAAATGATATACGCTGTCAGCCGTTGTTCGGCTCCATTTTTATGGCTGCCTGCGCCGCTGCACTCTGTTCCCTGGGACAAGAGAATTTCCGTCCGCCTCCCCTCTTCACATCGCAGCCGACGTTTTCAAGAAAATGGACGGAACAACCAACACAAATTCCAGGAAGAACAACAAAGAGGAGGAAACGACCGTGACTGAAGTACAACTTCTCATCGGTGATCGTGATGCGGCTGCAATAAGTGCGGCAACATTTGTCCGGCAAAACCCGATCTCCGGCGACGTGGCCACGCGTGCAGCGGCCGCCGGCATCGACGATGCGATCGCCGCCGCGGAAGCCGCGGCTGCGGCTTTCCCCGCCTGGTCCGCGCTCGGCCCACACGAACGGCGCAAAAAGCTCTTGCGCGCCGCCGACTTGCTCGAAGCTCGTACCGCCAATTTTATTTCCCTGATGATGGATGAAATCGGCGCCACTGCGGGATGGGCGGGATTCAATGTTTACCTTGCGGCCCAGATGCTGCGTGAAGCCGCGTCGATGACCACCCAGGTTGCGGGGGAGGTCATTCCGTCCGAGATTCCTGGCAGCCTTGCATTTTCCGTGCGCCAACCGGCGGGCATCGTCCTTGGAATCGCCCCTTGGAACGCCCCCGTCATTCTCGGAGTGCGCGCCGTGGCGATGCCGCTCGCCTGCGGCAATACCGTGGTGTTGAAGGCGTCGGAAATCTGCCCTGCGACGCACCGCCTGATTGGAACGATCCTGCGTGAAGCCGGCCTAGATCATGGAGTGGTCAATGTCCTGACTCACGATGCCGCCAGTGCTTCAGCGATTGTCGAAACCCTGATTGCCCACCGCGCCGTGCGGCGCGTGAACTTCACGGGATCGACACGCGTCGGCAAAATCCTGGCGGTTACCGCTGCCAAGCATTTAAAGCCGATCTTGCTTGAGCTGGGAGGCAAGGCCCCCCTCATTGTTCTCGACGACGCTGACCTCGATGCTGCCGTGGATGCCGCTGCCTTCGGCGCATTCATGAACCAGGGACAAATCTGTATGTCCACAGAACGCATTATTGTTGATGAAAAAGTGGCGGACGCCTTCGCGGAGAAATTCGTGGCGAAGGGAAAGGGACTGCCCTGCGGCGATCCGCGAAAAGGCGACGTAGTTCTTGGCTCGGTCGTCGGCATGCCCACGGTGGATCGGGTACGCGCCCTGGTGAACGAGGCGGTGTCTCGCGGAGCGAACGTGCTTCTGAGCGGTGATCCACACAGCACGATCATGCCCGCGGTGATCGTCGACCACGTCACTGCTGAGATGCAGATTTTCCGAGACGAGTCTTTCGGACCCTTGGTTTCGATCACTCGTTTTAAAACCGTGGAAGAAGCGATCACTCTGGCCAATGACACCGAGTACGGACTTTCAGCCGCCGTCTTCGGACGCGACATCGCGCGCGCCGTGGAAGTCGCAAAGCGAATCGAGTCAGGAATGTGCCACGTGAACGGACCGACTGTTCATGACGAAGCGCAAATGCCTTTTGGAGGCGTGAAGGCAAGCGGCTATGGGCGATTCGGCGGGAAGGCTGCGATCAACGAATTCACCGAGTTGCGCTGGATCACGATCCAGACAACTCCCCGGCATTATCCTTTCTAGATGCTGCCAACCAAGAGCCTCTCGCCCACTTCTCTGCTCAAGCTCTACGCACCGCTGGGACGGGCCGGCCCCAGACTTCCCGCGCCGTTTCGGCCACAAGGCGCAGCTTTGCTTCCTGGTCCGCAGCCGTTACTGCGTTGCCTTCCATGGTTGAGGCGAAACCACACTGTGGACTGAGGGCCAGCCGCTCCAGTGCAACAAACTGAGAGGCAGCGTCAATGCGCTTCCTCAGTTCGTCCTTATTTTCCAACTTGGGCTTCTTGGAACTCACCAGACCGAGCACAACGCTTCGGTCCGCCGGCACTTCACGCAAGGGCTCGAAACCGCCGGAACGCTCGTCGTCGTACTCCAGCAAGAATCTCTGGAACCTCGTATTGCGGAATACCTTGGTAATCGGGCCGTAATCCCCGGTAGCATAGAACTTGCTCTGGTTGTTTCCGCGGCAGAGATGCAAGGCGAAGGTGATGCCGGAATGATCGCCGATTACCGCGTTATCCATTTCAATCGATAAATCCAGCAGCCGGTCGGGATCGTTGCCGCGCTGGCGATACCCCTCGCGCAGATCCGGATCCAAAAGCGCAGTGTATTGAGGCGAGTCAATCTGAATGTAAGTACAACCAAGCCGAATCAGTTCTTCTACCTCGTCACGCAGAATATCGACTAAGTCGCTCAGATAAGCGTCGACGGTCGAATAAGCTGCGGTTGACTTTCTGCGGTCGTAATAAGCCGAGGCTTGTTGCGCGCTGATCATAGTTGTCTTGGCGGGGTGATTGGTGCGGGCGCGCACATAGGTAAACTCTTCGGCACAAAGAGGCCGTCTGCGCCGCAGCTTGGAAACTACAACCGGGCGCGGCAAAACCAACTGTTCTCCCTTCTCGTCCCGGAAAGGAATTGCCCAGCCGCCGTATTTGTCGAATCCCTCGACCGCGTCAATCAAGTGCCCGTAGAAGGCGTAGCGGCGCACCTCGCCGTCGGTGATCACTTCAATCCCGGCGCGGATCTGCAGCTCGATGCATTCGTCCACAGCCCGGTCTTCCACCTGCTTGAAAGCCGCGTCCGAGAGTTTTCCAGCGGCGAACCGATCACGGGCGTCCTTTAGATATGCAGGACGCAAGAGACTTCCCACTACATCGCTTGAAAACACGGCTATCTCCTCGCAGGAAGGTTACTTTGGGTACAAGAGGCTCAAAAATAGCACTCCCGTGGGGATATCGCAGGAAAAGCGTGCTTGCCCACACAATTGTCGGGTTTTCCGAACTGACAGAACTGGCCTGGGATGATGTGTATCTTGTTCCGCAGGGCGCAGAGTCCCAGAAATCTCGAACCTCGTCCTTGAGGGCAGAATGTGGCCACGCTGTTGCGCATGCAAGGAAGTATATCGTGTATGTGCTATCCGGAACTTCCAAGCCCCGGCGGTGTCAAGTCCATTTCGAGGGGTACTAACCCGTGCACGCCAAAGAGCGCGCCATTTCGCTCTGGTTGAAAGAGCCGTCCAACCAACGCTCGCTCGTAATCAAAGTTCAGGTCAGGAAACTCGGTCCGACCCATGCATCTCTTCGGTCACAAGCTCGATCACGATTACTACTTCCAACTCCTCTACGAAGAGGAGCCGGCTGCCCCATCAATAGCTCGATGTTCTACTGCACACCATCGCCTGTTCCGAGCTGGCCCGCGTGCCAACCGAACTTTACGACTTGCTCGTAATCCCATTTCTTGCGCCACATCCAGCACAAACCAACGGCGACTGTTCGTGCCATGACAACCTTGGCGGTCTTGCGTAATCCGGCGTCACGGCAAGCTGTTGGGTGAACCAGTTTCGTGTCCTGCTCACCGCCGCGGCTTACGTTCTGATACAGGAGCTGCGTTTGCGCGCCGGTACAGCTTGCGCCCGGACCCAGGTGGCATGCTTCGCGAGCGGCTGCTCAACTTAGGTGCTCGAAGTGTTGGTTTCGGCACGACGCATTGTCGTTCATCTGCCCGCGTCGTTTCCGTTTCTACCGGCCTTCCAGCAAGTCGCTCTGGCACTGGCCGCTGCCACTGGATGACACGACTTCGAAACTTACGAACCCAATCCCGACAATCCCTCCCCAGAAGGCCGGCACCGTTTCGGCCCTTTCTTCATTCGTATCGTAGGATTGTGCAATCCGGTTGCATCCGCATGGAAATGAATCGCTAAGCTTCCACCTCCGCGCACGATCTCTACACTACGACCCGGTTTTCACGACGCATCTAGATCCAGAAAGGCCTTCATGAATAATGCAGGTCAGGCGCTATAATATTGTCGAGTCAGGTGAACTGCACCAGGCAATGTCGCGGCTTACCGCACACCTGCAAAAATAGTGGCGCTGTCATCTAACGGTTAGGATACCGCCCTCTCAAGGCGGGTATACGGGTTCGATTCCCGTCAGCGCTACCAAGAACTAGCCGCCAGCTTGCAATTAAACTTACAACAAAGCGAGCTAAAAGTGGCTACACGACCCAACGCGGTCTAAAGTTAGGTCCTGCCAGAGACGAAGTGCGTCGCGACGAAGGCGCTCCTTGACAGCGGCAAATGCCCAATCTAAGTGCTAAAAGATCACAGCTTGGTTTGCAATTGCTCTGCGCTGCACGGCCTTGATGCGAGGGATATCTCTGCAATCTGATCGGCAGCTCGATGATTGGAAGATAGAATCTGCGTGGCAAAATCCACTTGACAGCTTATTCCCCCTCTGATGGAATCCCGATGCTGAGTTCAAGCGTCAATTTCACCGAGCCTCTCCTCAGTCAGCAATGCCGTTCCCGCTGCATCAACACGAATGGTGGTTTTGTCAGAAGCCAAACTGCAGCAGTTCGGATCGGGTTTATGGTTTGGAGGCTCAATCGCTGGTACATCTCTGGCTGCAGGAACTGAAGGATGACCCATTCCGAATTCGGGCCTTTCGGGATTTAGTGCGGAGCAACATCTCCCTGCCCGTTGCTCGCGTGGACGCAACGCTCGTCAGGCGGATCGAGCAGATGCTGATTTTGGGCCAATTGCATCTCCACAAGAAAAAGAAAGAGATTCAATCTGGATCGGGGGTCCAGGAGAAACAAGCGCCGCCCTTCCCGCTTTCACAGCAGCAACCTAGGGGCACTTCCCCTCCACCTCCGGCGATCGATCCGCCGAGCTTTTCTTCCGACGTTGACCCTTCCGCGCAGGCCGCGACGCTGGTGGCTGCGGCAGCCAGCGGGGCCCCGTTTTGTCCGGAGTGAATGAAGAAACGGGCGGCGGTCGCCGCCTCCGGCTAGGCCCCACGACGGATCGTTGCTATGACAGATCAATGGTTAGCACGGATCGAAGCTATCCTATGGCCCGACGGGTCCCGCCAGAACGTCTGGATGATCGTTGACGGCGCGCGGTCAGTCGACGTCTTCCGATTCCTCCTCGCGTGCCATCTCGAATACGCGTGCTTGTACAGCGGGTCGCTAACACCCGAACTGGAGATGGCCGCCCCCTATCTAATACAACTCGATCACGGCTATCGAGACACCCATCGCCTCATCCGGCAGGCATGGGGCAATAGCTGGGGTGTTTTTCTAAGGAGCGAGACTTCTCTCAAGAAGCTCAGGCGCCATTTGCGCGAATTCCTTGTAGTGCGAGATACCAAGGGCACCCGCTTGGTCTTCCGCTACTACGATCCGCGCGTGTTAAGGGTATATCTGCCGACCTGTGAGACGGGGGAGTTGCGGACGTTTTTCGGACCGATTCAGGTGTTTTGGACAGAAGGCCAAGTTCTCGAAGACATGCTGCAGTTTCGTTCCGACCGGGGCAATCTGGTGCGCCGGACCATTCCGATCGATTCAAAGACACTTTCCGAGCCACTCAAACCGGACAGCGGAGAGAACCTCGACTCGGAGATATCCCAACGGTACACTGCCTTGAGGATGCGCCCGTCACAGCTCGCGGACTTCTCACGAGTCGAAGTGCAGAAGTTTAAGAGCTGGATGCTTGTCCATCTGCATAAATTCTTCCCGAGAGAGTGCCAATCGGCGGGCGACACGCAACTCGGGGAAACCATTCAGTACGGAATCAGGCGCGCTGCGTCATATGGGATCACCAGCAAACGAGATGTTTGTAAATATATCGATCTGATGGTTGTGTTCGGCCGCGACTTCGATACGGAGAGTCGATCCCGCTGGGCGGGTGAGATTCTCAACAAACCCGGAAACTCGGCCATAAAGATGAGATCTCTTTTCCGGGAAGCGAAGCTCCATCTGAGGGAAGGATAGCTTCCCGCATGGCCGATCCACCTCCAACACCGGTACCCACATCACCAGGTCCAGCACCTACGCCGGTGCCGACGTCGCCGGGTCCCGCGCCCACGCCCGTACCCACATCGCCAGGCCCCGCGCCAACGCCGGTGCCAACGTCGCAGGTTCCGCCACCGACTCCGACACCGGTCCCAGCGTCTTCGTCGGACGATCTCGACGCTGCCGGACAGGACGCCGATGCCAACGCCGGTCAAGGAGACGTCGGCGACGCAGGAGCTTCCTGTCCCGGTGGCCCCAATCTGCCTGTGACTCCGATTATCACGATCAATAATCCTACCGTGCTGGTGAAGCGATCTTACACGAATCCAAAACGACAGCCTGTTGTTTTGCAGACCGACGACGCCACCTTTGACGGATTCGGGACTCTGAATATTTCACCCAGCGGTACCATCAATTTCTTCGACGCCGCGACAGCCGGAAACCCAGTAGCGGACGGAGCGGGCTTCCTCGGTGGCCCGCTCGGGAACGGAGTCACTATCTTTGCCGAAGGCGCGAACCCGAGCGGAGCGATGAATGACGTCACTCTCACCCTGACCTTGACACCGGGGACAAAGCCGGTAAAACCGCCGGCCAAAGGCACCATGACGTCGGTTCGGGTGACCCTCGACATCTGCACGAGCCGCACCTCCAAGACGACCGATCCAGCCCTGGTCGCCGACAAGATCGGTGGGGGCCGCTTCTTGCGCGTGCAGAGCTCCAACACAGCCCATCGCGGGATGTTGATCGTTAGAAAAGCGGAACCTGCAGCGTTCCCGGGGAACCTAGTATTGAATCCGCTCGACGGAAAAGTGAACGTGTTCGACGCTACCGCAGAAGTTCCCGCGGGACAGGCCGCGCTGGGCCGTCACACTATCGACAACGGAACGATCGACGCAGCGAACGGTACAAAACGATGGGCCGAGGGGGTCAGTGTCAGCGGTGCGCTACGAGACACCGGCTTTCAGCTTGGCATCGACGGCGTCGACGATGATGGTGACCGCGTTACAATCACAGCCTTCACCGTGGACAAAATTGAATGTCAACTCAAAGTGACGCCGTGCAAGCGGGGCGGTACCCCGGCTGGCACCACGCAATCCACGATCAGCACGAAGGACGATCGGACCTTCGGTTCCGGTTACTCGGCAGTGATCCGAGGCTGCGGCGATTTGACCCTAGTCGCGTCGGTGACGCCGACGGTCGTACCAATCACTTGGCAATCAGAACGGGCCGCGGACGACAAAGGGTTGACAGGTCTACCCACCGACAGCGCCGGAGCCGATGATAAGCATCACAATTTCAAGACCGACGCAACCGGGTCGTTCAACCTGATGGCCTTCGTCGACGCTAACGGCAGCGGCAAGCGCGATCCCGAGAATGACGGGCTCACGTTTAACGTCGTCATGGTGGAGCTTACGGTCCCTGCAGGGGCCGCGAACAACACGATTGTGACCAATCCGAACTATCATATCAAAGCGTCTCCGGGGGTTCTGCTTGTACACAGCTCGACCAGCAACGGCATTGTCCCGGCCACCGGCGCCTCTTACACGGACGCCCAGTTCACAAAACATCTGATCGCCATGAAAGTTACCGTGAAACTCACCGGGGGCGGCACTGACGGGGTCGCTGGGGTCGTGGGGGACCAGAACCGCGGGACCGAAAAGATCACGCTCGGTTACATTCAACAAACCACAGCCGACAGTGTTTCCGGAACCTACGCCGATGGAAAGACCGAAAAGGAGAAGATCTTTGCCAGTCCGCTCCCGCCGAGTCCGGTAACGACCGGTACTCCCCCGGAACTGGCCTTCCCGGTGCGGGACACGCGTGGCGCAGCAAGTAACGGCTCGAGTGCATTTATCATCAGTTCCTCGGATAACAACCACAGCGTTATAGCCACCGGCGGTCTGCAAAAAATTGTCAGGTTCGTCGACCCTCCGGCCATCGCAATCGACCTGGCGCATCCCGTCAGTGGATCGGCTCTCGCTTCTATCTCCGGATCCAACGACTTTGCCGACTTCCTGGTAGGTTTTTCATCCGATTTCGACCAGAACTTCGCCGTTCTTGCCACCGCGAGTTGGTCAACGACCTACGGGACCTTCGTGGCGGGTACCGGCTGGAACAACACCGGCGCGGCTGTGACGCCCTCAGGAGCGTCGATGGCCGTGAACTCACCGGTTGTGCCGGGGGAATCCGTCAACGTGGAGCGATGTCCGCCGAATTTCGTCGATAATTACCTCATGGATGCGCGCTAATGGCGGGAACTAAACGAAAGATGGTTTTGCTGGGATGTCGACTAGCGGCCGCAGTCTCCGTAGCAACCGGCCCGTCCCTGCAATCAGCCAGGAGTATAACGATGAACCCACATGTTGAGCTGTATCAATTCACTCACGACGGTGACGGAATCGGCGTTGCCCGCATATCCGAAGTGCAGATCAAACGCAGCACTCGCGACGGCCAGGAACGCGTGAGCCTCGATCTTCGGATTGAAGAGAGTCTTTGGGATGGCCACAATCAATCCGCATATTCCTATTTCTTCGATCGTCCTGCCTATGAGATGGCCCGACTTAAGTTCCCCGATCCTGTTTGGGGTCGCGTCGACCTGCGATCCGGTGCTGAGGTTCTGCTGGTGACGCCGTCAGCTCCGCCGTCTTTGGGGGGAACGCAAAATCCCGTTTATGTGGAGGGAATTCCAGCTGCTGACGATCCCGTCCTCCGGTCCATTCGCGAGGTCCTAGTCTCGGAGCGTGCCAAGCAGTCAGACGCGGATCGTTTTGACCGCCGTCTTCGCTGGTTAGCCTCGGGTGACGTTGTCCAGAAACTCTTTGCCGGAGAGATTCTCGCCAAGGAGGGCCAAGCAGGGGACCGGATGTCCCGCGTGATCCTGGCCTTTGCTCGCGCCTTCTCCGAGGAACAGGATCCGTACACGAAGATTAGCTTGGGAACTTGGCTATGGCAGAATATTTATCCGCAAACGGTCAGTGAGGATGGTCGCATCGCAATCGTGAACGCCACTGTCGGCTCTGCCTCTTCAGAATCCCCGGACGTGCGTACTTTCGTGATCGACCGCGTTTCCGACGTTGACCCGAGACTATTGGGGAAACCCGCCGTACGGCCCTCCCGCGAGGTAATTGCGCTGCTCGAAGATCGCCGTCGAAATGAGCCCGACGCCAGCGTGCGGGAGAGTCTGGATCGGGTCATCAACGCACTGCGCCGTTGATAACGCATCAGCAAATTCCAGGCTGGCACCCGCGTAGCAAAGCAGGTTACTTCATGATTCCCGATATGTCTTTCGTGGTGGTTGCACGGGACGAGCCTTCTTCTCTCCTCGAAGCAACCGTAGACGGCATCCTTCAGACCAGCGCCAGCTACGCGCCGGAAATCGTGATCGTGGATGATGGCAGCAGTGAGCCGGTCTCGCTCGATCTGCCCGGGGTGCGCGTGGTCAGGAACGCGGCGCCGATCGGCACGGCACAGGCTCGCAGGTACGGGCTCTCCATGACGGGTGGCGATGTGCTCGTGTCGATGGATGCGCACATGCGCTTCGCGCCCGATTGGCTTGAGCGGATGCTGGCGCACGTGGAGTCAGGGGCGCTGCTGTGTGCGGCCTGGTGGGATTACGAACTGGCTCGCCCGGTATGCTGGGGCGCAGATTTTCAGTGGTGCGACGAGCGGAATTACGCCGCCGGGCAATCTCCTGGGCTCGGCTTCCGGCATCGGATCAAGCATCCGGGTGAAGGCGCCGTCGAGGTCCCCATGCTGATTGGCGCGTGCTACATGATGTTGCGGGAAAGCTACGACCGAATCCGCGGATTTTCCCCGTTCTTCCGTACCTGGGGCAAGCTGGAGCAAGACCTTTCGCTGCGCGCCTGGATATGCGGCCTGGGAGTCAAATGCGTCACCGATGCGCGAGTCGGCCACTTCTCACGCGCGAAGTTTCTCTACCCTGTACGCTGGGAGGATATCGAATTCAACCAGGTTGCGATCGTGCGGACCGTCTTTGAGGAGCCGGTCGCCGAGGCGATCGAGCAGGTGCTGCGTCCGCTGCCATCCGACGTCCAAACCTGGCTGGCGCGAACGGACTTTCACGAATGGCGGCAAGCGATTCAGTCGAAGAGGCGCATCAGTGACGCGGATTTCTTCCGGCGGTTCGTCCCCCACCTGCCGGAGTCCGTGATGCAAGCGGCCCGCCGTGGTTTTCAAAGAAGTGGCTGTCGCGCATCACCGGCCCCAGCCGGACGGCGCTCTTAGCCAACTCGATCATTGCAGCCCGCACTTCCTTTTTACTTTCAGTATGAAGATTCAGTTGGGCGGTGTAGAGCACGCCCTGGTACTTCCACTGGATAGCTTGCACTGAACATGATCCACCACAATTCGTCGGCTTGGACCAGCCTGTTGCGGTCTCCCCCCAGCTTAACTGCCTCGGGAAACGAAAACCTTCCTCCGCGCTGATCTGTGGTCGCCGATCAATTACCACCCTTCATTTGCCAGTCGTCAGCAGGACATTGCCGGTAGATGGCCGCGTAGGCGTCTGGACTATCCTTGGCCCGGCGGTCCTTCTCCATGTCGGCAACGAGGCTAGCGGACACGGCCTTGACCGTCTCCCCAATCTGTTTCCCCAACATGTCCTGCAACGCTGGGATTTCCTGTGGCTTTATCCAACGCGGTGCGCGTTCGGTCGGAAACGTAATCGCATTCAGCTTATTGACGAGGATCTCCCTGTAGGAAAGAAATATCTTGATAAACGGCTTGGCGTGGTCCTCGATCTCGTGCTTTAGCGTCACCCGGTACGGACAGGAACCGACAGGGTAATCAGAGGAGACCGCCACGGTAATCGGGTCCAGGGCAAAAGCAACCTTGACGGCTTTGGAGAAAAAGGGAATCATGGCGTCGGCCCGAGCTGAACCATTGTCCCATTCGATCTCGACCTTCTTCGTGAGAGTCACCTTTGTGTAACCGGCCCGGTTAGCGCCACTCGTGTCCTCTCCCCCCGGCAAGATGGTTGAATTTGGAGTGGAGGGCACCTCAGCATGCTTGAAAGTGACGACATAGAGTGGCGTTGGGGCTGCCGCCTTGGCCGAAGTCGAAGCCGAGGGTGCAGGCTGAGGTGCTGGCGGCTCGAGATAGAGCCCGTTCGTCATGCCCAAAATGCACCCGGGGCTTCCATCGTTTATGCCCCATGGCCCAGGAGTCGGTCCCAGCATATCGAGGAAGGGACTCCCCGAGTCATTCACACCCAAAGAGCCAGGTGTCCACGCATACATCCGCCAAGGATCATCTCCCAGGGGTTTGCGTTGCATGTTCATCCCCCCTACGATCACTCATCCAGAGCGCATTCAGGATACACCCAAGTCTGAACAATATCCCCGATTTTCCATTGTTGCCAAAAATCCGATCCAATGTTCTGAGCAACCAACCTTTTTCTATCACTTCCAGCCATCGCATAACACTAGAGCCAAGTCATGCC
>Ga0209624_10002332_pt1 | contig 14097 bp, 13 predicted proteins | sample JacPinW_OM2H0_O1_FD_188565 | JGI IMG/M metagenome (GOLD analysis project Ga0209624, IMG submission 188565) | Forest soil microbial communities from Algoma, Ontario, Canada - Jack Pine, Ontario site 1_JW_OM2H0_O1 (SPAdes) (version 2) | ecosystem: Environmental > Terrestrial > Soil > Boreal...
CCTTGCTGCAGCACGCGAAGCAGCCGCGTCTGCGCCTCCATCGGCATGTCGCCGATTTCGTCGAGGAACAGCGTACCGCCCTCCGCCTGCTCGAAGCGTCCCGAGCTGCGCGTATTGGCGCCGGTAAAGGCGCCCTTCTCGTGGCCGAACAGTTCGGATTCGATGAGATCACGCGGGATCGCTGCCATGTTGATGGCGACGAACGGCCCGGTGCGCCGTTTGCCGTAATCGTGCAACGCGCGGGCCACCAGTTCCTTGCCGGTGCCAGACTCGCCCGAGATCATCACAGTGAGATCGGTCTGCATCAGTCGCGCCAGGACGCGATAGATTTCCTGCATCGCCGGCGAGCGGCCAACCAGCGGGATCGATTCAAAATCCTCGACCTTGGCCGGCTGCCGCGGCTTTTCCTTCGGCTCCGACAGCGCCCGGCCGACGATCGCGATCAGCTCCTTGAGATCGAACGGTTTCGGGAGATATTCGTAAGCGCCGCGTTCGGACGCGCGGATCGCCGTCATGAACGTGTTCTGCGCGCTCATGACGATGATCGGCAGATCAGGCCGCGACTTCTTGATGCGCGGCAGGAGATCGAAAGCGCTCTCGTCGGGTAACAACACGTCGGTGATGATCAGGTCGCCGTCGCCCTGGCTGATCCAGCGCCACAGCGTGGCGGCATTGCCGGTCGACCGCACCTCATAGCCGGCGCGCGACAGCGCCTGGTTGAGCACCGTCCGGATCGCGGCGTCGTCGTCGGCGACGAGAATGCTTCCCGCGGGCATCAATGATCCCCTTGTAGCTGGCGGCCGCCGTCCGGTTCGGCGCCTTCACCGCCGTATTCGGCGGCGTATTTGGGCATGAGTATTCGAAAGACCGTTCGGCGCGGCTGCGACTCGCACTCGATGATGCCGCCGTGGTCGCCGACGATTTTAGCGACCAGCGCCAGTCCGAGACCCGATCCCGTCGGCTTTGTTGTGACGAACGGATCGAACAGGTGCGGCATCAGCTCGTCTGGCACGCCGGGCCCGTTGTCCCTGACGCAAAATTCTAGCGGCAGCGAGATGCGCGCGTTGGCGCCGGGCAGCGACAGCCGGACGCCGGGGCGAAACGCGGTCGACAGCGCGATTTCGCCGCCGGCATTGTCGCCGATCGACTCGGCCGCGTTCTTGATCAAGTTGAGGAACACCTGGACGAGCTGGTCGCGGTTGGCAAACACCGGCGGCAGCGACGGATCGTATTCCTCGATGAATTTGATTTGCCGGCCGAAGCCGGATTGGACGAGCCGCTTCACATGGTCGAGCACGACGTGGATGTTGATCGGCTCGCGCTCAATCGGCCGCTCGTCGGTGAACACCTCCATGCGGTCGACCAGCTTCACGATGCGGTCGGCTTCATCGCAAATCAGCCGTGTCAGCGTGCGATCGTCGTCGTCGGCTGACTGCTCGAGGAGCTGTGCCGCGCCACGGATGCCCGACAGCGGATTTTTGATCTCATGGGCGAGCATGGCGGCGAGCGCGATTACCGAACGCGCCGCACCGCGATGGGTGAGCTGGCGATCCATCTTGTCGGCGATGGTGCGCTCTTGCAGCATCACGACGACGTGGTCGGGCTGCTCCGGCAGCGGCGCGACATGGAGATCGACCAAGCGGTCGCCGGGATTGCGTGGCGTGCCGAGATCGACTTTGTACTCGTTCACCGCGGCCCCACGGCGGCGCACCTGGTCGATCAACGGCAGTAAGGGGCTGCCGAACGGTACCAGATCGCGCAGCAGGTGACGGCGCAACAGCGGCACCGAAACTTCGAAAAAAGCTTCGGCGGCAACATTGGCGTCGACCACTTTGCCGTCAGGTGACACGACGATGACAGGATGCGGAAGCGCGTTGAGCACTGCATCCGCAGCCGATGTCGTTGGCAGAGGCTCGACCGCGCTCATTGTGTGGCTCTCGAAGCCCCCTTCCCGGGGCCCGCGTGCTCATTGAAAAAGCTACGTGAAGTCAGAGGTTTGACCATTAGGAAGCAAAGCCGATTTCGTGCTCGCGTCATAGATGCACACGAATTAGGCGGTATTGCGCGCGTGCATAGAGTTTAGCCAGAACTTTGTGCGGTGCAAGTGCTGCACTGCAATATCGGGCCACTGTGAACCTCCCCGGGCCGGTGAGTTCCGGACGTGGTTAAGTGCGCCCGGCTTGCGGCCGTGCGTTCGCACATCATCGCGACATGCGCTAAAGCCATGCGCGCCAGAGTGTCGCGCGACCAGCGTGTTGCCCGACGAAAGTGTTGCGCGGAACCGGACGAGACTGCCGTATGACAAACACAGTGGCTGCCGTTGTCGTTGCCGCCGGGCGCGGCGAGCGCGCGGGCGGCGCCCTGCCAAAGCAATATCGAGATATCGCTGGCGAGCCGATGATCCGGCCGACACTCGCGGCGTTCCTCGATCACCCGCAGGTCGACGTGGTGCTGCCGGTCATCAATCCGGACGATGAACATATTTTTCGTGCGGCAACGGCCGGCATGAAAAATGTCGCGACTGCGGTGCCCGGCGGGGCCACCCGTCAGGCGTCGGTCCGTGCCGGCCTCGAGGCGCTGGCGGCAAGCGGACCCGCTCTCGTGCTTATTCACGACGCGGCGAGGCCGTTTCTGACGGGCGCGCTGATCGCCCGCGCAATTGCCGCCGGAAAAAAAAGCGGCGCGGCAGTGCCGGCGATCGCCATTGCCGACACCGTGAAGCGCATTGACGATAATGCGACGATCGCCGAGACGCTCGATCGCAACCGGTTGCGCATCGTCCAGACGCCGCAGGCCTTCGCCTTCGACGCCATCCTCGCAGCGCATCGGCGTGCCGCGGCGGCAGGGCTCGAGACTTTTACCGACGACGCGGCGCTCGCCGAATGGGCCGGTCAGCGCGTCAGCGTGTTCGAGGGCGAAAGCGGCAATGTCAAAGTGACCACTAATGAGGATTTCGCCCGCGCCGAACTGATGCATCTGGCGTCGCTCGACGACATACGCACCGGCAACGGTTTCGACGTGCACGCTTTCGCTGACGGCGATCACATCATGCTTGGCGGTGTTCGTATCCCGCATGCGCGCGGCGTGACCGGGCATTCGGACGCCGATGTCGGTCTGCATGCGCTGGTCGACGCGATTTTGGGCGCGCTCGCCGATGGTGATATCGGCGTGCATTTTCCGCCGAGCGATCCGCAATGGAAGGGTGCTTCGTCGGACCGCTTTCTCGCCTTCGCCTGCGAGCGTGTTCGGGCTCGCCGCGGCATGATCGCCCATCTCGATCTCACCGTCGTCTGCGAGGCGCCTAAAATTTCGCCGCACCGCGATGCCATGCGCGCGCGTATTGCCGCTATCGCGGGCGTTCCTGTCGCGCGCGTCGCGGTCAAGGCGACGACCAGCGAAAAACTCGGCTTTACCGGCCGTGGCGAAGGCATCGTGGCGATGGCGACAGCGACGATCCGGCTGCCGTGGAGCGCGGAATGATCGGTACGGAACTGCGACGCTCGGCGCGGCGCTTGCTCGCTGTCTGCCGCGCGCGCGGTCTGAAAATCGCCACCGCGGAATCCTGCACCGGCGGCCTTGTCGCGACAGCGCTTACCGAAATCGCCGGCTCTTCCGACGTGGTGGATTGTGGCTTCGTCACATATTCCGACACGGCGAAGCGAAAAATGCTCGGCGTGCCGGCGGCAACGCTGAGCCGCCACGGCGCGGTCAGCGCGGAAACCGCGGCGGCGATGGCCAAGGGCGCCCTGAAAAAATCGCAAGCCGATATTTCCGTCGCCGTCACCGGTATCGCCGGTCCGGGCGGCGGCTCGAAACAAAAGCCGGTGGGGCTCGTCCATTTCGCCGCGGCAAGCGTCGACGGTCGGCGCCTTGCGCGGGTCCGCCGCTTCGGCAAGATCGGCCGCACTCGCGTCCGGTTACGCTCCGTTGCCGAGGCGCTCGCGCTCTTCGAAATGCTGGCGAGAGATCCGCGCGGCTAGCCCGCCGGACTTAAAGTCCCCAGACACCTTCCAGGTGCGGCGACCAGTGATCGCGGCCGCCGAAGCCGCCTGCGTCGTGCCAGTGGCCAGGCTCCCAGTGGCCGAAATGGCCGCCTAAGTGACTCCCGTCCCAATGGCCAAAGTCGTGATCGGCCCAGTGATGGCCGTGAAAGTCATGGTGGCCGAAATGATGGAAGCCATGGTCGAAGGAATGACGGCTGGAGAAATCGTGGCCGTCGAAAGAGCCGTGGCCGAAGCCAGGACCGAAACCGTGGCCGCCGAAGCCCTTGGCCACGGCGCCGGCCTGCGCCAGCACGATCGCGAGCACAACAGCGGAGGTCACAGCAATGGATTTTCGCAAACGCATCGATCTCTCACAGCTAGGACAGCATTATCTGCTTTCGCGGCAGCAAATTCGAGCGGCCGCCCGGGCAAACGCGCGGGATAGTTAAGCGGTAAAAGACAAATCAGGCCGTGCCGTAAACCTTGTCGGCGCGGCGCTCGAAGGCCGTGGCAAAGCGGCGGAAGGCGCCATCGAACGTCGCGCCCATCAATAGCCCGAGCGTGCGGCTGCGGAATTCGTAAGCGATGAAGAATTCCACATCGCAGGCGTCATCTCCGGCCGGTGTGAAGGTCCAGCGGTTGTTCATTTTCTGGAACGGCCCTTTGAGATACTCGACCAGGATTTCGAGCTTATTGCGGTCGAGCGTGACGCGGCTGGTGAAAGTCTCGCGGATAAGCTTATAGGCGACCGTCATGTCGGCGAGGATGACGTCCCTGCCCTCGCCGTCGCTCGAGCGCTTGCGCACCGTGAGCGATCCGCACAGCGGCACGAATTCGGGATAGTGCTCGACGTCGGCGACCAGCGCGAACATATCGGCGGCGGAGTGCGCCACCCGCCGCTTGGTCGAAAATTGCGGCATCGCTCAGCGTGCCGACCGCAGCGCTTTGAGCCGCGCAAAGTCCTCGCCGGCATGATGCGACGAGCGCGTCAGCGGGCTCGACGACACCATCAAAAATCCCTTGGCATAGGCGGTGGCCTCAAGCGCCTTGAATTCGTCCGGTGGCACAAAGCGCATGACCGGATGATGTTTGCGCGACGGCTGCAGGTATTGCCCGATAGTGAGGAAGTCGACGTTCGCCGCGCGCAGATCGTCCATCACCTGCAGCAGTTCGTTACGCTCCTCGCCGAGCCCGACCATGATGCCCGATTTGGTGAACATCGCCGGATCGATCTCTTTGACCCGTTGCAGAAGACGGATGGAGGCGAAGTAGCGCGCGCCCGGCCGCACGGTAAGATATTTCGACGGCACGGTTTCGAGGTTGTGATTGAAAATGTCGGGACGCGCCGCGACCACGACGTCCGCCGCACCGTTTTTGCGCAAAAAATCCGGCGTCAGCACTTCGATCGTGGTGTTTGGGCAGCGCGCGCGGATGGCGCCGATGACGGCCGCGAAGTGCGCTGCGCCGCCATCTTCCAGATCGTCGCGGTCGACCGAAGTGACGACGACATGGTTGAGCCCGAGCTTCGCGGTCGCTTCAGCGACATGGACCGGTTCAGCGGCGTCGAGCGCCCCAGGAAGTCCGGTCTTGACGTTGCAGAAGGCGCAGGCGCGGGTGCAGGTGTCGCCCATGATCATGAAGGTGGCGTGCTTCTTCTCCCAGCACTCGCCGATATTGGGACAGCCGGCCTCCTCGCACACGGTGTGCAGGCCGTTTTCACGCACGATGCTCTGGGTCTCGACATAGCCGCGCGAAACCGGCGCCTTCACTCTGATCCAGTCGGGCTTGCGCAGGCTGGGCTGATCCGGCCGGTGCGCCTTTTCCGGATGGCGCAGCGGGCCGGCGGCATCACGAATTGTATCGATCAAAGCGGCCATTGGCGTCCCGGCGATGAATCCCTATTGTGATACTTACGAGGCGGCGTGCTGCGCCGCAAGGCCAGGACTTGCCGCGTGCAAACGCCGCTTCTCATGAACAAACCGTAAGGAAACAACGTCCGGTTCGGCGTTCCAAAATAGAACTTTTGCCACAATAGAAATGCCAATTGATCGCTCGCGAGTCCGGCCTCGCGGGAGGATTTTTCTTTATGACCGCTCGCGGACAAGAAGCGGCAGCTCTTGGGCTCCACCGGTTCGGCTTCGGGCCGGTCGGCGATCAGATAGCGATCATCGCCGGCGACCCGCGCGGCGCATTGCTTGCGGATCTCGATCGGGCTTTTGCCGGCGCGCTCGCGAACGATCTGCCGTCCAGCGGCGAAGCCGCGCGCATGGTGTCTGACTTCCAGGCTGAACGCCGCGCCGAGCAAAAGCTCGCGTTGCGCGTCCAGAAGGCGGGTGATGCCGACAGTCAGTCGGAAACCATGTCACCGGTAACGTCCGACCTTGCCAAAGCAGCGATCGCGGACGCCCCGCCGGTTCCGGGCAAGCCGCCATTGCCGCAGCAGATTATCCAGAGCGAGGCCAAGGCGCGCTTCGATGCCGTGACCGGCGTGGCGCGCATGAATGCCGCGGCCGCTCCCGATCTTGGCTTAGTCGAACGGCTGGTGTGGTTCTGGTCGAACCATTTCTGCATTTCCGCCGACAAGATTCCCGCGATGGCCGGCGCCTATGAGCGCGAGGCGATCCGTCCGCACGTGCTCCGCCGCTTCGCCGACCTGTTGCTGGCGGTGGAAAGCCATCCGGCCATGCTGTTCTATCTCGACAATGTCGAATCGATGGGCGCGGACTCGATCGCTGGCATCAATCGCGACAAGGGCTTGAACGAAAACCTCGCCCGCGAGACGCTCGAACTGCACACGCTTGGCGTCCGCTCCGGCTATACCCAGGCCGATGTCACGAGCTTTGCCAATGTGCTCACCGGCTGGACCTGGATCAATCCGGACCAGCCCGACCGCGGGGGCGAGTTTATTTACAACAAGCGCCTGCACGAACCGGGCGAGCAGACCGTGCTCGGCAAAACCTATCCCGACACCGGCATGGCGCAGGGCCGCGCGGTCTTGGCCGATCTTGCCCGGTCTCCTGCAACTGCGCAGCACATCGCGCAAAAGCTCGCCGTGCATTTTGTCGCCGACGATCCGCCCTCGACGCTCGTCGCCAAGCTGGCAAAAAGCTTCAGGGACAGCGACGGCGATCTCAAGGAAGTAGCCAAGACCCTTGTCTCGGCCGACGAATCCTGGACGCCGCAACGGCAAAAGCTCAAATCCCCTGCCGAATGGATCGCGGGCGCGCTACGTCTCACCGGCGCTCAAGATACGATTCCCATCGGTCCGATCATGAATGCGCAGGCCGCGTTGGGTGCCCCGCTGTGGCGGCCGCCGGCCCCGAACGGCTATGCCGACACCGAGGCGGCCTGGATCGACGGCGTGCCGCACCGCATCGATGTCGCCAATCAATTCGCCGGCCGGGTTCGTGTAGCGGATCCATTGGCGCTGCTCGAGGCCGGGCTCGGTCCGCTCGCTTCGGCCGAGACGCGCAATACGGTCGCCCGCGCCGAAACTCGCAATCAGGCCGTCGCGCTTCTTGTCATGTCACCGGAATTCTTGCGGAGATGACCATGAGACTGCATGCCCCATCGCGCCGCGAACTTCTCCTCGCCTCCGGAACGCTGTTCGCCTGGGCCTATCTGCCGAGGCTCGCGCTCGCCGAAGGCCGCGACCCGCGCTTTCTCGCGATCATTCTGCGCGGGGCGCTTGACGGCCTCGCCACCGTGGCGCCGGTCGGCGATCCGGATTGGGTAGGCTTGCGCGGCGACAACGCGCTCACGTTCGAGGGCAAGGCGCCGGCGCTCAAGCTTACCGACTTCTTCGCGCTCAATCCGGCGATGCCCAATCTGCACGGCATGTTCCAGGCCAATGAAGCGATCGTCGTTCACGCCTGCGCCACGCCCTACCGCGAGCGCTCGCATTTCGACGGCCAGGATTTGCTCGAAAGCGGCTTGCCAAAACCAGCCGCGAGCCAAAGCGGCTGGCTTAATCGCGCGCTGGCCGGGTTGGCGCCGGGCGGGCGCGTCGATCCGAAGGGCAGCCGCGTCTTCGCCGTCGGTCCGGTGACGCCGCTTGTGGCACGCGGGCCGGCGCCGGTTCTGTCGTGGTCGCCGCAGCGCATCCAGCCGGCGAGCGACGATACAGTGGCGCGGCTGCTCGATCTCTATCGGCACTCCGACGCGAAGCTCGCCAGCGTGCTCGAGGATAATTCAAAACTGTCCGCCATCGAGCAATCCGGCGACATGGCGATGAGGCAAAAGCCAGGCGGTCCCGGCCCGGCGCAAGTGCGGGCTTATTTCTCCGAGGCCGCCGGCAATGCCGCGAAATTTCTGGCGCAGCCGGCCGGGCCGCGGCTCGGCGCGCTCGCGCTCGACGGCTGGGACACCCATGTCAACGAAGGCATCGCCACCGGCCGGCTGTCGCAACTTCTTGGCGCGCTCGATGACGCGCTCCTAGCGATCAAAACCAATATGGGCGCGGCGTGGAAGGATACCGTGGTGGCGCTTTCCACCGAGTTCGGACGCACCGCGCATATCAATGGCACCGACGGCACCGACCACGGCACCGCGACGGTCGCGTTGCTCGCCGGCGGCGCGCTCAAGGGCGGCCGCGTCATTGCCGATTGGCCGGGATTAAAAAGCGCCGATCTTTACGAAAACCGCGATCTCAAGCCGACCACCGATCTGCGCGCCGTGCTCAAAGGCGTGCTCAAGGATCACCTGCGGGCCGACGATCGCGCGCTGGCGCAGAATGTCTTTCCCGGCAGCGCCGACGTAAAGCCGATGACGGGACTTACAACGTCATCCTGAGGTGCACGCGCGAAGCGCGGGCCTCAAAGGATGCGAGCCGAGGCGTTTGGGGCCGTCGTCCTTCGAGGCTTGCTTCGCTCGCACCTCAGGATGACGGAATCAAATATTCAGCACGCGCCCATAGGCGTCGAGCACCGCTTCCTTCATCATTTCCGACAGTGTCGGATGCGGGAACACGGTGTGCATCAGTTCTTCTTCGGTGGTTTCGAGGTTCATCGCCACCACGTAACCCTGGATCAGCTCCGTCACTTCCGCGCCGACCATGTGCGCGCCGAGCAGTTGCCCGGTCTTCTTGTCGAAAATTACTTTGACCATGCCCTGATCCTCGCCCATCGCGATGGCCTTGCCATTTCCCACAAAGGGGAAGTGACCGACGCGGATGTCGAGCTTCTTTTCTTTGCAGGCCTGCTCGGTCAGTCCGACGGACGCGATTTGCGGCGTGCAATAAGTGCAGCCGGGAATAAGCAGCTTGTCCATCGGATGCGGATGCAATCCCTTGATCGCTTCGACGCAAATGACGCCCTCGTGCTCGGCCTTATGGGCAAGCAGCGGGGGACCCGCGACGTCGCCGATGGCATAGATGCCCGGCACGTTGGTTTTGCAGGCGCCGTCGATGACGATCATGCCGCGCTCGGCTTTCACGCCGAGTTTTTCCAGGCCGAGATTTTCGATATTGCCGACGACGCCGACGGCGGAGATGACGCGCTCGACGGTCAGTGTCTGCGTGCCGCCTTTGCCATCGTCGGTAGTCGCGGTGACGCTGTCGGCCTTCTTGTCGAGTTTTGTCACTTTGGCGCCGGTGAGAATTTTTATGCCCTGTTTCTCGAAACTCTTGCGCGCGAAAGCGGCGATCTCGGCATCCTCGGCCGGCAAGATCTGTGGCAGCACCTCGACCACGGTCACCTCGGAGCCAAGCGTGCGATAGAACGAGGCGAATTCGATGCCGATGGCGCCCGAGCCGATGACAAGCAGCGTCTTCGGCATGCGGTCTGGGACCATGGCCTCGAAATAAGTCCAGACCAGTTTTTTGTCCGGCTCGACGCCGGGCAGGACGCGCGGCCGCGCGCCGGTGGCGAGGATGATGTGCTTGGCCTGATACGAACCGGCGCCGAGCGCGCCCTTCGGCGCTTCGCTCTTTGAGGCCTTCACGGTGATCTTGCCGGGTGCGTCGATGGTCGCCTCGCCCCAGATCACCGGGACCTTGTTCTTGCGCATCAGAAAGCCGACGCCGTCATTGAGCCGCTTGGAAACGGCGCGCGAGCGCTTGACAACGGCACTCGGATCGTAGGTCACCTCGCCGGCCGAAAGGCCGTAATCCTTTGCGTTCTTCAGATAATGAAAAATCTCGGCGGAACGTAACAGCGCCTTGGTCGGAATGCAGCCCCAGTTGAGGCAGATGCCGCCCAGATAATCGCGTTCGACGATGGCGGTCTTGAAACCGAGTTGCGCGGCGCGGATGGCGCAGACATAGCCGCCAGGCCCCGAGCCGATAATGATGATGTCGAAATTGGTATCAGGCATTCCAATCCTCGCCTCGCGCGTTCCAGCTATTATATATGTAGCCGCGACGGCCGGTATTGTCGCGGGCATCTATGGGCTATGACCGGCGCGCGTATTGCCCGTTTCCGCACCCGTCCCTTCCCGATAGCGAGGCTTATCGTCAAAACCATGCCCGATGCCCTGAAGCTGCTCACCACCCGGCGCTCGTTCAAAGCAGGCGAACTTGCCGGTCCTGCTCCGTCGGCAGCCGAAATCGATATGCTGCTGACCGTCGCCTCGCGCGTGCCCGATCACGGCAAGCTCGCGCCGTGGCGATTCATCGTGTTTGAAGGCGAGGCGCGGCGCGCGGCCGGCGCGGCCATCGCCGCAGCGTTTCGCGAAAAATATCCGGACGCAAAACCCGAACACGTCGAGGCGGAGCGCGAGCGCCTAGCGCGCGCGCCGCTGGTGATCGCCGTGGTGAGCCGCGCCGGCCCGCACGTCAAAATTCCGGAATGGGAGCAGGTGCTGTCCGCCGGCGCCGCCGCCATGAATCTCGTGCTTGCTGCACACGCGCTCGGATATGGGGCGAGCTGGATCACCGAATGGTACGCCTATGACCGCGGCGTGCTCGATGCGTTGGGCCTCGCGCCGCACGAGCGCATCGCCGGCTTTATCCACATCGGCAAGCCGCCGGGTTCTCCGGAGGATAGGCCGCGGCCGCCGCTCGACGAGATCGCGGTCCGCTTTACCGCTTAGCGCGCACGCGTCTTAATCGGGGATCGGATGAAAAAGTCCGTCTTCGCCGAGGCGCTCCAGCACGCCCGAACGGATATCGAAAAAGCAGCCATGCAGCGTGATATGGCCGGCGTCCACCGCCTCCTTGATCCACGGGAACGTCATCAGATTGTCGAGCGAGAGTCGAACTGATTCATGCTCGCAAACCGATTGCCGTTCTTCCGGTGGCGCCTTAATCGCTCGCTGACGCGCCGGCTCGGCGATGCGGACCCATTGGCCGACGAAATCCGATGCTTCGCTCGGGGCGCCGTCGAGCAGCGCACGAATGCCGCCGCACATGGCGTGACCGAGCACCACGATCTCGCGCACCTTGAGCGAACGAACGGCGAATTCGATCGCGGAGCTCACCCCGTGCGGCTTGTCGTCGGGGCCATAGGGCGGCACGATATTCGCCACGTTGCGGACAACGAACAGTTCGCCCGGCCGGGCGTTGAAAACCATTTGCGGGTCGGTACGGCTGTCCGAACAGGCGATGATCAGCGCGCGGGGCCGCTGCCCGAGCCGGCTCAACGCCTCAAAGCGTCGGCGTTCGGCCTGCCAGGTGCCGGAGCGGAAGCGGCGATAACCCTCGATCAGATCTTCCATGATGCAGCCAGAATTTTTCGCGTTGCTGTTTCGCACGCGCTATAACGTCAAGCAAGAAGGATGCCTCCAGGATGGCTGAACTGACAATCTACAGCAGCATTGGCGTGCGCAGCGCCGCCGAAGCGCTGTTCCAGAATTTCGAGCGGCAAAGCGGCCACAAGCTCGCTGTCACCTGGGGCACGGCGCCGATGCTGGGCAAACGCATCGAGAGCGGCGAGAGCGTCGACGTCTTGATCCTCAGCCGCGCCGGCATCGACGCGCTGGTGAAGCAGGGCAAGATTGCATCGGGCTCCGACGTCACGCTGGCCGGCTCAGGCGTTGCCATCGCGGTGAAAGCCGGCACGCCGAAGCCGGATATTTCCACGCCGGAGGCTCTCAAACGCACGTTGCTTGCCGCGAAATCGATCGCCTATAGCGAGCCGTCAGCCGGCGGCGCCAGCGGCGTTTATTTCGCGAAGCTTCTGGAACGCATGGGCATCGCCGAGCAGATGCGACCCAAAACCAAATATCCGCCGGCCGGCGGTTTTTCCGCCGCGCTGCTCTTGACCGGCGAAGCCGAGCTCGCCGTGCAGCAGAAACCGGAGTTGCTACACGTTGCCGGCGCCGAGATCGTCGACTTCTTGCCGGGTGATCTCAACATGGTCACGCAATTTGCCGCCGGCATCATGCCGGAGAGCAAGAATGCTGACGTTGCAAAGGCGTTGATCGCAATATTGCGCTCGCCGGAAGCAGGCGCGGTGTTTCGCTCGAAGGGCCTCGAGCCCGCCTGACCGCTAAACCAGCATCATCACCGGATTTTCGATCAGGGATTTGAATTCGCTGATCATAACGGCGCCGAGCGCGCCGTCGATCGAGCGGTGGTCGCAGGCGATGGTCACGCTCATGATATGAGCCGCCTCGATCTTGCCGTCCCGCACCACCGCGCGTTCCTCGCCGACGCCGACCGCAAGGATGGTCGATTGCGGCGGGTTGATCACCGCGGTGAAGTCCTTGATGCCGAACATGCCGAGATTTGACACCGACGTGGTACCGCCCTGGTATTCGTGCGGCTTGAGTTTCCTGTCGCGCGCGCGCTGGGCGAAATCCTTCATCTCGTTGGAGATCGTCGATAGCGATTTCGTCTCGGCATTGCGGATGATCGGCGTGATCAATCCGTTCGGCATCGCCACCGCGACGCCGACGTCGGAATGTTTGTGCTTGAGCATGCCGGTTTCGGTCCAGCTTACATTCGTATCCGGGACGCGCTGCAAGGCGAGCGCCAGCGCCTTGATGACGAAATCGTTGACCGAGAGCTTGTAGGCGAGTTTGCCCTCTTTGTTCTTCGGCGCGGTCGCATTGATCTCCTCGCGTGCGTCGAGAAGTTTGCCGATGTCGCAATCGACGGTGAGATAGAACACCGGCGTGCTCTGGGCCGATGCAGTAAGCCGCTGCGCAATGGTGCGGCGCATATTGTCGTGCGGCACCACCTCGTAGCTGCCGTCTTCGTAGAGCGCGCGGATCTGCTGATCCGTCATCGCCGGCGCGATAATTCCGGTGGCGCCCGGAGCAGGCCCGCCAGGGGGCGGGCGCAGACCGCCGCCCTGCTTCGCCGTCGCCACATCGCGGGCGATCACACGGCCGTGCGGACCCGAACCCGCAATGCGGCCGATATCAATGCCGGCTTCCTTGGCAAGCCGCCGCGCTAGCGGCGAGGAGAAGGCGCGGTTCGTGCCGCTGCCGTTGGTCCGAACCCCCTCACCCCCGCCCTCTGCCCGCCGGGGAGAGGGAGGGGGAGGTGCTGGTGGCAGTGTCGGAGATTTCACCTCTCTTGCGGATAAAGAGGTACTCAGTGCAGGCGATGCGGCTTGCGGGGCGGCGCCCTCTCCCCGAGGGGGAGAGGGTGGGGGTGAGGGAGCTCGGGCGCTGGGAACAGGTCCCTTCCCTGCTCCGGCTGCCGCAGCCTTTGCATCTTCGCCTTCCGCCGCCATCACCGCGATGAGCTGATTGACCGGCACGTCGCTGGTGCCTTCCGGCACCACGATCTTAGCCATCACGCCGTCATCGACGGCTTCGTATTCCATCGTCGCCTTGTCGGTTTCGATCTCGGCGATGACATCGCCGGTCTTGACCGCGTCGCCCTCCTTCTTGAGCCACTTGGCAAGGTTGCCCTTCTCCATCGTGGGCGACAGCGCCGGCATGAGGATGTTGATGGGCATGGCGTCAGCGGTAGCAGACGGATTTGGCCGCCTCGACGACTTCGGCGACCGACGGCAGCGCGAGCTTTTCCAGATTTGCGGCGTAAGGCATCGGCACGTCCTTGCCGGTGACGCGCGCGACCGGCGCGTCGAGATAATCGAACGCCTCTTCCATCACGCGGGCGGCGATCTCGGCGCCGACGCCGGATTGCTTCCAGCCTTCCTCGACGGTGACGATGCGGCCGGTCTTTTTCACCGACTCGATGATCGTGTCAGAGTCCATCGGC
>Ga0209624_10002334_pt1 | contig 14088 bp, 12 predicted proteins | sample JacPinW_OM2H0_O1_FD_188565 | JGI IMG/M metagenome (GOLD analysis project Ga0209624, IMG submission 188565) | Forest soil microbial communities from Algoma, Ontario, Canada - Jack Pine, Ontario site 1_JW_OM2H0_O1 (SPAdes) (version 2) | ecosystem: Environmental > Terrestrial > Soil > Boreal...
CGCGACGCGCAGGTCCTCGTGCAGGACGCCCGTCACACCCTGCTCAATCACGTCCAGCGGGCCGGGCGCCGGAAAGGCGGCCACCGGCACGCCGCAGGCGAGCGCTTCGATCATCACGAGCCCGAAGGTGTCAGTACGGCTGGGGAACACCAGCACGTCCGTGCCGCCCAGGAGCGCGGCGAGCTCGGCGCCAAAGCGGTAACCGGTGAACACCACCTGCGGGTAGCGTGACGCGAGCGCCTCGCGCTGCGGGCCGTCGCCGATCACAAGCTTGGTGCCCGCACAGTTGAGCGACAAGAACGCCTCGAGGTTCTTCTCGACCGCCAGGCGGCCGACGCAGGCCATGATGGGCCGGCGCAGTCCGCTGAGCAGTGCATGTGCGGTGAGCGGGCGGAAGGTATGCAGGTCGACCCCGCGTCGCCACAGGTGCAATCGGCTGAATCCGCGCCGGGCCAGCTGCCCCTCAAGAGAGCCACTGCTGACGAAAGTGCGCGTCGCGGCGGCATGGAAGCGGCGCAGCCATGCATAGCTCACGCTGAGCGGAACCGGCCAGCGCGCGGCAAGATATTCCGGATAGCGGGTGTGGTAGGAAGTGGTGAAGGGAACGGCGCGCACGCGGCAATAGCGGCGCACGGCCAGTCCGAGCGGCCCTTCCGTGGCGATGTGCAGCGCGTGGGGACGGAAAGCCTTGAGTTCCCGCGCGACGTGCGCGCCTGGGGCCACGGCGAGGCGCACCTCGGGATAACTCGGGCAGGGGATTGAAGTGAGGCCCTGCACCGAGATCACGCGCACTTCGTGGCCGAGGCGCTCGAGGGTGCCGGCGGTGGCCTTGAGTGTGGTCACCACACCGTTGGTCTGCGGCGTCCAGGCATCGCTTGCCAGCGCGATCCTCACGCGGCGTCGGCCACCGCAGTGGTGGGGGACAGCGCGATCTCCCCCTCCCGGTGCGGCCAGCGCAGCAGCGCAAGTTCGCCTTTCTGCGTCTCGATGAGTGCCGAGCACGATTCCACCCAGTCGCCGGTGTTGCCGTAGAGAGTCTCGCCGATGCGCCGCAGGTTGGGGCGATGGATGTGGCCACACACGACCCCGTCGTATCCCTGCGCGCGCGCGTGCTGCGCCGCCAGCTGCTCGAACTGCTCGATGTAGCGCACGCTGGTGCGGATGCTGAGCTTCACGTGCTCGGCGAGCGGCCAGTAGGGCCGGCCAAAGGTGCGTCGCAGGTTGTTGACCCGATGACTGACCATCACGGTCGCCCCGTGCAAGGCATCGCCCAAGCGGGTGAGCCAGCGCGGGCAGCTCATTCCATCGTCCAACTGGTCGCCGTGTATCACGAGCAGCCGCTCGCCGCGCGCGGTGCGGTGCACCCATTCGCGGTGGACTTCGAACTGGCCCTGCAGCATCTGCGCGAGCACCGCAAGACTGGCGTCATGGTTGCCCGGAATGTAGACCAGACGGCGGCCTGAGCGCTGTCGCGCCAGCAGCGTGCGGACCACCTGGGTGTGCTCGGCGGTCCAGTAGGCACGCCTCGCCAGGCTCAGTGCGTCGACGATGTCGCCCACCAGTACGATGCGCTCGGCATCGATTCCCTGCAGGAACTCGTTCAGCTCGCGCACCCGCGCATGGCGGAAGCCGAGATGGATATCCGACAGGAACAGCGTGCGGACCTTGCGCGGACGCGTGGGGAATGAGGTGCTGCCAGGAGCGCTCATGGGCGCCCCTAGGATGGCCCGACGGTGTGTCGGCCATGTGACACGCAGACTAAATGGCTCTTATCAATTAATAAGTTGCGTTGGAAACTTAAGCCGTTGCCGCGCTCGTCGCGCGCGTCTGCGGCGCTACACGCGCAAGCGGGAAATGGCAGGTGAAAGTGCTGCCGACCCCCAGCGCGCTTTGCACCTCGAGCGTGCCGCCGTGCCGCTGCAGCACGTGTTTGACGATCGCAAGACCGAGCCCGGAGCCGCCGGTCACGCGCGAACGTCCGGCGTCGACCCGGTAGAAGCGCTCGGTCAGCCGCGGGATGTGTTCGGAGGGAATCCCGAAGCCGGTATCGCTGACCGAAAAATGCCCGCCCTCCCCGTCCTGCCACCAGCGCATCTCGATGGAGCCCTCGGCCGGGGTGTACTTGGCGGCGTTGTCCACGAGGTTTGAGAACGCCGAGTGAATCTCCGGCTCATCGCCGAGAAGCTGCGCGGCCGAATCAATCCTCACGCGCACGTCGCGCGGGTGCACCGGACGCGCCAGAACGTCCTTGCGCAGCAGCGCCAGCAGGGCCGCTACGTCGATGGGCTCCCCGCCGTCGACCTGGTCGGTCTCCTCAAGTCGCGACAGTGCCAGAAGGTCGCGGATGATCGCGGTCATGCGCTCGGCCTGGCGCCGCATTTCGGTGATCGGTCCGAGCAGGTCCGCATCGAGCTGCGCATCCTGACCGAGAGTCTCGAGGTAACCGGAAATCACGGTCAGAGGCGAGCGCAGCTCGTGCGAGGCATTCGCGACGAAATCGCGGCGCACCGCCTCCAGTCGCAGCTGGCGCGAGACGTCGCTCACGAGCAGCAGCAGCTGACCGTCCCCGTAGGGCGCCACCTGCAGCGACAGGTAACAGTCCCCGCCGCTCGCCGGTCGGATCACGACCGCGTTCGAGAAGTCCCCGCCGGCGAGGTAGCGCACGAACTGCGGCTCGCGCAACAGGTTCTCGATGCGCATGCCTAGGTCGGCGGTGCGGCGCAGGTTGAGCAGTCGCGCCGCCATGCGGTTGAACCACATGATCTCGCGCTGCGCGTTGAGGATGACCACCCCGTTGGGCAAAGCGGCGGTGGAGCGCTGCAGCTGGCGCATGAGCTGCACGAAGCGCTGCTTGTGGAAGCGCTTGCGACGGTGCAGGCGTACGATCTGGGCGATGATCTCGCCCCACACGCCGCCCACGTCCGGCGGGTCGGCGTAGCCGCGGTGCCGCAGCCACCACTCCAGACGGAACAGGTTGGCCAGCACCCAAGCCAGATGCAGAGCAAGCGCTGCGGCAAGGCCGCCCCACAGATTGCCGAACAGCCAGCCGACGCCGCAACCGACGACCACGGTGCCGAGCAGGCGAACCGCCGCGAACCACCACGCCTGCGTCGCCGGTTCCATGGACTAAGCGTGCCTCTTCTTTATATCGTCCGTGGCGAGAAGCGATAGCCAGAGCCGCGGACCGTCTGAACGAAGCGATCGTACCCGAATTCCTCGAGCGCCTTGCGCAGACGACGGATATGAACGTCGATGGTGCGCTCCTCGACGTACACGTTGCCACCCCAGATGCGATCGAGCAGCTGGTCGCGCGTATAAACCCGTTCCGCGTGCGTCATGAAGAACTCGAGCATGCGGTATTCGGTTGGCCCGAGCGCCACCGTGCGCTCGCCGACCATCACCCGGTGGCTGCCCTGATCGAGGATCAGGCCTTCAAATTCGATCAGTTCGTCCACTCCGTTCCCGCCGATGCGGCGCAGCACTGCATTGATGCGCGCCAGCAGTTCCCGGGGTGAGAAGGGCTTGGTGACGTAGTCATCGGCGCCACCCTCAAGGCCTGCGACCTTATCGCCCTCCTCGGCGCGCGCGGTGAGCATGATCACGGGCAGCTCGCGCGTCTCACGGTCACGCTTAAGCGAGCGCGTCAGTTCAAGCCCGCTCATGTCCGGCAGCATCCAGTCGACCAGGACGAGGTCGGGGCGGGCGTCCGCCAGCGCCGCCCGTGCGGTGCGGCAATCCTCTGCCTCGCGGACCTCGAAGCCCGCGCGCTTGAGTCCGAAGGCGATCATCTCGCGGATCGGCCGCTCGTCCTCGACGATCAGTACCTGTTTGGCGGGCATCGTTTGTTACAGCTGCGGCGGGCGCGCGGGTATTACAGGGCCGTTGTGTTGCAGATTCATGACAACCGCGCAAACGGTGTCAGTTTAATGACCGGGATTCAGGGATCTGGGTCACATCGTCGCGCAGATAGACGGGCAGGGCCTGTTCGGCTGGCAGGACCCGCCCGGCCGCAGCCTCGGGCGCTGCCAGGCGCGCGATCTCCAGGGCCCGCGGAAAGAGCCCTTCGAGGACCGCGCAAAGGCCGGCTCCCACGGCCGCGTGCAGCTCGGGATAGGCGGCGAACCCCGAGCCCGCCCCCCACACCGGCAGAGCGTGGGCTTGGCCGGACCAGGCCTGCGGCAGCTGCACGGTGGCAGGCTTGCCGACGTGCTCCTCTGCGATGGCGGCGGCAAGCCCCGTCGCACTGCGCTCGAAGCATCCCCAGTAAACCTCGCGCATGCGCGCATCGGTGCACGCGAGCACCCGCGCTACGGCCGCCTCCTGCGCCAGGACACGCTGGGCAAGCGCAGCCAGGTCCGAGACCGGCACGACCGGTAAGCCGGCGCCAAAGGCCAGCCCCTGCGCCAGACTCGCCGCCAGACGCACGCCGGTGAAACCGCCCGGGCCTCGGCCGAAGGCGATGACGGTCAGCGCGGCGAGCGGGATACCGGCCTCGGCGAGCAGTTCGTCCGCCATCGGCAGGATGAGTTCGGCATGACCACGCTCGAGCATCCGCTCGCGCGTGATCACCTGATCGTCGATGAGCAGCGCCGCCGAGCAGTTCTCGGTCGCCGTATCGATCGCGAGAATCCTCACGGCGCGGCCGCGGCGCGCGCGCTCGGCACGGGCCGCGGCGCGTGGCGGGCGAGGAACCGCGCGGCTTCGTCGGGATCCTGGGTGAGGGTCATCGGCGGCAGAGCGGCCAGGAAGACGCGCCCGTAGCCGCGACCGAGCATGCGCGGATCGCAGATCACGACCACGCCGTAGTCGTCCTCACTGCGGATCAGCCGCCCGGCGCCCTGCTTGAGCGCAAGAGCGGCTTCCGGCAGCTGATAATCACGAAACGCGTTGCCGCCGCTGGCCGTCAGGTGCTCGATGCGCGCGCGCACCAGCGGATCCTCGGGGGAGGCAAACGGGAGCTTCTCGATCACCACCAGCCGCAAGGCCTCGCCCTTCACATCCACCCCTTCCCAGAAACTCGCCGTGCCGAGCAATACGCCGTTGCCGTCGGCGCGGAATTCCTCCAGCAGTCGCTCGCGCGGCGCCTCGCCCTGCACGAACAGGCGGTAGGGCGCGCCATCCTGCCAACGGGTGCGCAGCAACGCGGCTCCCTGCGACAGCGCACGGTGACTGGTGAAGAGAACGAAGGCGCCGCCGCGCGCGGCATCGATCAGGGGCACGGCGGTGTCGATCACGGCGGCCACATAACCCTGCGACATCGGTTCCGGCAGGCCGGCCGGCAGATATAAGAGAGACTGCCGCTCATGATCAAACGGGCTGTCGATGCGCAGCGTCGGGGCGGCATCAAGACCCAGCCGGCCGGTGAAGTGCCCGAACTCCTCGCCGAGTGACAGCGTGGCGGAAGTGAAGATCCACGCTCCGCGCCGCGAGTCCACCAGCGCGCGAAAGCGCTCTGAGATGTCGAAGGGCATGAGACTCAAGCTGAACCCCCGCGCGCTCACCTCGAGCGTGCGTGCGCCATCCAGCTCATCGACCGCCGCGATGCGCGCAAGGCTGGCCGCAAGATCCGCGGCGCGCTCGGCCAGCTGCGCGGTGGCTCCCTGCTCATCGCCCCGTGCCAGCACGGCGGACAGGCTCTCAAGCGAGCGCATCCATTGGGCAGTCGCTGCGCCGAGGGTGGTGCGGTGCCGTGCCCATGCGACGCGACCCTGCGTGGCCGGCAGCACTGAGCGCAGCTGTTGCAGCGTTTCCTCGGCGCCGCGTAACGCCGCCGCGGCAGCCGCGCCGCCACTCTCGCCACCCTGCGCTCGGCGCGGTGCGGCAAGTTCGACGCGCAGGTCCCGCAGCAGCGCCTCGACCTGGCGGCTGCTGACACTGGCGCCGAAGAACTGCGTGGCGAGATCCGGGATCTGGTGGGCCTCATCGAGGATGACTGCGTCGGCCGACCCGAGCAGGTCGCCGAAGCCGTCTTCCTTGAGCGCAAGGTCCGCGAGCAGCAGATGATGATTGACGATGACGATGTCTGCCTCCAGCGCCTCGCGTCGCGCCACCGCAACGTGACAGCGGGAGATTTCCGGACAACGCGTGCCGAGGCAGCTCTCGCGGGTCGAGGTTATCTGCGCCCACACCGGATGGCTGTCGGAAAGGCCGCGAACTTCCGCAAGATCCCCTCGCCTGGTGGTAAGTGCCCAGCGCCGGATGCGCGTCAGCATGGCGTGTGAGCCGCGCGGGCGGGATGCCGCCGAGCCGGACAGTGGCAGTTGCTCGCCGCCCTCACCGGCCTGGGTCAGCCGCTGACGGCACAGGTAATTGGCGCGTCCCTTCAGCAGTGCGACAACGGCAGGGCGGCCCAGGGCTGCGCTCACCAGCGGCAGGTCCTTGGAGAACAGCTGGTCCTGCAGCGTGCGCGTACCGGTGGAGATCAGCACGCGGATGCCCGACAGCAGCGCCGGCACCAGGTAGGCAAACGTCTTGCCGGTTCCGGTGCCCGCCTCTACCACCAGGAGCTCGCGTGCGGCCAATGCGTCGGCCACGCGCTCGGCCATGCGCAGCTGCTCGCGCCGAACCTTGAAATCGGGCAGTGCCCGCTCGAGCGGGCCGCCGTGCCCGAATATGTCTTCAAGCTCCAACATGCGGCAGAGCGCCCACGCTCAAGCCCGGGCAGGATGCCGGCGTGCGGAACGCGTCGAGACTTATATCTTGCTGAATTTCCTGCAAACTGGTGCGCGGCGCGGTATTGGCAGACAATGGCGGGCGCGGCGCTACTGTAGCAGGGCGAGAGAGTTGCCCGGCATATACTTGGCGACTCCCGGCCCCACGGAACAATAAGAGGACTCGCGGATGGCGACTGCTGCACACATGTTGAGCCCGCTGCCCCACCTGAGCCGCGCCGTGTCGGACTGGGTGAGGACGGTGAGCGAGCAGACACAGCCGCGCGCCATTCACTGGGTCGAGGGCAGCGAGGCCGAAGCGCGTGAGCTGACCGCGCAGCTGCTGCGCAGCGGGGAGCTCAAGGCGCTCAACGCCCAGCAGTTTCCGGGCTGTCACCTGGCCCGCTCCGCGCCCAACGACGTGGCGCGCGTCGAGCATCTCACCTATATCTGCACGCGTTCGCAGGAAGACGCCGGTCCGAACAACCACTGGATGGACCCGCAGCAGGCGCACGCGAAAATGCGTGAGCTGTTTCACGGCTGCATGCGCGAGCGCACCCTGTACGTCATCCCCTATTGCATGGGGCCGCTGGACTCGCCGCTGTCGCGCTGCGGAGTGGAGATCACCGACAGCCCCTACGTCGTGCTCAACATGCTGATCATGACGCGTGCCGGACGTGCGGCGCTCGAGCGCATCGGGCGCGAGGACGATTTCGTGCGCGGCCTGCACTCGATCGGTGAACTCGATCCCGAGCGCCGCTTCATCATGCATTTCCCCGAGGAGCTCACGATCAAGAGCTTCGGCTCCGGTTACGGCGGCAATGCGCTACTCGGCAAGAAGTGCCATGCGCTGCGCATCGCGAGCTGGCAGGCGCGCAGCGAAGGCTGGCTGGCCGAGCACATGCTGATCGTCTGCTTGCAGAATCCGCACGGCGAGACTCACTACCTCGCCTGCGCTTTCCCGTCCGCGTGCGGCAAGACCAATCTTGCCATGCTGATCCCGCCGGCCTCTCTGCCCGGCTGGCGCGTCTTCACTGTAGGCGATGACATCGCGTGGCTGCATCCGGGCGAGGACGGCCGCCTGTGGGCGATCAACCCGGAGGCCGGCTACTTCGGCGTGGTGCCCGGCACCAACCCACAGACTAACCGCAACGCCTACGAGATGATCCGCCGCGACACCTTGTTTACCAACGTCGGGCTCACGGCGGACAACCAGCCCTGGTGGGAGGGTCTCACCAGCGGCAAGCCGGTGCTCGACTGGCAGGGTCGCCCCTACGATCCGGCGCGCGGACCGGCGGCGCATCCCAATTCGCGCTTCACCGTGTCAGCCAAGCGCAATCCGTCCTGGTCGCCTCACTCCGAGGATGCCCGTGGCGTACCGATATCGGCACTCGTGTTCGGCGGTCGCCGGCGTGAGGTGGCCCCGCTGGTCTACGAAGCGCGCGACTGGCAGCACGGCGTGCTGGTGGGCGCATCGCTCGCCTCCGAGACCACGGCTGCCGCCGTCGGCAAGGTCGGCGTGACGCGCCGCGACCCGATGGCGATGCAACCCTTCTGCGGCTACAACTTCGGGGACTACTGGGCGCACTGGCTCAATGTCGGAGCCAAGCTGACCCGCCCCCCGCGCATCTATCACGTCAACTGGTTCCGGCGCGACGCCCACGGCAAGTTCCTCTGGCCCGGCTACGGCGAGAACCTGCGGGTGCTGTCCTGGATGCTGGAGCGCTGCGCGGGCAGGGCCGCCGCCACCGAGTCACCCATCGGCTGGTTGCCGCGCGCTGCGGATCTGGACACGCGTGGACTGAACGTGACGCCGGAGGCGCTCGATGCCCTCCTTACCGTCGATCCTGCGCTGTGGCGCAAGGAAGTGACTGAACTGCGCGAGTACCTCGGCAAGTACGGCAGCCGCCTGCCGGCGGCAATGCTCGGGGAACTCAGCGCCACGGAGCAGCGGCTCGGCTGAGCCCTGCGCCCCGTCAGCCCTCTTCGCAGGTAAAGCGGATCGTCTGCGGAGAGCCCTGCTCCGGCAGCTTGCCAAGCCCGATCATCCCCTGGCCGCGGATCTGCAGGCTGTCGCGGCGCACGAATGACTCCTCGCCATCAGCGCTCTGCACGAAGGTGCCGTTGGTGCTCTGATCGATCAGCACGAACTTGCTGCGGCTGATCTCGATGCGCGCATGCAGGCGCGAGATCAGGTTGCCCTTCACGACGACATCGTTGTCCTCGGCGCGGCCGATAGTGATGCTCGAATGGCGCTCGTCGACCAGCAGCTCCCGATCGTCACAGCGCAGCCGCAGCCGCATGGTGCGCGCCGGTCGCGACTCGATCGCAATTCCCGGCACCATGCTGGTGACGTCCTCGGTCTGCCACAGCACCTCGAACAGAGCAACCTCGTTGCCCTGGCCCTTGAGGGTTGCGATGTCGATCTGCCGGCACGAGGCACGCCATTCGGGTGACAGCTTGTCGACCGTCGCGGCGGTGGTCACGATCTGTCCCGCCTTGGCCTGACTGGTCATGCGGTTGGCGGTATGGACCGCGGCACCGAACACGTCGCGGTTCTCCAGCATCACCGGGCCGAAGTGACAGCCGATGCGGATGGCGACCGGCTGGCCATCGACCTTGAGCTGCGCATGGGTGGAGATCTGCTGCTGCATCTGGGCTGCGGCGTTCAGTGCGGCGTCGGCGCTCGGGAAGGTGGCCATGACCTCATCGCCCATGGTCTTGATGACCGTGCCCTGACGCTGCTCGGTGGCGCTGCGCATCACATCAATGCAGATCGCCACCATCTCGCGCGCCCGAACGTCACCCATCAGGTCGTACAGGCGCGTCGAACCTACGACGTCCGCAAACAGGATGGCGAGTTCAATATCCTTACCCATGCAGTGCGCCAGATTATACGCAAGCGCTTGAGGCGGCTACTGACTAAGCCATAAGCGGCAATTTCGCGGGAATCGCCCTTCGCAACAGGTCAGGACCGGCCCCCGGCGCCCGGGCGCCTTCACTCAGGGTCCGCCGGTATTCTCGGGCGCCCGGCTCACCGGCGTACAGCCCCAGCATGTGCCGCACGATAGGTGCGAGCCGGCCGCCGGCGGCCAGTTCCCGTACAGCGTAGGCCCGCATCCTCTCGAGCATGGCCTCTCGGGTCGGCTGACCCGCGGCCGGATATAGCGCCTGCTGCAGCTCCGCAAGTACGAACGGGCGGTGATACGCCTCGCGTCCCAGCATGACGCCGTCGCACCAGGCGAGCGCCTCGAGCACCGTGCTCGGCGTGCGCAGGCCCCCGTTCACCACCATCGGCAACTCCGGGAAAACCCGCTTCAGCTTGCGCACTACTTCATAGCGCAGCGGCGGGACCTCTCGGTTGTCCTTCGGCGACAAGCCACCCAGCACCGCCTTGCGAGCGTGGACGATCGCTGCCGCACAACCCGCATCGGACACTCGGCCGACAAAACCGCACAGAGCGTCGAAGTCTTCGTCGTCGAATCGCGCCACCGCACCCGGCGCCTCGCGCGCACTGGCGGTCAGCACGCCGATGCGCATCTTCACCGTCACCGGCACGCTCACCGTCGCGCGCATCGCGGCCACGCAGTCAGCGACCCGCGCCGGCTCGTGCATGAGACAGGCGCCGAAGGCGCCGCTCGCGACGCGCTCGCTGGGACAACCGCAGTTGAGGTTGATCTCGTCGTAGCCCGCCTCCTCGCCAACCCGTGCCGCTGCCGCGAGTTCGCGCGGCTCACTACCGCCTAGCTGCAACGCGAGCGGATGCTCCTCCGGATCAAATGCCAACAGCCGCGAGCGGTCACCGCGCAGGATCGCAGCCGCGTGAATCATCTCCGTGTACAGGAGCATGTGCGGGGAAAATCCGCGCAGGAAATAGCGACAGTGACGGTCGGTCCAATCCATCATCGGAGCCACGGCGATTCTACGATCCAACTGTTGGTTTCCTCTCGAGTTTTCTTATAGCGCGTTCGATGCATCAAAATTCGGCGGGCCAAGACCGACGACAACACTTAACGTCCCTGCGCGGGCCCACGCTGACATTCCTCACCAGTAATAGTCATGTGGCCTCTTGCAGTCAGGCCAAAGGAGCAGGTTGGCATCGCACCCCCGCAAGATACGATGCTCGAGACGATGAGTCTTGATTCGCGCCGGTTGAATGACCGTCGCGTGCGTCCACCATCCAGGCTCGTTCATGACGAGGCGCTCCATGCTGTGCCAGATTTTTGGTCCCCAGCCGTGCCGAGGGACCCAAGCCCCATGGCTGAGCAGAATGCGAATACGGCGGGCTTTCGCCACGCGTTCGTGGTGGCGACGCAATGCACGTTTCATCAAAACGCTCCGGTTTTAAGGTCACTACGTCATGTCGAACTCCTTTGCCGCTAAAGCGGCGTTACCAAGGTGGTTGCTTCAAACACGGTGGAATGAGGTCAGGAACTCGTCCAGTCTTCGAGGCGCAAGGTGTCGATCCGGCTGAATTCTCGCGTGTTGTGGGTCACCAGAATGACGTCCAACGCTCCCGCGTGAGCGCCAATCAACCTATCTAGGGGGCCTATCCGGGTGCCGCGCTTTTCAAGCGATGCGCGCATTTGTCCGTAGCTTGCCGCCGCGTCGCTGTCAAAGCTCGCGATCTCGAGCGCCAGCAGGAACTCGGTAAGCGCCGCGTGGGCCTCATCACGGCGGCTGCTCTTTGCAGCACCAAATGCAAGCTCGCCCAAGGTTATCGAGGAGATCCCCACCTGGCCGACTGACTTGCCGCGCAACTTCCTCAATACGCTTGCCGGCTTACCCTTGATGATCGCGATGCAGGTATCGGTGTCGAGCATCCACTTCATTGCAAGGGTTCCCGACGATCGATCTCCGCAGGCTGTCCGCGAGTCTCCATGAAGTCCGCTGGGAACTTGGCGAGACTCTCTATCAACGCCTCCCACGACCTGGCCTTCGGCAGCAAGACGACAGCAGTGCCGATGCGCTTGATGAACACCTCCTTGCCGGGAAAGCGAAATTCCTTCGGCAGACGTACCGCCTGACTCTCGCCATTCTTGAACAGTTTCGCGGTCTTCATTAAAGTGCCCCGAGCGTATATACTAATAGTATATATATTACTTGGAAGATGACAAGCGCGGATCCTACTTAGCCGAGCCGCGGCGCCCGAATCGCTTGTAGCCGCGAAACGCGAGGAGACGTAAAGGAGACAAGCGTTTTCGGGTGCGCTTAAGTATCTGACTCAACGAGCGAAATGAAATTCGTCGGTCCAATCTATCATGGGAGCGGCTGACACCCGCCGGTCGATCTTTGCCGCCTTTTCTTCGGAGGAAAGGCCTATTTTTCCAGTACTTTCCACGCTGCGCGTTTCTGCGGTATTCCTGCGGGTTACGGGGAATTTATGGGTTGCAGAAGCGACGTAAAGGCGACAAGAATTTCATGTCGCCTCCAAGCTCGCCAAGGCTTACATCAAAGCTTTACGCGGGCACCGACGCGGGCGCCACAGAGGAACTTGCATTAGCGGTTGGAATGGCACTACTGCACGAACCACGCCACGTACTTTTGCAAGTAGCTCCGGTATTGGGAATGGAGGAGGTCTGTTCATCCCCCGACGTCGATGATCCTCGCTGGTCTACCCAAAAGAAGGCGGTAGAGAATCTAAACGCCCGCACTGCTGCGGTGACCCAGCTCAGCGGAGCTGACATTGCAGCTGCTCGTGCCTCGTGCTTGAAGTCTCTCATGGAGGCGAGAGCGATTCTCGTGAGTCCCAATGGACCGTACTCTAAGACATCGTCTTCAAACAATCGTTGGAGGGAGCTTTTGACCCTCTCCGGCCGGTCGCGAAGGGCTGCTTTGCGACATCGGATCCCCGAAGGTCCGTTTGGCCCGATTCAGCACAGCGTAATGGCGAGGCGATGGTTCAAGGAACGCTGGACCCAGATCGTGCCCTGGGCCATCGAGCGCTCGACCTATGTGTTATGCGCGAGCCTGGCGCTGCTGCTGCTGTTCTGGCAGTGGCGGCCGATCGGTATCCAGATCTGGTCTGTGGACAATACCGGCCTGCGGATCGCTCTATGGGCGCTGTTTGCCGCGGGCTGGGCAACCGTATTGGTCGTGACGTTTCTCATCAACCATTTCGACCTGTTCGGCCTGCGTCAGGTTTGGTTACCCCTGACTGGTAAGCCGTACACGCGAGTGTCCTTTCGCACTCCATTGCCCTATCGGTTCGTCCGCCATCCACTCTATCTTGGCTTCCTGCTCGCATTCTGGATGACACCAACAATGACGCTGGCGCACCTACTGTTCGCTTGCGCAACAACCGCCTATATCGTTCTCGCGATTCAGTTCGAGGAACGAGACCTTGTGTTTGAACACGGCGTCGGATACGAAGAGTACCGGCGCGCCGTACCCATGCTGATACCCGGACGCAAACGGTTGGCGGCGTCGGCAGCAGCGCTTGCCGGCGACTCTCGCTTGCAGCGCTCCGGTCCGTGAAAGGTCGCCCCGCATTCGGTATGAGACGAAAGGCGGCTTTATTGCCAGGTTGCGCGCCTCGGGCTCCCGGAATCCGAGATCCCGGAACACGTCGCCGCTGCCACGCACAATCTTCACTCGTCTTGTCATCGTCGCTGTCTCCTGCGCTCCTCCGTTACTGAGCGAGATCGATCCGGCGCCAGGGTGAGTTCTCTTTGCGGAGTCTTACGCGTCTTCTTTTCGAACGCGCTCAGTGCGTGTATTGCAGCGGGCAGCTTCGCCACGTAGGGCAGCACCGCACTAGAGTCGTCGCGGCACGGCGGCCTTCCCGGCGGGAGTGTGCTGCGGTTCTCAAAGCTTCGCAGCGGCCCTCGTTCCGCGACGCAGTTCGCACCGCTGCGTACTCCGCGCGGTACAGTTATCCGCTACATCCTTCCAGGGCGGCGCCACCTGAGGCCCGCGGCGTCTGGAGTGACAATATATGTGGAGATTGGATCGTAGGGCCTATGCGACTGTCGCTTTGATGGCCCTCGCCAGCGTTGCCGGTATCGTCCCGGTCGATGCGCAGGGCGAAGACTTGCGGGACAGGCATGAGCACCGGCCCTCCGAGCCCGTGCGGCGGGAGGCCGGGGCGCGACAGAGCCGCCGTACTTATCCTGCGCGCGCGCAGGCTGTCCATGCCGCTGCACGCCGGGAGGCTTTCGAGGCGCGCCAGCACCCGGTCGTGAACGATCAGCGGGTGCACGAGGTTTCGCGCGGCCTCGCCGGGAGCCAGGTTCGCGTCGTTCGTTACGGTAACACCCTCAGCGGCACGGTCGAGCGCACTATTCGGCCGGGTCTCATCAACCGCACCTTCGTCAGCGGCGGACACGTCCTGTATACGCACGTCTACCAGAGCCATGTCTGGCACCAATTTGGCAGAACGTTCGCGTACGAGACATTCGTGCCGGCGGTGCGCTACCCCGGGGTCTACTACGCCTGG
>Ga0209624_10002335_pt1 | contig 14086 bp, 15 predicted proteins | sample JacPinW_OM2H0_O1_FD_188565 | JGI IMG/M metagenome (GOLD analysis project Ga0209624, IMG submission 188565) | Forest soil microbial communities from Algoma, Ontario, Canada - Jack Pine, Ontario site 1_JW_OM2H0_O1 (SPAdes) (version 2) | ecosystem: Environmental > Terrestrial > Soil > Boreal...
GCAGGTTCGCGTGGACGACGACCTCGGGACCGTCGTATGGCCCAACGGTGCAGACCTCGATCCCCTTGTGCTGCACGGCGACTTCGAGCCGGCCTCACGCTTCGTTCATCGCTGATCAGGCCGTCGCGAGCAGCTGCGAGTGCGGCACACGGCCTAGCTCGGCCACCGGCCGTACAAACAGGGAGAGGAGTCGAACCGCCGAGCGTCGAAGCAGTCGAGACACGGACCGTACTTCTGTGAGATGTACGTCATAGTCACTGTGATGGTTCCATCACACCAGGCATGATGCTTACGCTACACTGAGGTACATGCGCTCCCGCGACGTGATACGGATTGCGCGGGACCGCGCTGGACTGACGCAGCAGCAGCTTGCAGCACGCAGCGGACGCCCCCGGGAGACGATTGCGCGCTGGGAGTCCGGAAGCCAAGTCCCGTCACTCGACGCCGTGTCCGCTCTCGTGGCCGAGTGCGAGCTCGATTTGGTTCTCAGGCTCGCTGAGCGAGATACCACCCTTCTGGATCGCGTCCGTGAGCAGATCGAGCTACTTCCACCCAAGCGTCTGGCGCGGCTACTCCCGGTTGAGGCGGTGCGCGATGCAAAGCGCTCGCTCCGGTGGCTAGCCGATGCGCGCACCCCAACCATCGTGCTCGGTCAAGTAGGAGCGGCTCTTCTCGGGGCGCCACAGCGTCCGGATGGCGCACAGGTCGAGTTCGTTTCCGAAGACCCGGCGGCGACCGATCGTGAGCTTCGGGCCTACGGTCTGGTACCCGTAGATGTCGATGATCGCTGGCGGGAAGCGGATGTGCGTGAGCCTTGGACGTTGCAGGCGGGCGGCACACTGGCATTGGCTCGCAACCTTCCCGGCGCTGGTGACTACCGAGACCTCAAGAGGAGCGCGTCGCCCCTGGACTTCGATGCGCGAACGAGGGTGCTCGTGGCACACCCTAGGGATCTGCTCCGTATAGCCGACGCGTCTACCCGCGATTCAGAACGCGCCCGTGTGCCTGGATTGCAGGCTTTGCTTGAGGCTACCTACCGATGAGGCTTGCAGAGGATCAATCACATCTACTCCACGCACTCCTCCGAAACGGCGTGGAGTTCGTGGTCGTCGGTGGCGTAGCAGCACAGCTCCGCGGTTGGGCAGGCGCAACGACTGACCTGGACATCGCGGTCGCCAGCAACGGGAGCAATGCCGAGCGAATTAACCGTGCGTTGGCGGAAGTTGGCCTGATGAAAACCGACGTGGGAGGGCTCGGCACAAGTTTCGAAACCGAGTATGGACGGCTGGAGATCGTCCGCCGCGCTGATGGCATCGGGATGTACGACGATTGGATGCGCAACGCGACCGAGATGGAGTTCGAGCACCTCACGATCGTGGTTGCGGCCACGGACGACATCGTTAGGTCTAAGGAATCATCTAACCGAGAGAAGGACCGCGCCGTGCTGCCCGGGATGCGTCGCGACTTTGGGCTCAACGACTGAGATTCGGAGCGCGAGCACCGGCTGCTTGCGCAACGTCCGAAAAAGTGGGCCGTCCGGGAATCGAACCCGGAACCTTGGGCTTAAGAGGCCCCTGCTCTGCCGGTTGAGCTAACGGCCCGTGAGGGCACCGGCACGATCAGCCGGCTCGACGGCCTGATTCTACCCAAGCCGGCGCGGCGCCCGTAGGCTGGTGACGAACAGGCGCTCGGTTACAGCGAGCCAGCAGGCAAACACCTACGATACTGCCTGACGGCCGCCCTATTTTTTCGTACTCGTCGACGAGCTGCCGGTCGATTTGCCGGTGCCTTTGGATTCAGTGGCGTTTACTTCGCCTTTGGAATTCAGCTTGCCCGTGTACGTCTTGCCGTTTGTCGTGGTCGTGTACGTCTTTTCGCCCGACGGATTGGCCTTGACTTCTGCGAGCTCGTCTTTGACGCGCGTGCGGTCGGCCGCCGGCGCGAGACTCACGGCCTTTGCGGCGGCAAGATCGCCGACGCGGGTGTTGTGAGCCTTGTACGCGTACTGAGCCAACGCTCCGTATCCCGCTGCGTAGGTCGGCCGATTGGCGAGAACGATCTGCAGGACTTCGACCTCCTTGGCGGGTTCGTTGAGGCCTTCTTCGCCGTACACGCCCTCCATCAGCTGCGCCAGTTCGCTATTGGGCTTGGGCGGGTTGAGCGCCATGTATCCGCTCCACGCCACAGCGACCTGCTTGAACAGTTCCTTACCCTTGCTCGTGACCGCTCCCGTGCTGGTCACGTACGGTTCGTTACCTGCTTCGTGGTAAAGATTTTTAGCGAGGTTCTCCCATGCGCTTGCGTTGCTGGGCTGCTCCTTGGTGAGCTTGCGGTACTTGGCGATCTGCTTGGCGTAGCCCGATCCCCCTCCGCCTTCGCCTTCTTTGTTGATCGAGCTAAGCAGCCCACCGCCGCCGAAGCCGCCACCAATACCGAAGCCGACCAGGCCGACGCCCATCAGCAGCGCGAGGCCGGTATAGATCACGCGTACCGTCCGACGACGGCCACGTCCTCTGAGGTCGAACAGCATTAGTCCGAGAGCCCTGGGTCTATGTGGTCGATTAGATCCTGCACGGTTGGCTGCGCTGAGTCCTCCGGTGGTGTTGGCGCCGGGTCCTCCGCGGGATGCCGGATGCCTGCTGTGCTCTCACTGCCCTCATCATCACGGAGCGCGTCCTTACGCCCCATGAACGAAGCAATGAGAATACTCGCCTCGTACAGGAGATACAGCGGCACCGTCTCAAGCAGCATCGTGACCACTTCTCCGGGAAGCAGTGCAGCGATGACCGCACAGACCACAATTGCGAAGCGGCGACCCTTGCGCAACTGCTTCGGCGTGATGAATCCAAGCCGCGTGGCGCCAAGGATCAGGACGGGTACCTGGAAGACGAGCCCCATCGCCAGCAGGATCGTGGCGGCAAACGAGTAGTACGGGCCCGCTTGGACGATCACGTTGAACTGATCTGCGTTGAAGTTGACAAAGAAGTGGATCGCAGCCGGCAGAACGACGTAATAGCCGAACGCGACGCCGGTTGCGAACAGCAGCGGAACAGCGCTCAGCAGCGGTGTGGCAACGCGTCTCTCATTCGGCTTCAGCGCTGGCAGGATGAAGCCATAAAGCTCGTACAGGATCACTGGCAACGAGACGATCAGCGCGAAGTACAGCGTCACGGTGATGGTCGTCGTGAATGGTTCGCCGACGCCAAGCGTTGCCGGCTTATCGGCAGGCGCGCTGCGCGGGATCTTGGAGACGTCTGCCTTCAGCGCCTTGACTAGAGGCGACAGCTGGGCGCGCGTGGACGCAGAGAGGCCACTGTGGGAGCTAGCAAGCACTCCCAGCGCAGCCTGCGTGTCGGCGGCGACCTTCAGCAGACCCTGCTGGGCGAGCGACGCCTGCCCGACGGTTCCCTGCCCCTTGACCACCTGCTTTTTGGTCTGGCTGGTGAGCGGCCGATTGATCACTTCCAGTAGGGCGTGGTTCTGCCACAGGCAAACGCCGAATGCCACCGCCAGCACGACCGCGCTGACGATCAAGCGTGTGCGCAGCTCTTCCAAATGGTCGACGAGGCTAAGGCGATCCTCGTGGCCGATCGTACGGATGGCACTGGCCATGGGCCTTATGAACCTACCACCGCGCCGGCCTCAGCCCGCTGGCGCCAAGCACACGTCGGTTTGGCCGCTAAAGGCCCCAGCTTTGCGCGTCGATGACGACCCAGAACACAATGGACTCAGACAAGGACCCCGACATCCACCGCCGCGCATCCTCGCAGGCCGGCAAGCCTACGGGTGCTGTCTATGGCGATCAGCAGCGGAGCATCGAGGGCGCGTGTTCGCCGGCCCAGTTGCACGTGTGCTTCCACTGCGCTGGGGAGCTCGTCTATCCGTTGGACTGGTCCGAGGAGGGTCCGCGCCACTGGCGCATCGTGCTGCGTTGTCCGGAGTGCGAGTCACGACGGGAAGGGGTCTTTGACCAGACGGCCGTGGAACGACTTGACGACGAGCTCGACCGCGGATCGAGCGCGCTGCTCGGTGATCTCAGGCGCATGACACACGCAAATATGTCTGAGGAAGTGGAGTTCTTTGTGCGTGCGCTCGACGCCGAGCTGATCATGCCGAGCGACTTTTGAGCAAACGCGCTCAGCGGTAGCGCTCGACCACTGCGTCGGCCACCAGACCAAGCAGCTCCGAGCGACCGTCGGGAAGGATCGCCGGCAGCGCTGCCTTCGCCTCTGCGACCACCGCGAGCGCCCGTTCACGTGCCTCCTCGAGCGCTCCAGTTGCGGTGATTCGCTCACACAGCGCCTCGAGGTCCTGTGCGGCACCCGCGCCGCTGTCCCCACTAAGAGAGGCCAAGTCGATTTGTGCGAGCTCCGGCTCCCGTTCGCGTGCCAGGATAAACGGGAGCGTGACTGTGCCATCGAGCAGGTCGGTGCCGCGCGACTTACCAGTGCGCTCTACCGGACCTGATACGTCGAGTACATCGTCGAGCATCTGGAAGGCGAGCCCGATCCGCCGCGCGAAGGCCCCCAGCGCGTCGGCCAGCACGCCGGAGGCTTCCACCGCGGTGAGCGCCCCCAGACGGCAGGCTGCCTCGAACAGCGCGGCGGTCTTCAGCTCGCAGCGGCGCAAATATCGCTCCACTGGTACGTGCGGGGCATAGGCGTCCTCACGCTGCAACAGCTCACCTTCGGCCAGCGCCGAACTAGCTTCCGAGAGTGCTGCCAGTTGCGTGGCGTCTTCATTTTTCGCCAACTCAGCGAATGCCCGCGAGAACAGCAGGTCACCCGTGGCAACAGCTGTCTGGCGACCGGCTACCGCGGCCACCGTCGGGTGCCCGCGGCGCAGCAGCGCGCCGTCGATCAAGTCGTCGTGTACAAGCGTCGCCGAGTGGACGAGCTCAACGGCAACAGCGGCACGCACCAGCCGCTCGGCCCCGTCGGGGGTCTCCGGCGGCCCCCCGGCGGCCTCAGCCGCAAGCACCACGAGCAGCGGGCGCAAGCGCTTGCCGCCACCGCCAATCGCAGCAGTTGCGTGTCCTGCCAGCGATGCGCCCGCGTTCGCGGTGACCAGTTCGAGATGGCGCTCAGTGCGCGCCATCCAGGCGCGTAGGCGCTCGCCCCCGCGCTCCATGATCGCGTCGAGGCTGTCCACGCCCGCGGAGTCACTCCTCGACGTACTGCTCATCACGCTCATCATGCCCGCTCGGGCGGCACGGTACCCGCGTGGATTGCAACGATCCCGCCGGCCGTGAGCAGATAGCCAATGTCAGACAGTCCCGCCTGCTGCAACTGTGCCGCGAGTGCTGCGGGAGCGGGCCAGCGTTTGACGGAGTTGGGCAGGTAGTTGTAAGCATCGGCGATCGTGGAGGACGGCGAGGCCCCGCGCGCACGCGCGGACAGGGCGGAGATGGTACCGGTGGCCTTGCCGATCACCGGAACGACGCGGTCGAACCACAGGCGATAGAACAGTGACAGCGGCGCGCGGGTTGGGGTTGTGATCTCGAGCACTACCACGCGGCCGCCGGGACGCACGACCCGCACCATCTCGGTCAATCCACGGGCGAGGTCTTCGAAGTTGCGTGCACCAAAGCCCACGGTGGCCGCATCGAAGCGGGCGTCCGGATATGGGAGCTCCATCGCATCCGCCCACTCAAAGCGCGGACGTACGCCGACGAGCGCTCGGGCCGCGACCTTCGCGCGTGCTCGTTCGAGCATGCCCTCGGAGAAGTCTGAGCCGAGCACCTCACCGTTCGGGCCGACACGGCGTGCCAGCTCGATCGCTAGGTCGCCGGTGCCCGTTGCCACGTCGAGCACGCGGCTGCCCGGACCTACCCTCGCGAAGTCGGCCGCGCGTGAGCGCCAACGATGATGCAGACCCGCGGTCATCGCTGTGTTCAGCGGGTCATATACGCCCGCGATGCGGTCGAACATCGTGCGGACCTGACCCGCCTCAAGCGTGCCGGCGCCGCCGTGCTCAGGAGCAGGCACGCCCCCTGCTACTTGAGCGTGGAGAGGAAGTCGATGACTGCCTTGAACTTCTTCGCCGGCAGGTTCTTAAACGACGGCATCGGTGCCGTTGGGTTGACGAGCGTGCGCGCGATGCCCAAGGATGGCAGCCGCGAGGCAATGTGGGTCAAGTCGGGTCCCGGTCCGACGTTGCCGTTGTCGCCGATTTTGTGGCACGCCTCGCAACCTGACTGGGCGACGACATTGCGCCCTTCGTTCCACTCTGTGATGGCGGCTTTACCGTCTTCGCGAACGACTTTCGGCACCGTCCATTCGAGCGCGTCCGGCGTACCGGCGGTTGCCCCGTTGTAGGTGAGGTAGGCCATCGCACCGATGACAATAATGCCTGTGATCGTCGCGACGGGACGGCGCTCGGGACGGCGCTCCGGTCCACGGTCGTAGAAGGGCAGCAGGAACAGCAGGATCATGCCAAGCGTTGGCACGCCGATCGTGGCGAGCTGGACGAGGCTCGGCACCCTGATGATGCGCAAGACATCAAACAGGAAGAAGAAGTACCACTCAGGACGGGCGTCGTAGCTTGTGGTCGTCGGGTTGGCCTTAGCGCCGAGCTCAGCGCCGAGCACAAGTGACATGGCGATAATAATCGCCATGACCACGCAAGCCATCGCTGCGTCCTTGGCTACTGCGTAGGGGAAGAACGGCTTGCCTTCCGCCTTCAGCGCAGCGTACTCGCGAAGGTATTCCTCCTTCTCGCGCTGGTTCATCGAGAAATCCCCGCCGGCCGGTCATGGCTGGCTGCTGTGCGAAGCGTCATTGAGCTAGACCTCCGTCTCGCGCAGCTCTGCGCGCTTCTTGGAGTGTTTCCACGGTGGCGCTGTGGTGCCCAGCTTCGCCACGAGGTACAGGTGCGCGCCGATCAGCGCGGCGAGCAAGCCGGGGATCAGCAGCATATGAATGGCATAGAAACGCGACAGTGTGGTCGCACCGATTTCCGAGCCGCCACGCAGGAAGTCCGAGAGATAGGGACCAATCAATGGGCCGGTACCGTTGATGTTAACCCCGACGATCGTCGCCCAGTACGCGCGCTCGTCGAACGGCAGCAGGTATCCGGTGAACGACATGGCCATCGTCAGGATCAACAGCACCACGCCGATCACCCAGTTGAGCTCGCGCGGGTACTTGTATGCGCCGAAGAAGAACGTGCGTCCCATGTGCATGAACACGAGCACCACCATCACGCTCGAGCCCCACTTGTGCATGCCGCGCACGAATTGGCCGAGGAACACGTCGTTGGTGATGTAACGGATCGATTCGTAGGCACCACCGGCCGGTTCCGGACGGTAGTACATAGCCAAGAACACGCCCGTGACTGCCTGGCTGAGAAACGCGAACATAGTGGCCGAGCCGAGCGTGTAGAACCAGTTGGTGCCCTTGGGCACCTTGCGGAACATCATCCACCGGGCAGCACCGCTTAGCGACGTACGCTCGTCGACCCAGGCGACGGTGGTGATACCAGCCTGCTTGGCTTCCTCCAGCGGCCCCGCCTTGCCGTTCTCGCTTGGACGCGGCGGCGGTTCCCGCAACGGCGGCGGGAGCGGGGGGGCTGGAAGCTTGGGAAGTCGTGGCACTAGGGTTTCTCGCTCTGCTATTTCCGGGCGTCGGGTCGTGACGGGTAGAAGTACTGGCCGATGCCGTCTAGCGGCTCGCCGGGATCGCGGGGCGAGAAGCGTCGCAACTGGCTGTTGACGCTGAAGCGGGGGCCAACTTCGACGTTTTCGCCGGACACACGCGTGTAGAAACGGTCGAGCGGCCTCACCGGCGGCCCGGCGACCGGTTTGCCGAGCAGGTCATACACGCCGCCGTGGCACGGGCAGATAAAGCGCTCTGCGGCATCCACCCAACGCACGGGGCAACCAAGGTGGACACAGCGGTCGGAGATGGCGATGTACGGCGTGTCACGGTCGTAGATGTCCGTGTCGATGGCGTCGTTGTGCTTGCGCACATACACCGTCGTCTTGCCTGCCTCACCAATGCCGGGAACGGCCGTGAGGACGGTGGGTACGTAGTTGTCTTCGGAGAACTCGCCAACGGTCCCTACCGTTTCCCAACGGATGGTGTTGTGCTCGAAGATCGGCCCGAGCGCGAAACCAAGCGCGGGTAGAGCGAACGATGCAGCGGCGACCGCGCCCGCAGTGTGGGCGGTTCCGGTCATGAACCGACGCCGGGTGATCGTCTCGCCCTCGAACGCTCCCGGGATCCCACGGTCGAGCGTGTACTTGGACTTGTGCTTATCGCGCTTGTCTGGCACCGCGCGCAAACAATACCGAGGCGCGAATCAGGGCGCCGTCGTAGCCACCAAAGCACTTGTGCGCATCGCCTCAATACCCTCGGCATCGCCGGCCGACACAAGCGCCTTGGCACGCCGGTGAGTCTCGTTGGTGCCCCAGCCGACCGCTCGGGCGCCGGCATCCCAGACAACGTCTGCCAACTTCTCGCTGCCGGCGCCCTGCGCGAGCGCACTCAGAGTGATCGTGTCGGCGAGCTCCGCAACCGCGAATGTGTCTCCCAGTTGCACAAGTCGGGCAAGGCCCATTGCGTACAGGCGATCCCCTGCCAGCAGCCTCAGGTCGGCGTCGGGTACGAGCACCACCCGCGGCGAGCCGTAATGGAGCAGATAGCCCTCGTAGATCGCCTCGACCAGCAGTTCGTACTCCTCGCGACTACCAGCAGCGCGTGGGCCGCTGGCAGCGATGCTTGCAGGACTGGGAGCAGCCTCGTGTCGGCCGCGTTCGGATTGCGTGTTAGGCGCGACGAGCGACGCCATCAGCCCGCCCCCCTCGAGTAGCAGCGCCCGCAGCCGCACGATCGCATCCTCGCCGGCTAGTGGCACCTGCGCGCTCACCTACCAGCCACCACTTCAGGCAAACAGGCAAAGGCCGCTGCGGCGGCCTCCGATGTGCGTTCGATGTGCTCATCCGTGTGCACCAGCGAAGGGAACCACGCCTCGAACTGCGATGGCGGCGGGTAGACGCCGCGCGCGAGCAGCTCGCGGCACCACATCGCATGTGCATCAAGGTCACATGCCTGCGCGGCGGCGAAGCTCTCCACAGGACGCTCACTGAAGAAGACTGTCACGAGGCCCGGCATGTTGACGACTTGTACGGGATATCTGTCCGCCCATGGGCTGGCGGCCTCGCGCAGACCGTCGGCGAGGCGTTGTGTGATTGCGCCCAAACGTGCGTAAGCGGGCCCGTCGAGCAGCTCTAGTGTCGCAAGGGCAGCGGCAACGGCCAATGGATTGCCCGACAGCGTTCCCGCCTGGTAGACGTCCCCGCTCGGCGCGAGCTTGCGCATCAGCTCCGCACCGCCACCGAGCGCCGCGGCGGGCAGTCCGCCGCCAATGATCTTGCCCATGATCACCAGGTCGCCGGCTATGCCCAAGAGCTCCTGGGCGCCGCCGCGAGCAACGCGAAAGCCACTGATCACCTCGTCGAGAATCAGCAGCGCGCCGTTTACGTCGGCGCGCTCGCGCAACAGCGCCAGGAAGCCGTCTGCGGGTGGCACGAGCCCCATGTTGGCCGGAAGCGGCTCGGCGACGATCGCCGCCAGCTCGTGGCGTTCGGTCGCAGCGACGAGCGCCTCGGGGTCGTTCCACGGCACGACGATCGTGCCCGCTGTGGCGCTCGTCGGCACCCCCGGGCTCGCGGGCAGACCTTGGGTAGCCAGACCAGAGCCAGCCTCGGCAAGCAGCCCATCGGAGTGTCCGTGGTAAGCGCCGGCGAACTTGAGGATGCACTCGCGGCCGGTAGCAGCACGCGCGAGGCGGATGGCGGTCATCGCGGCCTCGGTGCCCGAGGAGGTCATTCGCAGCATCTCTACGTTCGGCACGCGGCACACCACCTCGCGCGCAAGATCGACCTCGCCGGCGGTGGGAGCGCCAAAGCTCGTACCAGCCGCGGCCGTCCGGGCGATCGCGTCGAGCACGTGCGGATGAGCGTGTCCGTGGATCAGCGGTCCCCACGAACAGACGTAGTCGACATACCTGTTGGCGTCGACGTCGACCAATTCAGCTCCTTCACCACGGGCGATGAAGATCGGGTCGCGTCCGATCGCGCGCATCGCGCGCACGGGCGAGTTGACGCCGCCGGGGATCAGCTCGAGCGCACGCCTATAGAGCTCGGCGGAGCGCGTATCGGTGAGGGAGCCAGTCACGAGCCCGCGCTCAAGCGTGCGCGCGCTCCCAGTTCTTGAAGTCCTCGGTGAAATACAGCAGGCGGATCTTCTTGAACTCGGTGGACGAGTACAGCGTGGCGCGCTCTGCGATGCCAGTGCTCTCGGCGATCGAGTCGAGCACTGCGTCGCACTCCTCCTTGGAACGCCCGTGGGCCATGGTGAACACCGAGTACGGCCAGTCCTCATAGGTGGGGCGCTGGTAGCAGTGGGAGATGCCGCGCACCGCGGCCATACGACAGCCGATCTCGAAGATCTGCTCGTCAGGCACCTTCCACACGCCCATGCCATTCGCGGAAAAGCCAGCGCGGCGGTGATAGAGGATGGCTGCCACGCGACGAAGAATGCCGCGCTCCTGCATGCCGGCAAGGTGGTCGAGCAGACGCTCCTGTGGCATTCCGAGCTCTGCGGCAGCAGGTGCGTAGGGCTCCTCGACCACTGGCATGTTCCCCTGCAGCACGCGGATGACGGCGATGTCGAGCTCGTCGTAGGGCTGGGGCTCGAGCTCGATCGGCTGCTTGACCTCGGCGGCACTGGACAGCGCCTCGGTTCCACCCTCCATCTCGAGGTCCATGCGGATCTTGAACAGCTTGAGCGTGGGCAGCTGGCGTACGGACTCGGCGCCCGCCTCGCTGGCGAGCACCTCGAGCGTGCCCTCCAATCCGAGCTTTGAGTCCGGCTCGGTGGCAATCGTGAACCACAAGTTGAACTCGTGGTTGCGCAGGTAGTTGTGGGAGACGCCAGGGTGCGCGTTGATGATCTGCGCAGCGCGGTGGGGATGATCGGGGTCGACCTTGGCGGCGACGAGCATGGAGGAGTAGCCCAGAGCGCGAGTGTCGAAGATGGGGGTGACCTGGCGGATGATGCGCTTGTCGAGCAGATGCCGTACACGCTCCATCACCTCCTGCTCCGATACCCCACCCTGCTCGGCCACGTGGCGGTAGGGCCTAGCCGCAATCGGGAAGCTCCCCTGCATCAGGTTCAACAGCTTGCGGTCGACGTCGTCGAGCGCGATCGCCGCTCCGTCCTTGCGACTGCGGAGCTTCGGCACGGCCGTGGCGGGCAGCGTCGGATCGGCGACGTCGGCCAACGGCGCGGGGCTCGCCTCCGTGGGCTCATTACTCAAGTCTGCTCTGCTAGCCATGTGGCTGCGTCCTTTGCGTGGTAGGTGATGATCGTGTCGGCGCCTGCGCGGCGCAGGGAAGTGAGTATCTCTAGGACGGTTGCGCGCTCGTCCAGGTAGCCAGCGGCGGCTGCAGCCTTGACCATCGCATACTCGCCGCTGACGTTGTATGCAGCAACGGGCAGCCGCGTGGCGCGCTTTACCGCCCTGATCAAGTCGCCGTATGCAAGCGCAGGCTTGACCATGACCATGTCAGCGCCCTCCTGCACGTCAAGCAGCGCCTCACGCACAGCCTCGCGGCCGTTGGCGGGGTCCATCTGGTAGCCGCGGCGGTCCCCGAAGACAGGAGCCGAGTCGGCGGCCTCCCGAAACGGCCCATAAAAGGCGGATGCGAACTTGGCGGAGTAAGCGAGAATCGGCACCTCGGAGAAGCCCTCACCGTCGAGCGCCTCGCGGATCGCGCCGACGCGCCCGTCCATCATGTCCGACGGCGCGACGATGTCAGCTCCGGCACGAGCGTGGCTGACAGCTGTGCGGGCGAGGAGCTCCAGGGAGGCGTCGTTGTCGACGCTGGGCGGACTTGTGTCGTGATCGAGCACGCCACAGTGGCCGTGAGAGGTGTACTCGCACAAGCACACATCCGTGAGCACGAGCAGCTCAGGCCGCGCCTGCTTGATCGCGCGTGTGGCCAGCTGCACGACCCCGTCCTCGTCCCACGCACCGGAGCCATACTCGTCCTTCTCAGCTGGCAGCCCGAACAGCATCACCCCGGGGATTCCCAGCGCGGCGGCCTCGTGGGCCTCCTCGACGACGGCCGAAAGCGAAAGGCGATCGACCCCGGGCATCGTCGCGATCGGTTCGCGCCCAGCACGTCGAGTGCCGGACGGCTCGACCTCGGTGACGAACAGCGGTAGCACGAGCTGGCCAGCACGCAAGTCCGTCTCACGCACGAGCCCGCGTAGAGGAGCGCTGGCCCGCAGCCTGCGCATACGCGTCTGTGGAAAGGCCATCGCAATCGAGGATACCCCGCTATTGAGCACCGAGCGGCTATCCGCGCGCGCCTCACGTGCTCTGACGGCGTAGGCGCTGGTGCTATTCAGCCCCCTGCAGACCCACACGCGCGAGCGCGCCAAAGACCGCAGCAAGCACACAGAGATGTAGGAGTGGCAGGCCGATCGCCGGAGAGGCGCCATTGACTGCCGCGTCGAGTGCCTGCAGCGCGGCCTTGAATGGGAACAGGAAGGAGATCACGTTGATTGCGTGGTAGACGCCACCCGACACCGACCCGGTCGGCACGAGGGCAAGGAACGCCAGCGGCAGCGATAGTCCAAACGCCAGCAGCGAAGCGGCTCGCACCTCACGCGCGAGCACGCCAATTGCCACCCCGAGCGCACCAAAGGCAACGGCGCCGAGCGCGAGTGCCACCAGCCACAGACCTGCGCGACTCCAGTCGAGTGCTACGAACGCACCGATCCCGGCGAGCATCGCCAGGGCAAGCACGAACGCACAGCCGGCAGCAAGGAGCGTCTTCTCGAACAGCAACAGCTCGCGCGATACGAGTGGCCCTCGACCACCCGGTGGGCTCCTGACCAGGCGTGCGAGCGTGTGCTCTTCGCGCTCGAGCGCGACGCCACCGGCCGCCAAGAGCACACATACGAACATCAACGACACGCTCACCGCAACGACTACCGCAAAGGTGTTCAGCGGCGTGCGCCGGCCATGCAACAACACGCTGTTGACCCGGATCGGCTGCCCAATGGTCGCGAGCACGCTCCTGCTGAGCGACAGGTTCTCGGCGGCGAAGGTGGCGAACGTATCGATCCGTTCCAGTTCCGTGCGCTCGTGGCCGTGAGGGAGATGGGTGATGATCGTCGCAAGCGTTGGCGGTATCTGATCGAGGCCGATGAGATCTTCGGGTGCGCCGATGCTGCCGAGGTGACCGCCGCTGAGCAACGAGCCGATGACCCGCCCAGCGGCCTTCTGGATCTGCGTGGAGAAACCCAGGTTCGCCTGTGCCAGCGCCGAGTTCAGCGTCGAGCGGACGAGCGATTGCTCGAGCGCATCACCGTTGTAGAGGACTTCCAACTGCGCCTTCTCGGTGGCTGAGGAAACCCGAGCGGCGATGTCAGGCGGGATCACTACTGCTGCGAGCACTTCGCCTGATTTGACCTTCGCTACGGCCTGTGCGCGGGTAGATACTTCGATTGCCTGGACCTGGTCGAAGAGTTGGTGGGCGTAAGCGCCAACGGCGATCCGCTGGCTGCCGACCTTGATCGTTTCTCCGGGCGCGGTCTCGTTGACGATTGCCACGCGTGGACGTGACGGACTCCGGGAGATCGCAAAGCCGAGTAGCAACGCAACGGCCACGGGATAGACGATCAGCAGCGCGAGGAGCAGTCGCGAACGACGCAGGATCAGGAGGTCCTTGCGTAGGAGCCATCTCACGGCGTGTCCTCTCGGTGTGCGCGCAGCTGTCTCACGTGTCAGCTCCCTCGGCGGATGGCTTGTGCGAGTGTTCGCGCAGGAAGCGGACTAGCGCTTGCTCGAGGTCACCGTCGGCGGGCTCACCACCGCGATCCAATAGCGACTCGGCGGCGCCGTCGAACAGCAGCCGGCCCTCGGCCAGAACGAGCAGGCGATCGGCGTGGCGCTGCGCCTCGGCGACGTTGTGGGTCGAGAAGACCACGGTCGTACCGGCAGCGGCACGGACAGCGACGAACTCCCACAGGCGCTCGCGCTGACCCGGGTCCAATGAGGACGAGGGCTC
>Ga0209624_10002336_pt1 | contig 14085 bp, 14 predicted proteins | sample JacPinW_OM2H0_O1_FD_188565 | JGI IMG/M metagenome (GOLD analysis project Ga0209624, IMG submission 188565) | Forest soil microbial communities from Algoma, Ontario, Canada - Jack Pine, Ontario site 1_JW_OM2H0_O1 (SPAdes) (version 2) | ecosystem: Environmental > Terrestrial > Soil > Boreal...
GGCCGGGTGTCCGAGCGGCTACGGCGGATCTTGGTCCAACAGAAGGGCATCGTCGTAACGAGCGTCCCGTTCCAGCTCGACGACTAGCGAGCTCGCCCGCCTCGAAGTACGTTCATCGCGGTTGGCGTGGTGGGCGATCCCGCAACACACGTCGCCGGACGAGGCGCTCGCCGATGAGCAGCCCGATCAGAGCAGCGACGGCGATCCAAACCAGGGGATTGCTCGTCGAGAGCGTCTGAGCTCTCGAACCGAGGTAGACCACTGCGGTGGTCAGCGGTAGGTACCCAAGCACGGTGGTCCACGAGAAACGCCACAGATTGGTGTGCGTGGCGCCTGCGGCGTAACCGATCAGCGCGAACGGAACGATGGGAATCAATCGGCCGCTGAGGAGGAGCATGACGCCGCCGCCCTCCATCGTCGCCGTCAGCCAAGCGAAGCGGCGGCCGAGGACTCGCTGGAGCAGCGGACGGCCTACGCTGCGCCCGAGGGCGTAGGAAAGCAGAGCGGACAGCAGCCAGCCTCCGACGACGAACGCTAAACCGGGCCCGAAGCCGTACACGTATCCCGCCGTCGTGGTAATGATCTCGCTGGGGTAGAAAACGATGGCATGGGCCAGCATCAGGCCCAAGAGCAGCGCGAACCCGCCGGCGCCAAGTGAGCGGATATAGGCACGAAGCGCGGCGAACCGCCCATGGACCACGAGGCTCACGCAGTGCCGAAACTCTGGGACGACCGCAATGAGAGCGATGCCGGCCACGATCGTCGCGACGCCCGCCGCCAGTTCGACCCGTCCGGCGCGAGCGGATGGGACCCGGGAGCCTGGCCTGGATATCGCCATCGCTATCAGCATGACAAGCGGGGCGTGACCTTCTTGTGAAACGGCCGCAGCGGGATCAAGCCGGGCCGCGAGCGGGTGGTCGTTCGTGAGCGACTGCGCGCTCAGTTGAGAAGCCGTTGAGGATCGGCACCTAGCATGCGTGCGCGCTTCTAATCGTCTCGCGCTGGTTCGGCGCTTCCGGACCAGACACGAGACAACCCGCTCAAGGCAACCACAGGAGGTACAGGCGATGAAACCGACGTGGAAACCGCACGAGAAGCACGGTGAGCTGACCGAGCGAAGCGACCTGCCCGACAGCGTTTTCGCGTTTCCCCAGGAACGCAAAGAGCCCCTAACCGATGCCGCGCACGTCAGAAACGCGATTGCGCGATTCGACCAAGTAATCGACGTATCTGACGACGAGCGCGAATTGGCCTTCGCGAACATCAAGCAGGCGGCGGACTACTACGGCGTTGACGTGAGTGAGAGCGAGTGGGAGGAGCTCGGCAGCCGGCCCCATACCGGTCGGACGGCCGAGGATCGGCGCGAATCGGCGCGTGCAGGCGTCGAAACGAAGCGGGAGCGGGGGGAGCTCTAAGCCGGGCGAACCCGGCGACTACCAGCGGTTCGTGAGGGTGAGCGAGGGGACTCGAACCCCCGACCGCCTGGACCACAAATTCATTTCCAGGGATTTTCTAGTTGGGTGTCAATCGTTATTTCCAGCGTTTTCTTGTTTTGAGTTGCTCCCACTCTCGCTCAAATTGATGGACAAATTGATGGACACTTCGGGCGTGAACGCGGCGTTGACGAGCGCGGCCTCGTTGGCCGCCGGCGCGTAGTCGGCGTAGATCAGGGTCGTCTTGTAGTCGTCGTGGCCAATCCACTCCTGCGAGGTGCGGATCGGCACCCCGGCGCCGGGGCTCCGCCCGAGCCCGGTCATCGCCGCGCTGAATGCGCTGGCCAGCGGTCGGCGGCGGCTCGGGTTCGGATCCCGATCGGGCCACGCGCTTGCCGCCGCCGAGCAAGCCCTGTTCCTAAGCGACGGAGCCGCGTGAGATGGCGGAATTGATCGCGCCCTATGCCCGGGGCTATCGGCGCACAGCGCGTGATTCCACCCCAGCCTGGCCGGGCGAGCGCCGGGCCCCGGAGAACTATCGCTCGAGCCTGCTCACCGCGCTGCACTCGTTCCGTGTGCAGATCGAGCTGGACCACGGCGCAGCCGGCAAGAGCGTCCTGATCGCGCACGGCGATCAAGGCGGCGGCTATGCCGCGTGCGTCGAAGACGGCCGGCTACAGATCGCGTGGAACGAGTACGGCGCACTTCGGAAGGCCGACGGCGGCAGCTCGCCCCGGGATCTCACGCTGTCGGGCTCCAAGTGACCTGGCGGCCCGAATTCCATGTGGATGGCGCCCTGCTCGTCGACGACGTCAAGGTTGCCCGGCTGAACAACCTGTGGATGCTCGTGGGCTCGCACCGTTCAGCGATATCGATGTCGGGCTCAATAGCGGAGGCCCGGTCATTGCGGGCTGCACCAACGGCACTGCCGCTTCCCCTGCTCCGGGCGCATACGCGCTGCCACGTGGATCCCAGGCGAGGTCGCAGACTACGACCCAGCCCAAGTGATCGCGGCCGAGATCGAGACAGCGCTGTTCTGCGACTGAGCGGAGAGGACCTCACCCGGGCTGAGGATCGGCCGTGGCCGCAGGGGGCTGCGACCAGACCTGCTTGTAAGCAGACCGGGCCGCGAGAGGAGAGAGCCCGGATCAAGGCTCAGTCAGTGGCCTCAAGCCGGAACGCGTCGCATCATGCCCATGTCCGCGACCAGCCGGGTCGCGTGTTCCCCTACCCGGAGAGTCTCGGCACCAGGGAGGCCCGAAACAACACTATGTCAATAGAGATTATTGTATTGAGGCGTGAGTGGCAAGCATCCAACCGTCGCGAGTTGCGCGCGTCGCCAATTGTCGATAAAGTCGATCTACTTTATGTGGTTTGCTCCTGCTCCCTCCCCAACCGGCGTTCGTCAGAGACTGCTCGACGGGGCGAGCGCGTTGCCGCGATGTAGCGACTAGCGCAGGGTCTTGCTCAACCGCTGAGGGGTCCGCCAAGCAGGCGGCCCCGTGACAGACGGATGCGGCCACATAGGGCGGCGCGGCCGTAACCACGACCGCAATCGGCCCGGCCGGCATCAGAGAAACCAACGGGAGTCGAGGTGCACCATGGGTGTTCATGAAGTTGTCGAAGCGTCTTCCGCGGACATGCGAGCCACCGGAACCGTGGGCCAAGTCGGTTCCCGCCAGCGGGTTGCGAGCACCGTGCCCGGGCGGGCGCTCGTCGTGCAGGATCGCAACCTCGCTGCCGGCGGCGCCTTGCTCGATTCGTTGCGCGCTCGTGCGCTCGAGCCCGAGATCCTTCGGATCGACCGAAACACCCCGCTGCCGGAGCCGGAGTTACTGGATATGGCCATCGTCGTCGGAACCGCTCGGGTGTCGGGCTCGGATGCCCCGGCCTGGCTCGAGCGCGAGATTGACTGGCTGCGTCGCGCCGACCGGGCCGGAACCGCAGTGCTGGCGCTCGGCTCAGCAGCCCAAGCGCTCGCGATTGCGCTGGGCGGCGCGGTGCACCGTCTGCCTCAAACGCGGCGGGCTTGGACCCGCGTCACGACCGAGGCGCCAAAGAGGATCGCTGTCGGGCCTTGGTTGGCTTGGGAAGACGATCGGATCGTTCTTCCCCCGGGCGCCGAACTGCTGGCCCACGATCACGTCGGTCCGCAGGCGTTCGCCGTGAACGAACACCTGGCTGTCCAGTTTCATCCCGAAGCAACCCCAGAGATCGTGCCCGACTGGGTACTTACCAGCGAAGAGGTGCTCGACTTCCAGGGAATCATGGAAGCGACTTGGCGCGACTTCCCAGTCGCGTCAGTCGCCGCGCGTCGCCTGTTCGCGGGGTTCGTCGACTCCCTGGTCGACGATCACCGGTGATTCTGGCACGACGTACTCCGCGATCGGCGACGTGACTCGGGGCCCCGAAGCTCTCGCGCCACCCGCGATCGTCGCTCTGGTCGGAAATCCGCGGGCGCGATCGCGCACCCACCAGCTGGCGGAGACGCTCGCAGCCGAGCTTGCGCACGTGCTCGGGGCCGAGGCTGCCGTGAATGTCGATCTGGCGGTACTCGGGCCGGCCGTGCTCGACCCTGACGACCGCGACGTCGCGGCTGCGGTCGACCACGTGCTGGCCGCGGACGTGCTGGTGGTAGCGAGCCCAACCTACAAGGCGACTTACTCGGGGCTGCTGAAGGCGTTCCTGGACCGCCTCGGCACCGGCTCGCTCGCGGGAAGCGCCGCGGTCCCGATCATGCTCGCGGGTGCTCCGAACCATCGGCTTGCCGTCGATGTGCATTTCACACCGCTGCTGCTCGAACTCGGCGCCGACGTGCCCGTGCGCGGCCTGTTCGTCCTGGAAGCCGATGTCCCTGGCTTCGCTCAATGAGCAACGAGGTGGGCGCAGGAGAATGCATTTCTGCTCACGGCACGTTCCGTCCGCCGCTCGAACACCTCACTCACATCGGCAGGAGCCTGAACGCGATACCGATCCCGGCAGGGTCACTTCGAGAACGCGATCCAGGTCCGGTAGGAGGTGTAGGTGTGGTAGGTGCCCCGTAGCCAGAGGAGGCCGATCGATCCCGTGTCGCTGCCGCGCGGGACGACCGGGCGTACGTTTTCGGTGCCGTCGGCCGGCACGACGGTCTGTCGATGCCAGGTCGAGCCGCCGTCGGTGGTGCTCCAGCGCTCGATCTCCCAACCTCCTGGAACCTGTTTCGAGAGGTAGACGATCGACGGGTTTGAATGGTCGATTGCGATTCCGCCCGAGTACTCGTACTCGATCGTGCCCGGGCTGATTGATCCCCCGGCGTCGGTCATCCGATGCGACACCCAGGCCCGACCGGTAAACGTCGCATACCAGTAGACGTGCTTGGCATGGGTGGGAAACGTGGCGTAAACGATCACCGGTCGTCCGCGGCGGTCAAAGGCGACGTCCCATACCCAGGCCGGCACGCCGGTCGCCTTGGCGTCGTAAACGAGGTCGCCCTGCTGTGGCGCGATGGGCCCGGCGTCGAGCCGGGTGATCCAACCGCCGTCTGCCCTCCATAACGAGCCGTGGCGGTAGGCGATGTAGTACACGCTGGTGAGAACGTTTCGCGGATGGCCATTGGTGAACGCCAGCGCGATCGTGTCGGCGCCGTTATCCGCGACCTTCACGTAGGGCCGTTCGCCGGGCGATCTGATCAGCTCTCTCGCCGGTCCCCAGTCCCCGTCCGGGGCACGGGTGGCGAAATCCGCGCTCCAGTCCGCACCGCGCCAAAACAGGTAGACCTTGTCGGCCTCCGCCGGGAGCAGCGCCGGGTTGGGATAGGTGAAGCCGTTCGAACCGCGAATCCCCTGATGAATCTGTTCCACCGGGGTCCATGCGGTGATGTCGTCCGGCGCAAGCGTCGTGCGGTACTCCATCTCGCTGCCGTTGTGCCCTGACCAGAACACCGTGAGGCGCTGATCCGGCTCGACGAGAATCGCCGGAGTGCTGTGATCGTCGTGAAATAGGTGACCGACCACGTAACTGGTGAGAAGGCCGAAGCGCGGGTCGTATGCCCCGATCGTCACGTTTCCGTTCCAATCGATCCAGCCGACGAACGTCTTGCCCAAAGCGCCGCCGACGTGCACCGCTCGAGGATCGTCAAACCAACTCCAGGCGCCCTTGGACCACACCACGACCTGGCCGCGCGCCCGGCCCGCGAGCAGACCGCAGGCGAGGACGGCCACTGTCGCCAGCGCGACTGCCCTGACCTTAATCGGGACCAGGGCCGTCGTCCTAGGCGCTTCCGCGTGCGCGGTGTTGCACAATGGCAATCAACAAGGTTCTGTTCAGACGGGAGTCGTAATGCGCATTTCAGCCAAGGCCGACTACGCGGTACGCGCGGCTGTCGAGTTGGCCGCCGCACCGGACGATCGGCCGATCAAGGCCGAGCGGATCGCGACCAATCAGGAAATCCCCCTGAACTTCCTCGAGAACATCCTCGGCGAACTGCGCCACGCCGGGATCGTTCGCAGTCATCGCGGCGCCGACGGCGGCTTCCGGCTGGCGCGAAGCGCCAACGAAGTGACGGTCGCCGACATCATCCGAGTCGTCGAGGGCCCGTTGGCGACCGTTCGCGGGGGCCCTCCGGAAGACTCCGCCTACGATGGGGCGGCCTCAGCGCTGTCGCGAGTTTGGATCGCCGTACGCAAGAACCTGCGAGAGGTCGTCGAGCACGTAACGCTCGCCGACATCGCGGGTGGGGAGCTGCCCTCGCAGATCGACAAGCTCGCCGATGACCCGGAGGCATGGGTCACCCGGTAGGTCTCGATCAACGCCCCGAGAGACGTGCGCGTGCTTCTCGCGTATCGGCGTGGGCAGGAGATGGCGTGCCACCGTTTCTGGACAGCCGGGGTTCGAGACGGTGCGCCGGAGAAGGGTCGGCAGGGGTTCCCCAATACGACCAGTCCGTCCAGGGCTCGGGGCGCCCGGAGGCGCGGGGTCGAAGGCTCACGGCAAGGGCGAGACGCGCATAGGAGGCCCACCGGTCCGCCGGATCGAAGGTGTTTGAAGACGCGATCACCTCGTCCGCCTGCGTCTCCTCGAGGAGCTCGGCCAGCCGCCGCCGTACCGTATCGGGCCCACCCACCACATCGGCCCGTGTATCGACCTTCGCTTCCGCCTCGCGTTCGGCCCCGGTCCACCGATGTCGGAGCGCCGCCTCGACGCTCATCAGAGGGCCCGGCGTGCCGGCCCGATGCCTGACGAGTGCGAGATGCCAGGGCCTGGCCAGGGCCTCTGCGTGCTCATCGTTCTCTCCGACGATCACCTTCAGGCCCAGGATCGCGTGAGGACGATCACCGGAGCGGGCGGGCGTGAACCGCTCCCGGTAGAGCCGGAGCGCCGGGCCGGCCGCCTCCGGATTGGTGTAGGCAGCAAAGCCGTAGCCCAGCCCGCGGGCGGCGGCCGTGGCAGCTGAATTTGGGCTCGAGCCGAGCAGGAACACGGGCGGGAGCGGAACCCCGGCGGGGCCAGCCCGGACGCCGGCCAGCGGGTGATCAGCGCCGAGCGGGCGCACCCCGCCGAAGGCCAGCAGCTCGTCGAGTTGGGCGTCGAAACCCGCGCCGTGACTGTTGTCGCTTGACCGCTGGAACGCGCGCACAGTTGCATCGTCTGTGGCGCCCTCGGAGCGCCCGATCCCCAGGTCAATCCGTCCCGGGTGCAACGCGGCAAGCGTCAGGAACTGCTCGGCCACGTGCACCGGCCGGTGGTTGGGCAGCAGCATGCCGCCGGAACCGACGCGCAGCTTCTTGGTGATCGCCGCCACTTGCCCGATGAGGATCTCAGGCGCGGTGCTCGCGACGCCACCCATCGCGTGGTGCTCGGCGATCCAGAAGCGCCGGTAGCCCAGCGCCTCGGCATGGCGTGCGAGCCCGAGCACGTCGCGAATCGACTGAGCCGGGCTGGTGTCCGCCCGCGTCGGAGCCTGGTCGAGAACGGAGAACGCTGCCATCGTTACGATGGAGCATACTCTTCTAAATCAATTGACTTTGTTGAGAAATCTTCATATCGGGATCGCACTGAGCGGTGCGGGGTGGCATCCGGACGCTTGGACTGAGCCCGGCACGCGTCCGTCCGAGCTGCTGAGCGCGCGCTACTGGGCAGACCAGGTGGCTGAGGCGCGGCGCGGGCTGCTCGACTTCGTCACCATCGAGGACTCCTATCGTCTGGGCGCGCCCGAGAACAAGCCGACCAAGAGCCCGCCGCTGCGGGCGCCGGATCCGGTGCGGGGTCGGTTGGATGCCACCATGATCGCCGCCCGAGTCGCACCGGTCGTGCCCGGCATTGGTCTGCTCCCGGCGGCGATCACGACCCTGACCGAGCCCTTCCTCGTCTCGACGCAGATCGCGACGCTCGACTTCATCAGCGGCGGGCGAGCTGGGTGGCTGGCCCAAGTCCCCGTGGACGGCGACGATTTCGCCTACGTGGGCCCGCGAACCGTTCCCACCGGGAGCGCAGCATTGGCCGAAGCCGACGATCACATTGAGGTGGTCCGGCGCCTATGGGACAGCTGGGAGGACGGCGCGGAGATCCGTGACGCGGCGACGAACCGCTTCATCGATCGGGACCGGATCCATCCGATCGACTTCGAGAGCGCGCACTTCAAGATCAAAGGGCCCTCGATCACGCCGCGCCCACCGCAAGGACAGCCGATCGTCGCGATGCTCGGCGACGACCTCGAAGCCAGAGCGGTTGCCGATCGCCGCGCCGACATCGTGCTGCTCAGCAGTGGTGATGAGCGGTCGCTGCGCGCGAACGCTTCCGAATCGCCGGCTCCGCATGTATTCGCGGACCTCGTCGTCTTCCTCGACGCCGACCGCGAGCGAGCCGTGGAGCGTCAGCACCAACTCGACGGGCGCGTCCCGGCCACGAAGCGGGACGGCCGGTTCGTGTTCACCGGAACGCCCGGGGAACTCGCGGAAGCGCTGATCGACCGGGGCGAACTCGGCCTGACAGGCTTTCGCCTGCACCCCGCGGTCATCCCTCATGACCTCGAAGCGGTGACGCGCGGCCTTGTCCCTGTGCTCCAGCAGCGCGGCGTCTTCCGCCGGACGTATGAGGCGGGCACGCTCCGCGGCTTGCTAGGGCTGCCCCGTCCGGGCAACCGATATGCGGGACGAGCGGCGGAAGCCGTGGCGGCGCGATGAGCGAGCGCCCTCGGCAGATGCACCTCGGCGCGCACTTCCCTGGGGTCAACAACACCACCGTGTGGAGCGGTCCCGAGGCAGGCAGTCACATCGACTTCGCGTCATTCGTCCACTTGGCGCGCACCGCGGAACGCGCCAAGTTCGATTTCTTCTTCCTCGCCGAGGGGCTGCGGATGCGCGAGCACGCCGGACGGCTGCACGATCTCGATGTCGCTGGCCGGCCCGACAACATGACCGTGCTCGCCGGACTCGCCGCGGTCACCGATCGCCTTGGGCTGGTCCCGACGATCACGACGACCTATCACGAGCCCTATGAGCTCGGGCGTCAGCTCGCCTCGCTCGATCACCTATCCGGTGGACGCGCCGGATGGAACCTCGTGACCTCCTCAGACGCATTCACGGGCGCGAACTTCCGTCGCGGTGCCTACCTCGGCTACGAGGCGCGCTACGAGCGCGGCGGCCAGTTCGTCGAAGCGGTGAACCGGATGTGGGACGCGTGGCCCGAGGCAACATTCTCCTTTCACGACACTCAGGTTCAGCTCGCGGGCGAGTTCACGGTGCCCCGCTCGCCGCAGGGGCGGCCCGTGATGATCCAGGCCGGTGACTCGAGCGAGGGACGGGAGTTCGCCGCGCGCTACGCGGACGGCATCTTCACCCGCCACGGCACACTCGACGAAGGGCGCCGGTTTTACGCCGACGTCAAGGGGCGGCTCCCCACATACGGACGCGAGGCGTGGGAGCTACTGATCCTGCCAGGGACGACATTTGTCCTCGGCGACACCGACGCCGAGGCGAAAGAGCTGGCCACGCACATACGCCGCCAGCAGGTGAGCGGCCCCCACGCGATCATGTTCCTCGAGCAGCTCTGGAATCGCGATCTCTCCGAGTACGACCCGGACGGACCGCTGCCTGACGTCGATCCCGACGTCTCCTCACCCGAACGCTCGCAGGGCAGCGCGCAGGCACGCAGCTTCAACCGCGACGCGATCGCTATCGCGCGTCAGTGGCGTGATCAGGCGCAGGACGGCCGCCTCTCGATCCGCGAGCTCGTGATCGAGATGACAGGACGCCAGAGCTTCGTGGGCTCACCCGCGACGGTCGCGGACGAGATGACCCGGCACGTCGAGTCCGCAGCCTGCGACGGCTTCATCCTCGTGCCGCACCTGACGCCCGGTGGTCTTGACCGATTCGCCGACGAAGTCGTTCCGTTTCTGCAGGAACGCGGCATCTTCCGCGCGGACTACGCGGGCGGCACACTGCGTGAGCATTTCGGGCTGGCCCAAAGCCCGAATCTCCACTAAGTCGACTGTTTTTATTGATATTGTTGGCTAACACTGTTGGGGATCGAACGCGGTGGCCCGAGGAGGCTCTTTCTTGGAAGTTGAACGGTTGGTGTTGACGCGCCGCAGGTTGCTCGTGAACGGCGCCAAGGGGTCGGCGCTCGCGGCGCTCGGACCGATACTCGCCGCGTGCGGCTCGTCGAGCAGCAGCTCGAGCAGCACGGGCACCGCATCGGGCACGACGAGCACGGCAGCGGCGGCCGGTACGCCAAAGACCGGCGGGACCCTGACGTTCGCCCGGAGCGTCGCCCCGACGCAGCTCGATCCGGCGAACTCGATCATCGCCGGCGACGTTTACACACTGGACAAGATCTTCGAGCCGCTCTACATCACGAGCGCGGCTGGTCAGCTGACGCCCTGGCTCGCGACCGGTTACACGACGAGCCCCGATCACCTGACCTGGACGTTCCAGCTGCGCTCCGGCGTCCGATTCAGCGATGGGACTCCGCTCACCGCGGACGACGTGGTCTGGTCGATTGCCCGCGAGCAGGCGAACAGCGACGGCCCGCTCAGCTTCCTCGACGCCGCCATCAAGAAGATCAAGCCCGACGGTGACAACGCCGTCGTGTTCACGCTGTCGCAGCCGTGGGCACCTTTCCTGTCCGATATCTCGGTGTTCGCGAACGCGGTCCTGCCCAAGAACTTCGGCGGCAAGAGCGAGAAGGCGTTCTTTCAGAACCCGGTGGGCACCGGCCCGTGGCTGCTGCCTTCGTGGACGCCGGATTCGAACCTCACGCTGAAGAAGAACCCGAACTACTGGCAGAGCGGCAAGCCGTACCTGGACTCGGTGACGATCAACTACGTCAGCGACCAGAATCAGCAACTGCTCCAGCTCACCGGCGGCCAGGCCCAAGTCATCGACAACGTCCCGCCGTCCAACGTCGCGTCGCTCAAGGGCAACTCGAACCTGGTTCTCGGCGAGTATCCGGCCTGGCAGGTCGACCTGCTCGTGTTCAACGAGCAACTGCCCCAATTCAAGGACGTGCACGTCCGGCGGGCGATCGCGCAGGCGATCGACACGCAGAAGCTCGTCGAGGCGACGAGCTTCGGGACGGCGAAGCCGGGTGGGACGTTGTTCCCGCCCAGCCTGCAGTACTCCGACCCCAGCACACCCGTCCTCGGCTACAACCTCGCCGCCGCCAAGGCCGAACTCGCGAAGTCGGCGTTCCCGAAGGGATTTGACACGAAGCTCCTGATCTCCGGCGGCGTCCAGAAGTGGAGCGAGTTCGCCCAGATCATCCAGGCCGCCCTGAAGCCGCTGGGCATCAACGTCTCGATCACCTCGCTCGACCACGCGGCGTTCGAGTCGACCTTCCAGAAGTACGACTACGACATGTTCATCGACTACGCGATCAATGACATCAGCGACGTCGACGAGATGGCCTCGTTCAACCTCGACTACAAGGACGGCGGATCCAAGTCGTACTGGTCGAGCTACAACAACCCCGCCGTGATCAGCCTCGTCCACCAGGCGGAGTCGGAGTTCGACTCGAGCAAGCGGGCCGCGCTGTACGCGCAGATCCAGGCAAAGGTCGCCCAGGACGTTCCGTTCGTGGCCCTCGATTACCCGCCCTATATCTACGCGACCTCGGCCAACGTGAAGGGATTCGCCGTCAATCCGGGCGGGGCATACCGTCTGGAGGACGTCTGGCTGGCCTGACCGGCCGGGTCGCCGCCGTCTACCAGTCGTACACCGCACGACGGCTCGCGGCTGCCGTTCTCGTCGTCGTGGGGGTGGCGATCGCGGCGTTCATTCTGCTGCACGTGGTGCCGGGCGATCCGGCCCGAGCCGTCCTGGGCGAGCACGCGCCCGAGGCATCAGTCCTCGCCTTGCGCCGGCAATGGGGACTTAGCGACTCGATTCCCCACCAGTTCGTTCAGTACCTGGGAGACCTGGTGGACGGGCGGCTCGGCAACTCGTACTTCTACCACGAGTCCGTGATCGCGCTGATCGGCCAGCGCATCGGGCAGACCGCGTGGCTCGTGCTCACCGCGACGGTTTTCGCCGTGCTGATCGCGGTGCCGCTGGCCGCGATCGCCGCTTCTCGTCGGGACCGCTTCGCCGACCACGCCGTCCGCGCCGTCGGCGTGATCGGTCTCGGGATGCCAGCGTTCTGGATCGGGATCGTGCTGATCGAGATCTTCGCGGTCCGTCTGAAGATCCTGCCGGTCGGAGGCTGGGGCACGACGCCGTGGGAACACGCTAAGGGGCTGCTGCTCCCAGGCCTCACCGCTGCATTCGCGATCGTGCCGATTCTGGTCCGCAGCCTTCGGGTGGGGATGCTCGACGTGCTGGAGTCCGATTTCGTCGCGGCCGCCCGGGCCAAGGGGCTCGGCGAGTCGCGGGTGCTCCTCGTTCACGTGACGCGCAACGCGATCATCCCGACGCTGACGCTGCTCGGCCTGAACATCGCCTTCCTGATCGGGAGCACGGTGATCGTCGAGCAGGTCTTCGCGCTCAACGGACTTGGCTCGCTCCTGCTCGATTCGATCACCAACCGCGACTATCCCGTGGTCCAAGGACTGACGCTCGTGCTGGCCGCGTCGGTCGTGCTCATCACGCTCGCCACCGACCTGCTCAGCGCCAGATTGGATCCGAGGATTCGGCTGCGATGAGCGCGACGGCGGCCGAGTTCGAGCTCTCGCCTCCCCACGCCACTCGACGGTTCTCGCGGACCTGGACCTATCCGTCGCTGACCGTGGGTCTGACTCTGTTCGGATTGATCCTGCTCGCGGTCATCCTGGGCCCGGTACTCACGGGGTACGGACCGAACACGCAGGATCTGACCGCGATCCTCCAGGGCCCCTCCCCGCATCACCTGCTCGGGACCGATGAGCTCGGCCGCGACGAGCTGACCAGGCTGCTCTACGCCGGACGCACGGACCTGAAGGTCGGAATCCTCGCCGTGTTGTTCCCGTTCTGCTTCGGAACGGCGATCGGCACGCTGGCCGGCTACTACGGCGGCTGGCTCGACGCGACCGTCATGCGAGTCGTCGACGTACTGGTCGCGTTCCCGTTCTATGTGCTCGTGATCGGGTTGGTGTTCGTCGTCGGTACCGGCATTCGCGGGATCTTCATCGCCTTCGCCATTGCCGACTGGGTCGTTTACGCGAGGACGGTCCGTGCGAGCACGCTCGTCGTACGCGAGGCCGACTACGTCGCCGCGGCTCGCGTCGGCGGGCTGAGCGACCTCCGGATCCTGGGCGGGCACGTCCTGCCCAACACGATCAGCCAGGCCATCGTCTACATCATGACCGACGTTGTGCTCGTAATCGTCGCCGTGGTCACGCTCGGGTACCTCGGGCTCGGCGCCCAGCCGCCGACCCCGGACTGGGGGGCGATGATCAACGACGGCCAGGACTTCATCACCACCCATTGGATGCTCGCCACCCTTCCCGGGATCGCGGTCGTCCTGACCGGGCTCTCGCTGTCGCTGATCGGCGACGGGCTGGCCGACGCGTTGAGACCGAAGTGAGCGACCCGCTGTTGAACGTTGAGGACCTGACGCTGTCGCTCGACCGCCATCACGGTGGTGCGCGCGTGGTGGACCAGGTGTCGTTCTCGGTCCCTCGGGGCGGCTCACTCGGAATCGTCGGCGAGTCGGGCAGCGGCAAGAGCCTGACCCTGCGCGCGGTCATGGCGCTGCTTCCCAGCGCGGTCGCGCTCGACATGGGCACCGTCACCCTCGCGGGCGAGCGCCTGGCGCTGGCCGGGGCAGGGGCACGCAAGCAGCGCCGCCGCCGACTCGCGATGGTTTTCCAGGACTCACTGAGCGCGCTCGATCCGGTGTTCACCGTCGGGAACCAGGTGGCTGAGGTCGGCCGTCACGTGCTCGGGCTATCCAGGGCCAGGGCGTGGGAGCGGGCCGTCGAGCTCCTCGACCTGGTTGGGATCCGAGACCCCGAGCGCCGGGCGCACGCCTACCCGCACGAGCTGTCCGGGGGGATGCGCCAGCGCGCGATGCTCGCGGTCGCGCTGGCCACCGAGCCCGAGGTCCTGCTGTGTGACGAGCCGACGACGGCGCTCGACGTGACCGTCCAGGCGCAGGTCCTCACGCTGCTGGCCGACCTACGACGGCGGCTTGGGCTCGCGCTGGTATTCGTCAGCCACGACCTGGCCGTCGTGCGGGAGCTGTGCGAAGAGCTGGCGGT
>Ga0209624_10002337_pt1 | contig 14084 bp, 15 predicted proteins | sample JacPinW_OM2H0_O1_FD_188565 | JGI IMG/M metagenome (GOLD analysis project Ga0209624, IMG submission 188565) | Forest soil microbial communities from Algoma, Ontario, Canada - Jack Pine, Ontario site 1_JW_OM2H0_O1 (SPAdes) (version 2) | ecosystem: Environmental > Terrestrial > Soil > Boreal...
TTTGTTCGAGAGTACGGAAAGCAAAGATCCGGTTTCGACATGGTCGCCGGAAGGCGCTTACGACGAGGCAATTTCGAGTCCGAGGATTTATCGCAATGGAAAATTTGTACTGGCGAAGCGGTTTGCGGAGCGCGAGAAGTTTCGATTTCCGCCTCCCATTGGCGAGACGACCGTTTATCTGGCGGCGCAGGACGAAGTTTGCATGCTGCCTTACGCGATACCGATTCGTGAAATGGACGCCAAAATTGGCGGGAACGATTTCGACCGATTGTATCGATGGTTCCGGCAAGGACGTCTGAACCGTTCCCAAGGGATCGTTCGCAAAAGATTTCCTAAGACGTTGACTCCGAGGAACGTGGCGGCGCTGATCCGCAGAGGCATCCTGTACAATGCGCGGTTTGCGGCCGCGGTATTGTTGCGAGGTGTGAAGGATGAACAACCGTTACTAGTGCGATGGGACGCAAGTTTTCCGTCACTTTTCCAGATTCGCCAGCGTGGGTTGATTGCAACTCCTATTTCATACGCTACTGCTCACGTGGCCGCACTTTTCGTCAAACATTTTCCGCGCGATGAAGCCGGAGTCCTGGAACCGGAAATGCTGCCCGCTGATACGCGACGGGCAATTGTGGCTGAGTTACGGTCTCGAGATTTCCGAATCAAGCTGAAAATTACGAAGTTGAAGAAGGTGGAAGAAGAATTCTGAGCGCCGGCGACGATCCTAAAATGGCGAACCGAGGGGCTTTAGCAGTCCGAAATCAGTGAGGCCGTTGGCCACGAACTGCACGGACAGCGCGACCAGCAGCAATCCCATCAGACGCGTCATAATGCGAATTCCAGTATCGCCTAAGTAACGGCGCACGCGGTTCGCTCCTGCCAGAACTAGAAAGGAAACAAAAGAAGTGAGGAGGATCGCCGCGTAGACTATTCCGTGCTGCCAGATCGCATGAGATTCGCCAACTAGAACCATCACGGTGGAAATTGCGCCGGGGCCGGCGAGCATCGGCATACCCAGCGGGATAATGCTGGCATCGTCTTTCGTGGCGCTTTCTTGTGTTTCTTCAGGGCTGACCTTTGTCGGGGATTGGCGCGCTTGAAGCATGTCGAGACCGATGCGCATAAGAATAATACCGCCGGCAATTTTGAATGCGGGCAAGGTGATGCCGAACATTTTGAAAATCAAACTGCCGACCAGAGCGAACGAGCAGAGAACGATGGCGCAGGTCCAAGCGGCACGTCGAGCCATCTGCCTGCGCTCGGAGTCGGGCGAATCTGCGGTGATGGCGAGAAATAATGGGATAACAGTGAAAGGATCGACGAGGAAAAATACAGAGGTAAGGGCCAAGAGCGCGAATTCGAGGATCGGTGTGAAGTTCATGGGCGTTCGATATCTTGCACAATATAGCAGGACGAAAATAAGAACGCGCCACGGTAGCATTTTTGCACCGAAGTTTGTAGTACCGAGGTCGCGGCGCGCTTTGGCAAGTTTATTTCGGCGAAGGTGAGGCCGGTTGCGTCGATTGCGGGGAGACGGGGACGGCTGCTGCGCCGACTGCCTGCCCATCATGAGGTTTAAAATCCTTGGATCGAATCACCAGGCGCACGGGCACATCCTGATCGTCGGGAACTTTGATGAAATCATCGGAACGAATGTAAGTCGGCAGCCAGTATTTTCCCTGAAAATTCTCGCGGTAGGTTTCGAACATCGTGAAAGGCAAAGCGGTGCCGTTGCCGGAAAGCTCGCTCACGAGTTTGCCGTAGGACTTAACGATGGCGAAATCCTGATCGTCCACCCAGATCACGCCTTCGAAAAACCGGCGTTTGCGGCTTAACATTTTCGGCTTAACCTGAAAAATGTAAGTGTTCAGCTGATCGAGTTTTTCCTGACCCACGTATTTGAAATTGTAATTCGCAATTTCCTGCGAAGTGAGAACGAAAAGCGGCAGGCTGGAAATCGTGCGCACGTCTTCCAAGTTATACTTCTCGATTTTCAAACTGGTTTCGGGCTGCTTGTCGACACGCATATAACGCTGGCCATCGGGCCGAGTGTAAACCTCGCCAATCACGCTGAATTTGCCGCCGGGATCGGCTAGTTCGTCGATGCGAATGGTTTGAGTGTAATCGTAGGTATCAAACTTCTGTTTCATCACGTCTTCGTTGGCCGCAAATTTCTTGATAATTTCTTCCGCGGGAATGGGCGGAGGACCGGGATGAGGTTCGGTGGGGATACGTTTCACTTCAAATTTCGGCGGAGGGGCCATGGGGCCGGGGCCGTCTTGAGCGGAGGCGCTGAGGGCAAGGGCCAACAGCAGCGTTGATGGGAGGATAAATGAAGAGAATATTTTCACTGTGCGTCTTTCTGATTCTTAGATGCGGCCAACGTTGTTTGGGTCTAGATGCTCGCTCACAGGCGGCTGCATAATTCGACGATATCACAGTCGCGGTTAGCCAGGCGGCGTGCGAACCATTGAGGCTTTGCGGCTGTTTTTTTCAGGCGAGTCGCGCCTGCGGCTCTGATAAAATCACTCGCTTGCAAATGCCGGAAAATCCCGTTCATGAAGTCAAAGAACCGCTTCAGGCTAGACGCTATCGTGTTACCGGAACGGTACAAGGTGTGGGGTTTCGTTACTTTGCGAGCAGGATGGCGCGGCAGCTGGGGATTGCCGGCTATGCGAAAAATCTACGCGATGGCCGGGTGGAGGTTTACGCCATAGGAACACCGGAAAAGCTTGCGATGCTGCGCAAAGAACTTCAACGAGGGCCGCGTTCGGCGGTGGTTTCAGATGTGACGGAAGAAGATGCGGCAATCGAGCCCAAGTTCGAGCGAGGCTTTTCGATAGAACGCGATAGTCTTGGCGTATGACAGCAATTAAGGGGAGACGATGGACGAGCTGAAGGCATTGATTCGCGAGATTCCGGATTATCCGAAGCCGGGGATTTTGTTTTATGACATCACTACGCTGCTGAAGGATCCAAAGGGTTTTCATTCCATGGTGGATAAGTTGTGCGCGCATTACGACGGCAGAAAGGTTGATCTGGTGACCGGCATCGAAGCGCGGGGATTTATTTTTGGTCCGGCGCTGGCTTACCGGCTTGGCGCAGGATTCGTTCCCATACGCAAGCCGAAGAAATTGCCGTCCAAGGTCGCGTCAGTAACCTATCAACTGGAATACGGGACGGATCAACTCGACATCCACGAAGACGCGGTAAAGCCAGGACAGCAGGTGCTAGTTTGCGACGACCTGCTTGCTACGGGCGGGACAGCGGCGGCGGCGGTTAAACTGATTCGGCAGCTCGGTGGAGACGTTGTGGGCGCTGCGTTTGCGGTGGAGTTGAGCTTTCTGAATGGGCGGGCGAAGCTGCCGGGGATCGACGTCTTTTCACTTTTGAAATACGACAAATAGGTCCGGTTCAGCAGGATATAGGAAACCGGGATAGGAACAGGCCTCACCTCTATAGGGGAGAGCTACATTTACGTCGCTACGTCTTGGTTTTTCGTTGTTGACGTTGACGGACTACTTCGAAGAGGACTACGCCGGCGGCGACAGAAACGTTGAGAGAGCGGACTGGGCCGCAGGTGGGAATCGAAACCAGGAAATCGCAGCGTTTGCGCGTTAGCTCGTGCAAGCCTTCGCCTTCGCCTCCGAGAACGATGCCGACCTGACCTGAGAAGTCTGCTTCGGTGTATTTTTTTTCAGCGCGCTCGTCCAGGCCGATGAGCCAGTAGCCAGCTTCTTTCATGTCTTCCATGGCACGAACGAGGTTCTTCACGCGCGCGACCGGCAAATGCGCCAGGGCGCCGGCGGAGGCGCGTTCTACTGTATCGGTCAATCCGGCGGCGCGGCGTTCGGGGATCACTACGCCGTTGGCACCTGCAGCCAGAGATGTTCTTACAATCGCGCCGAGATTGTGCGGGTCTTCTATTCCGTCGAGGAGGACGAGAAGGCCCTGCGGAGTTTTAGCCGCGAGCAAGTCTTCGAGTTCGAGCGCGGGTTTTGCGGCGGCTAGTGCGGCGATGCCTTGATGTTCGCGCGTGCCGGCGAGGCGGTCGATTTGAAGGCGGTCTTCAAACCGTACGGGGACGCTTTTCGAGCGCGCGAGCTGGACCACTGCTTCGACGCGTTCACCGTGGCGGCCGCGAGCGATCACAATGCGGTCGAGCGCGCGTCCGGCGGCTAGCGCTTCTTCTACGGCGTGGAATCCAGTGAGCCAGTTCATAGTTGGTGTGCGATCGCGCCCTCGGTGATTCTAAACCAAGAGCAGATTCCTCTCTACGTGTCCCGACATTCGTCCGGAATGCGGACGAATTAATGAGCGTCGGGACACTTCGCTCGGAATGACAGGTTTGGAAAGGGTCAGCCTTCCAGGGTGGCGATGGTGTGGGCGGCGATGGCTTCGCCGCGGCCGATTTCGCCGGTGCCTTCGTTGGTTTTGGCTTTGAGGTTGATCTGTTCCTGGCCGATACGGAGCGATTTCGCGAGAGCGGCGCGCATCGCTGGAAAATGCGGACCGAGTTTCGGGCGCTCGCAGATCACTACGGCATCGAGGTGGGCGATGCGCAGGTGCTTTTCGTCCAAGAGCTTTCTGGTGTGTTCAAGGAACACCAGGCTGGACGCGCCTTTCCATTTTGGATCGGTGTCAGGAAAATGGGTACCGATATCGCCAAGGCTTGCGGCGCCGAGCAACGCGTCGCACAAGGCGTGTACGAGTACATCACCATCGGAATGTCCGACGGACCCCTTATCGAACGGGACTTCGATTCCGCCGATCACGAGCTTGCGGCCTTCAGCGAGGCGATGCAGATCGTAGCCAATTCCTGAGCGCGTCATTTCAGGCGGTGCTCCTGTTCGAGATAAAAGCGGGCGAGGTCCATGTCGGCGGGGCGGGTGATTTTAAGATTGCGCTCGGAGCCGAGGACGACGAAGACGTCACGACCGAAACGCTCGACCAACGAAGATTCATCGGAGGCAGTGATACCGTCCTGCTGTGCTTTGCGAAACGCGTCGCGCAGAAGGGCGTATGAAAAGGCTTGTGGCGTTTGCGCCAAAACTATTCGTTCACGTGGAATCGTGGAGGTGATCAACGCGACATCTTCGGGAAGGCTGGCGCGTTTGACTTCTTTTACGGTATCGATCGCGGGTATACCCAGAATTGCGGCGCCGCGGGTGCGTGCTTCGGCAATTACTCGCGCTGTTTGCTCGGCTGTGACGAAGGGGCGAACCGCGTCATGCACCAAGACAATTTCGGTGGCAGGGTCCACTTGAGCGAGTGCGTTGGCGACGGATTGCTGGCGCGTGTCGCCGCCGTGGACAACGCGTGCGGGACGGCCAAGGGCGGCTTTGGCCACTTTGTCCTGCAAGGAAACGATGTCGTCGGCACGCGTGGCAATAAAAAAATCCGTGATGTCCGGACACATGGCCAAGCGCCTCAAGGCAAAAATCACGAGCGGCATGCCATCGAGTTCCAGGAACTGCTTGGGCGTTTCGGCGCCCATGCGGGTGCCGAGTCCGGCGGCGGGAATAATGGCAGCGATGCGGCTCATCGAAGGGTCAACAGTCTATCGCAATTGCGAACGAAGGTGGAGAAAACGGCGGTGGGTATATGCCTGATTTACGCGCCAGCCGGAAGCTGTTCCGCCAGCGAGAAAACGACTTCAGGAGCTAAGGCCTGGAGAGCGCTGCTGAGGGCACAGCGGGGTTGAAACCCCGCCCTTAGGTGAAGACAGAGCAGATTCTTCGCTTCGCTCAGAATGACAAGTCGGGGGAAAGACCCGAGTTGTGGTAGTGCCTCGGCGAAAGGCAAAGTCGCTCACGCTGGAGTTAACAAGGCGCGCTTCTCGCGGTGAGGGTAAGAATTCGCCCCCTCGTTTCCGTCCCTCTGGCGTTCGTTTTAGGAGCGGCCGGGCTCGGGATAGAGCGGGCGAGGGGGACGCTCTCCGCCTACGCGATCTTCCACAGCGCGGGGGCCGGGCTGCGGTTCGGCTTGAGGTTGCTGGATCGACGAAATTGGTCGCGGCGGTATTTGTTCGCCTCGTTCATCGTAGCGACCGAAAATCATTTTTCCAGCTGTGGTTTGGTGCACGGAGGTGACCGTGATATCGATCGTCTTGTTGATCATTTTGCGCGCTGAATCCACGACAACCATGGTGCCATCGTCGAGATAGGCGACGCCCTGATTGTATTCCTTGCCTTCGCGCAGGATGAAAACGCGCATAGTTTCGCCGGGGAGTACGACGGGTTTGAGCGCGTTGGCTAGCTGGTTGACGTTGAGAATCTCGATGCCTTGCAGCGTGGCAACTTTATTCAGATTGTAATCATTGGTTACGATTTTCGCGTCGTAGCGCTTGGCCAATTCGATGAGCTTCAGGTCTACATCGGGCACTTGGGGGAAGTCTTCGTCAACGATCTGAACTTCCAGGTGAGCCATTTTCTGGATGCGTTGCAGCACTTCGAGGCCGCGGCGGCCGCGCTGGCGCTTCAATGGATCGGCTGAATCGGCGACGAGCTGAAGTTCGTGCAGGACGAACTGAGGAATGATTACAGTGCCATCGAGGAACTGAGCATCGGCGATGTCGGCCACGCGGCCGTCGATGATGACGCTGGTATCCAGGATTTTGAAAGAATGCTTCAGACTACGTTCGCTGCCGAAAAGGCCGCCCAGGGCTTGCAGATTGAGCATGTCGCCCTTATTCGCGCCCAGAATCAGGCCGGTATAAGCCATCACCAGGAAAGTAGCCAAGCTAAAAAACGAGCGGGTGCTTTCCGGCATGGAGGTGTGCGAGAGAACCAGAGTGGTGAAGTAGGCGCCGAGAATTCCGAGGATAGAGCCGGTGGCCGCGCCTATCAGACGCCGCAAACTGGCGCGTCGCAGTCGAACTTCAAAGAGAATGACAGCCAGGGCGAACAACAAGCCAGCCGCTGCGCCCGATTCCTTGGAAACGCTGAACGGGCGAAAGTGAAAGCCCGCGGTGACGCAAATCGCAGTGAAAATGATGCGGATGCCAAGCATGTCCCAGAAACTGCCAACGCTTTCGTGGCCTGCGCGAGAATGGCCGACTGATTTTGAAGCGGGAGTCTCCGAAGCTGAAACTGAAGGAGGACGGCTAGGTATATTAGTAGGCCTTTGCATCGATACACCCTTATGAAACTTATGAAGAACAATTAATGGAATTAATTTTCCGTGATGCTACATCCTTTCACGTGCTCGGCTTTATAAAACTTCCTGCCCGCCGAAATGAAAAAAATGGAAGTATTCAATTTATGAGAAGCATAATAGCACCGAATTTTAGCTATATCGAGAGTGGAAAACGAGAATCGGTGCGGGATTACAAAAAGCGGTGAAGAAACAGACGGAAGCGAAGCCGGTTCAAGTAGCTACAGATAAAACTTAGGGACGCGGCGGCCGAGGGCGCAGAGCAAATCAGAAGTGACAGTGCCGATTTCGCGCGCCACGTCGGAAACTTCAATCGAAGCTTCGCCGCCGTTTCCGTAGATTGTGACTACATCGCCGAGAGTGACGCCGGGCACGTCGGTTACATCCAGCATGGTTAAATCCATGGAAATCGTTCCGACAAGCGGGACACGAAGACCGCGGACCAAAGCGCAGCCGCGGTTGGTTCGGGCACGCACAACTCCGTCAGCATAGCCTGCGTTGATTACTGCAATTTTCGATGGACGAGCGGTGACGAAACGTGCGGCGTAACCTACAGCCTGCCCTGGCGGGACATCGCGTAAAGAAATGATGCGAGCGCGCAATGACAGACAAGGGGCGAGTGGCATCGTACCTGCCACCTCTTCTCTTTTCTGCGGCGGGTCGAAAGACTGATGGTAGCCGTAGAGAATCGCGCCGGGGCGGACCATGTCGACCCAAGTGCTGGGGCGCGCGCAGATGGCGCCGCTGTTGGCCATGTGTACGATGCCGGGCGAAATTCCGAGGGTGCGCAAGCGATCGAGGCAATCGCGGAAGAGTTGCTCCTGCTGGGTGGTTTGTTCGGCGGTGAAATCTTCAGCGGAAGCAAAATGGGTGTAGGTGCCTTCGAGTTGGACGTGCGGAGAACTGGCTAACGCCGCGGCGAACGCGTCAATTTCACCCGGCGAGATTCCCAGACGGTTCATGCCTGTATTTATTTTCAAATGGAAGCGCACGCGCGCGGATTTTTCGGATGATTTGCGGGACGTTTTTGCGTACAAGGATTTTGCGGCGCGTTCGAGATAGCGCACGTCGTCCACTCTTGTGACTGTGGGAGTGAGCCGATTTTGGATCAGGCGCTTTTCTTCGCCGGGCCAGAAACCGGTGAGAACCAAGATGGGCTTGCGAATCCCGGCCCCGCGCAGCTCGATGCCTTCATTCGCGCAGGTGACGCCGAACCATTCGGTTCCGGCTTTCTGCAAGGCTTTGGAAATAGGGACGGCACCCAGGCCGTAGGCGTTGGATTTTACGACAGCGAGAATTTTCCGCTTCGAGCCGACGTGGCGACGAATTACGCGCAGATTGTGCAAGATCGCTTTGAGCGAAATCTCAGCCCAAACCGGCCTGCCTTCGAGATGGATGACCTTGGACATCGTCATTTAGAATGCCAGACTCCTTGTCGGCGGCGCGAACGAAATTCGGGCCAACCGCGCTGAACTCGGCGTTTAGGTAAACAGTCGCACGGATGGTGAATGCAGTCGGCGGGCCTTTCTGCGGATCATGACAAGAAGATAGGCTTGTCGCCATTGCGCGGAAAATGCAGAAGTTACGTGGGGCCTACGTGCGAGAGAAACTTGGGTCTGGTGAACAACTCTCGTGAAACGTCGAAAGAGCGACACGTCGCGTGGCCACGTGGCAACGTTATTCGTCGCCGACTGTGCTGCTCCAGGCGTCGGGAGCGGCTTCTTCGAAGCGCGTGTGGCGCGCCAGAAAAACGAAATTCATGCTGCCGGTCGGGCCGTTGCGCTGCTTGGCGATGATCAATTCGGCCTTGGCGCGATCCTCTTCGGGCATGTCCGTTTTGTAAAAATTCGGGCGGTTGATGAAGAGGACTACGTCGGCATCCTGTTCGATGGCGCCCGATTCGCGGAGATCGGATAGTTGCGGCTTGCGGTCGTCGCGTTCGGGAGCGCGTGTAAGCTGGCTGAGGACGAGAACGGGAACTTTTAATTCTTTGGCCAGGCCTTTCAGTCCCCGCGAAATGCTGGAAACTTCTTCCTGGCGGTTGCTTCCGCGGCCGGTATTGGTGGGAACGACGAGCTGAAGATAATCCACGACGAGCAGTGAAAGGCCACGGTCGCGTTTCAGGCGGCGAGCCTTGGCGCCAATTTCCATCACAGTGGATGAGGCGGAATCGTCGATCCATAACGGCGCTTCGGCGAGATTGGTGAGCGCGCCGGTGATTTTTCCCCAGTCGTCGCGGCCCATGTGTCCGGTGCGGAATTTGTGGGCATCGACGCGCGCTTCGGAAGCGAGCAAGCGCAGAAGGAGCGATTCTTTCGACATTTCAAGACTGAATACCGCGACGGGCTCGCGAAGGCGCAGAGCGACATTTTCGGCGATATTGAGCGCCAGCGCTGTTTTTCCCATGGAGGGGCGCGCCGCGAGAATGATTAATTCCGAGGGCTGCAAGCCGGCGGTTTCGTTGTCGAGACCGGGGTAACCGCTGGCGAGTCCAGTGATGCGGCGGCCTTCGCTGAAAATCTTTTCGAGGCGCTCATAGTTGTCGCGAACAAGTTCTTTTACACCGATCAAGCCGGCTTTCACGCGATCTTCGGCGAGCTGAAAGATCACGGATTCGGCGCGGTCGAGAATAACGTCGGCGTCATCTCCCGCAGCGAGTGCCTGCTCCTGAATCGCGGATGCCGAAAAAATCAGACTGCGCAGGACGGCTTTTTCTTTAACGATGCGGGCGTAGTGTTCGACGTTGGTTACGCGCGGCAAACCGTCGGCAAGCTGAGAAAGATAGGCCACACCGCCAGCGGATTCCAGCTCGCCGCGACGGGCTAGGTCGTCCATCAATGTGACGACGTCAATGGCCTGCTGTTTTTCTCCGAGCTGAATCATGCGCTCAAAAATCTGGCGGTGTTGAGATAAAAAGAAATCTTCGGAACGGATTTTTTCTATCGCGGCGTTCAGCGCGTGGTTATCGAGGATGATTGCGCCCAAAATGCTGCGCTCTGCTTCCAGATTATGGGGAAGCGGGCGTTCGAGAGTGGCGTCGTTTGCCATTGTTCGCTTTTTATTCGCCCACTATTTTCGCTCAAAGAATTCGGCAGCGCAAGGGGCGGCTTGGAGCTTCAAGTTTCAAGATCAACTGAATTCAATTAAGGAATGCTTTCAGATGGAGCGCGGACATTGTGATGAGTTGCGTAGCGAAGGTCAATGAGTCGGAGCCTGTGGACGCTTTAGGAAAAGTGGAAAACCGGAAAGCGAAAATACGGTCGCTGCTGTGGCGAGAACAAAAAGAAAACTGGCTGCATCTTCGGATGTGCACGGCGAAGTTTGCTTTGAAGCCAGTGCAGCGAGAAACGATTGCGGCTAGGCTTCCTTGGTGACCGCGACCTTAACTTTAGCGACGATCTCACGGTGCAACTTTACAGGGACTTCGTAATCGCCCACGACTTTAATGGGATCGGGCAGCGTGATCTTGCGCTTGTCGATGCGATAGCCCTGGGCTTCGAGGGCTTCGACAATGTCCGAAGAGGTCACCGAGCCGAAGAGCTGCTCGTTGTCGCCGGCTTTGCGCGCGAAGCTCAATGAGACACCTTGCAACGAATCGGCCAGCGTTTGCGCGGCGCCTTTTTCGGTGGCTTCCTTCTTGGCAAAGGTGACACGCATTCTTTCGAGGCGTTTCATGTTGCCAGGAGTGGCTTCAATGCCGAGCTTGCGCGGCAAAAGAAAATTACGAGCGTAACCGGGAGCTACTTCGACGAGCTCGCCGCGATTTCCCAACTTTTCGACATCTTCCTGCAAGATAATCTGCATCGTGATCCCCTCAAAAATTGTCTGTAATCTAATTTCCCGCCAACTAAAAGGCCTGCCTCAGCCCCGCAAGCCCTACAGTTCCGCGGCGAACGGCAACAAGGCGATATTTTGCGCGCGCTTGATGGCGACGGTGAGCCAGCGTTGGTGGCGTGCGCAAGTTCCGGTCATGCGGCGCGGAAGAATCTTGCCGCGCTCCTGAATGAACGGAGCCAGGATTTCGGCTTTCTTGTAGTCGATGAAATCGGCCTTGTCCACGCAGAAGCGACAGACTTTCTTCTTGCGAACGAAGTTGCGCTTGCCGCGCTTTGCAGGACCGCCGGGACGACCTCCCGGACCTCCACCTGGGCCTGAAGGGCGTGGACCACCGCCTCCCCCACCATAAGATTGCTGTGCGTTTTCTTCTGCCATTCGATTTCTCCCTGATCAAATTCCTGAAAGATTAATGGTTATACAGTCGGTGCAGCGGCTTGCTCGGCTCCCGGCATGGCCGGAGCTGGCGGAGCAGTCTTGCGCGGACGGCGGGCGGCACGACGCTCGCGATGGCGCTTCAATTTATCCTGCCGCTTTAATTCTTCGTCGAGACGCACGGTGAGATATTTGATGACCGGGTCGGACACTTTCAGCCGGCGCTCAAGCTCTTTCACCACTTCACCGTGGCTGGAGCGTATGACCATGTAAACGAAATAGCCCTCGCGCAATTTCTGGACGCGATAAGCCATGCGCTTGCGGCCCCATTTATTTACGGAGTCGATCTTGCCGCCCTTTTCTGTGGCCGCGTGTTCGAGAGTTGAAATCACTTTATCGATGTCCGCTTCCGGAGTGTCCGGGCGAAGGATGAAAATTAAATCGTATAGCCGCTCTTCCATATGTCCTCGATTTCCAAAGTCTATTCCGCGATTTTGACGCTTACTTCAAATCTCTACTGCGATTCTTCTTCGGTGGAACTTACCCGACGGTTGAACCGGGCCATTGCTTTGTCCACGCCTTCGGTTAAAACCAAATCGACAGCTTCGGCGGCATCCGCCACCATTTGCGCCGCAATCTCTCGCTCCGGCTTGCGCATGGGGCAAAGCACATAATCCGCGCGGTCACCTACCGGGTAGTCCGGCTGGCATCCCATTCGAATGCGAACAAATTCATCGGTGCCCAGCGACTTAACCACCGACTTGAATCCATTGTGCGTGCTTCCCGCACCGCGTTCGCGGATCCTAAGCATGCCCCAGGGCAAATCCACTTCGTCGAGCACAAGAATCAAATCCGCGGGAATGCATTCGTAACGCTCGAGCAGTTCCCGGACAGCCATTCCGCTCAAATTCATCATGGTCTGCGGCTTGGCCAAAACGACTTCGTGACCAGCAACTTTGCCGCGACCGACATAAGACTTCGATTCCGGCCGGCTGACTCGAATTCCCTCGCGCCCGGCTATTCCATCCACAGCAAGAAAACCTAAATTGTGCGGCGTCCGTTCGTATTCTGCGCCGGGATTGCCGAGGCCAACGATCAATTTCATAAGTTGGCCCAGGCGCACATCCCGCTCGTTCGATAGAGCCGCACAGAGCGGAGACTACTTCTCCTTGCCCTTCTTCTCCGGCTTCTCGGCTTTCGCCGCGGGTTCCGCACCAGCTTCGGCCTCGCCCTCTTCGTCCTTCTTGCCCTTCTTAATGACTTCCGGTTCCGCGGGCGCAGTTTCCGCAGCAACCGCCGCTTCCGGAGTAGGCTCTTCTTCCTTCTTGAGAATGACCACGTGAGCCAGAACGCGAACAGGGTCAGTTAGGAGTTTTACTTTGTCGCGATCAAACGGAAGGTCTCCGGCGCGAAGCTGTTTGCCGATGAGCATGTCGCTAACGTCGACCTTAAATTCCTCAGGGATATCGGCGGGCAAGCATTCGACTTCCACTTCGCGGGTAACCATTTCAAAAATGCCGCCTTGCATCTTCACACCTTGCGGCTCGCCGAACGTGTGCACCGGCACGCGGACGCGCATGCGCACGTCCATGGCGATGCGAAAGAGGTCCACGTGAAGCAGCGCCCCACTGACGGGATCGACCTGCCAGTCTTTCACCATGGCTTTTTCCGCGGCGCCGTCGGCAACTTGAACGGTGAAAATCGTGTTGTGACCCGTTTCCGAGCGCAGGATGCGGGCAACATGCTTCGCATTTACGGCAAGAGAAATCGAATCTTTCTTCCCGCCATAGAGAATTGCGGGAACCATACCGGTAAGACGCGTACGGCGCGCCGGACCTTTTCCGCGGCTTTCGCGAACTTTGCCTTCTACTGTAAACGTTTCCATACGTCCTCTTATGCCATCCGTTAGTTAAAAATTTCGGTACGTTAATTAAACAATTCGCTGATCGAAGTCTCTTCGTGAATCGATTGGATGCCGCGAGCCAGCAGCGGCGCCACGCTTAACACTTTGATCTTCGAAACTTTTGCTGCCGCTTCATTCAGCGGCACTGAATCCGCCACTACAACTTCTTCGATAGCGGACTTGGTGATACGTTCCGCAGCCGGCCCGGAAAGAACTGGATGCGTGCAGGCTGCAAACACTTTCGTGGCGCCATTATTCAGCAGGGCTTCTGCCGTTTTTACCAGCGTGCCCGCCGTGTCGATAATATCGTCGATGATCAGAGCTGGGCGTCCTGAAACGTCTCCGATCAAATTCATCACTTCGCTCACGTTCACATCGATGCGACGTTTATCGACGATCGCCAGCGGCGCATCCATTCTTTTCGCAAAATAGCGAGCGCGCTCCACTCCACCTGCATCCGGCGAAACAATGGTCATAGGTCCCATCTTCATTTTCTGGAAATATTCCACCAGCACCGGTGAAGCGAACAAGTGATCCACGGGGATATTGAAATATCCCTGAATCTGCGGCGCGTGCAGGTCAAGTGTCAGCACGCGGCTGGAACCTGCCGTTTCCAACAAATCTGCTACGAGCTTGGCGGAAATCGCCACGCGCGGCCGGTCTTTACGATCCTGGCGCGCGTACGGATAATACGGAATCACCGCCGTGATGCGCCAAGCCGAAGCGCGTTTGAACGCATCGATCATCAGCAACAACTGCATCAGGTTGAAATCAACCGGATGGCTGCAAGGCTGCACGACGAAAACATCGGCGCCCCGCACAT
>Ga0209624_10002338_pt1 | contig 14080 bp, 13 predicted proteins | sample JacPinW_OM2H0_O1_FD_188565 | JGI IMG/M metagenome (GOLD analysis project Ga0209624, IMG submission 188565) | Forest soil microbial communities from Algoma, Ontario, Canada - Jack Pine, Ontario site 1_JW_OM2H0_O1 (SPAdes) (version 2) | ecosystem: Environmental > Terrestrial > Soil > Boreal...
CTTCCGATCTCTGGTGATCGCCGCGTCCCACAATTCCACCATTCGCGAGTATTCGACCGACCGGCACTTTGCGGTGAAGGTGCGCCGGCACATGGTCGAATTCCGCAATACCGATAACTTGGTCGCCAACCCGACCTGGAACATCATCGTGCAGAAGACGGGCTACATCGCCGAGGCCGGCAAGTGCTTAGTGATGGCGGCCGTCATCGAGGGCCGTTCGGTCGTCATCGTGCTGCTGGATTCGCTGGGCAAGTACACGCGCGTCGCGGATGCCAAGCGGATCAAGACCTGGATGGAGGCGAGCGCCGGCCAGCGCGAGCGCATGCAGGCCTCGATGCGCTGATAACCCCATTCACCCCGCGACATCGCTTAATGTAGCGTTGTTGGGTTGTCGGCCGTCCCGGGCCGTTTGCCGCTGGAGGTGAGTTATGGGTGGTGCACGCCTCATCGTCTTTGGCTGCCTGCTGTGTGCGTCGGCCGGCGCACCGGTCATCGCCGCCGACAGGACCGTCTCCGTCACAATCTATAACGACGACCTCGCACTGGTTCAGGACCGGCGCGACATCGACATCAAGGGCGGCCGGCAGCGCATCGAATTTGAGGACGTCTCGGCGCAGATTCGGCCGGAGACCGCATCGCTCGCTGCGGCCGACATCAGCATCGTCGAGCAGAACTTCGATTTCGATCTCCTGACTCCCGCCAAGCTGATGGAAAAGGCCGTGGGCCAGGAAGTCACGATTGTTCGGGTCAATCCGGCCACCGGCGCGGAAACACGCGAGCAGGCGCTGGTGCTGGCCACCAACCGCGGCGTAGTGTTGAAGATCGGGCAGCGCATCGAAGTGCTGCGCGACGACGGCCTGCCGGTCCGCGTCATCTTCGACAAGGTGCCGGACAATCTGCGCGCACACCCGACCCTGTCGGTGACCGTCATCGGCGGGCGTGCCGGAACTCGGCCGGCCACCTTGAGTTACCTCACGCCCGGACTCGGGTGGCGCGCGGACTATGTCGCGCTCTACAGCGAGAGCGACGGCAAGATCGATGTTCAAGGGTGGGTGACGCTGACCAATTCCAGCGGGGTGACCTACGACCATGCGCATACGCTGCTGGTTGCGGGCTCGCCCACGCAGGTCGATGGCGGCGCGAGGCCGAACCGTTTTCGGGCCCCGCAAGCGGCGGTTATGCAGCAGCCCGGGACGGAGAGCGGCGGCCGCGAGCGCCTGGGCGACTACTATCTTTATCCGCTGGCGGAGCCCACCACCATCGCCAACCTGCAGACCAAGCAGGTGAGCTTCCTCGACGTTCACGGCGTACCCGCCGAGCATGGTTATGAATTTCACAATCAATGGCTGGGAACCAGCGAGACTCCGCAGAGCGCGAGAACCATTTACAGCTTCTCCACCGGCGCGCACGCCGGCTTGGGCGATCAGCTGCCCGCGGGGATACTGCGTTTTTATATGCGCGACAAGCACGGCGATCCGCAGTTCATCGGCGAGAGCCGCATAGACCACACGCCGATGGGCTCGACCCTGTCGCTGGCCACCGGGGATGCCTTCGATGTGAAGGTGCGCGCAGTGGTCGACAAGCGCACGCGCCTGGGCAACCGCGATTGGCAGTCGGACATACGCTACGAACTCAGCAACGCGCTGCCCCGGCCGGTCACGGTCAAGCTGCTGCAAGAGGGATTGTGGGGCGATTCGCGCATCACGGCCGAGAGCCAGAAGAGCACGCGGCGCAGCGCCGACACTGCCGAGTGGGCGGTCACGGTGGCCGCCAACGGCAAGAGCACGCTCACGGCCACCTTCGAAACCCGCTACTAGGGCGGGATCATGCGCTGGGCGACATGGGCCTGGGTACTGGCAACTGCGCCGGCGGCCGCGGACGACATAGCGGCTTCACCGCCCGCGGAACTCTCCGTGACCGTGTACCGTGCGCCCTTCCGCGCCGCGGGATCCATCAACCTCGACGGGCTGGCAGGCTTCGCCCTGGTCAGCGAAGTGCGCACCGTGCATCTGCCGGCGGGACTCCGCCGGCTGCGCTTCGAAGGGGTTGCCGACGGCATCGAACCGGCGAGCGCCATCGTCACGGGTCTGCCCCCCGGCGTCATCGAAAAGAACCGCGAGGGAAAATTGCTGAGTCCGTCGGCGCTGATCGCCGCCGCCTTGGGCAAACCGGTGACGCTGCTGCGCACCGACAGGAAAACCGGTAAGCGGCAGCGACTGGATGGAACCCTGCTCTCGGACGCGGAGGGCGGCGTGGTATTCCAGACATCGGAGGGAATCGAGGCGCTGCGCTGCTCGGGACTGGCGGAAACCTTCAGTTTCGCGGATGTCGGCGGTCTCGCGGCCAAGCCCACCCTCTCCGTGCTGGTGCGCAGCGCGCAAGCGTCGACGAGAACGGTGACCCTGTCTTATCTCGCCCGCAATTTCGATTGGGCGGCAGACTATGTCACCACGCTGTCGAGCGACGGGAAGACCATGGACCTCGGGGCGTGGGTCACCCTGGCCAACGGCAACGGAGTGGGATTTCCGTCCGCCCGCACCCAGGTGGTTGCCGGAAGGGTCAATCGCGAAAACGGCGAGGTGGAGCCTCTCGATGCCGGCGGCCCGATCCTGGCAGCGTGCTGGCCCCGCGGCTCGACCAGCGATATACCGGCACCGGCATATCTCCAATTCGCCGGCGCAGAGTCCCGGGACCGCATGTTCAAGAACTCAGTGGCGGCGGCACCGTCGGCCCTTCAAGAAGTAGTCGTCACTGCTGCCCAAAATGTGCGGCAGGAGCAGTTGGGCGACCTCAAGCTCTATCGCATCCCCGAGCGCACCACCGTGGCCAGCCGGCAATCGAAGCAGGTGCGGCTGATGGATCGACAGCGTATTCCGATCGCCCGAGTGTACGGCGCCGATCTGGCGGAGGATGAGTCCGCGCCGCAGACTCCGGCACATCTGCTGCTGCGGACGCTGAACAGCACGGCCAATCATCTGGGGCTGCCTCTGCCTTCGGGGCACGTCGCCGTGTTTGCGACGAGCAGCGGGGAGAAATTGTTGTTGCACGAGTCCGACATCCAAGACCGGGCGGTCGACGAGAAGGTTGAAATCGATTTGGGCGACAGTCCCGACGTTCAAGTGACCGTGGAGAAGGAAACGGCGACCGGCCCGGTGCGATCACAGGTGCATGCCATGCGGGTGGACATCGCCAACGCGCATCGGGCGGACATCAAATTCGAGTTGCGCCTGCAATTGCGGGCGGGCGGCCGCATCATGCACGCCGACCATCCCGTGGGGACCAAGAATGGCCGCCCTCTATTCGATCTCACCATTCCCGCCAACGGGAGCGTGACGGTGCGGTATCAGACCGAGTATCCGCGCAGTTGAGTTGATCGGTACCGCCCGCGAGTGCCTGCTAGCGAACGTGGTATTTGGCCTGAAAGCCGATCGTGAACGGCAGATGGTCCTCGGGGATGGGCGGGATCAGGATGAAGTTCATGCCGAATCGCCCAAATCGGGTGATCGCGGCCGGCGCGAGGATTGGACCGGTTCGATTGTTCTGTCCCAGACCGATTTGACCGTAATTGTAGCCGGTGATGATCCCACCCATTGCGCCGAGCTGGAACCACTTCCAGTGCGCGAATTCCGGCGTATACACCGCGCCGACGTAAAAGGACGGCCGGTCCAAGGAGTTGCGAAAATAACCGACCGCCGCCTCCCATTGCGGTGTGAATGAACACTCGACACCGGCGCCGGGGTTGAATTCATCGAAGTGCCGGTAGGGATGCAGGTGGTATGAAGCGAGCATGACATCCGCCCACCACCCGTTGGGACACAGGTCGTGGGCCTGCGCGCGCTCGCGACCGACCGGCACTGCGGTCGCCATTGCGAGAACCAAGAAGTACACGCCGAAACTAACGCAACGCAGGACTGACTTCCTCAAATGTTTCCCAGGCATTTCTGGCGTGCATGCTAGCATTCTCGGACCGAGTTTCGCCGCCGTGTCGGCATTTCAGTGAATTGTATAATTTACGCTCCGGAAAAATTGCGTCTCCGCGCGGTGTCGGTACGGAGGTCGAATGCTCATCGATGGCGGGTGCCACTGCAAAAACATGGTTTTTGAACTCGACTGGCCGGGGGCGACACCGGATGTCGTCGCCCGCGCCTGTGGTTGCTCCTTCTGCATCAAGCATGGCGGCGTCTGGACCTCCAATCCGGGCGCGAAACTTTCCGTCGTCGTACGAGAGGCGGAGGTCGTTTCAAAGTACGCGTTCGGAACGGAGACAGCCACGTTCCACGTTTGTTCCCGCTGCGGCGCCGTTCCTATCGTGACGAGTGAAATTGCGAATCGCCTTTACGCCGTCGTCAACGTCAATACCTTCGATAATTTCGACCCCGCGCGGCTGCATCGGCAGGCTGCCGATTTTGAAGGCGAGGAACTCCAGTCGCGTCTTGCGCGCAGACAAAGGAACTGGATCGCCGATGTCCGCATTTCCGAGCCGCGACGATGCGGATAGAACATGTTGCGATATGGACCGCCGATCTCGGCCGCTGCAAGCATTTCTACACAACGTATTTCGGTGCGACCGCGGGTCCCAATTACGTGAACGCCGCCAAGGGATTCGAGTCCTGCTTCCTCAGTTTCGACGGCGGCGCCCGCCTCGAAGCGATGACAACGACGTCGTTGCCGTTGGCCGAACTGCCTCCGGGTGCGCAGCGGCTCGGGCTCACGCATCTCGCCATCACGGTTGGCTCCGAGCGCACCGTGGATGAGCTTACGATGCGTCTGCGCAGCGACGGGATCGCCATTGTCGACGGCCCGCGGCGCACCGGCGACGGCTATTACGAGAGCGTCGTCATCGATCCGGACGGCAATCGCATTGAAATATGCGCTCAACGCAAGGATTAGCCGCTGGGGAAAACGCCCCGCTCGGTCAGATATTCCTGCGCGAGCGGCCCCATGCGCCCATGCCGACACAAACCGAGAGAAGGATTGCCCACCCGTGGGCGAGTCGTCTTGTCATCATCAATGTCCTCCGCCCAGACGGTAATCGATGGTGATTCCCGCTTGGCGAGGGTCGCCCAACTGCAGAAAAGATTGGTTGGGATAGTTCGGGGGAATCAACCCGAAATAGAATCCCTGCTGGGCATAGCCGGCACCGAAAAGATTACGCACCCACAGGCTGCCGCTCCACGAGCCGTGTTCGTAGCCGACCCGGACGTTTTCCAAGTTGTAGGCGCGCGAGGCCTGCGCATCGCTGGTGTAGTAATAAAAACTGCCGATGGCGGAGACGTCGAGGCGTGCAAACCAACCGGAAGGGTGGCGGTAGTCCAAGGCCGCGGATAATTTATAGCTGGGTGCGAAGGGCTGGGCGCGCCCATCGAGATCCAGGCTTTCGAACAATCCGCTCACGCCGACATAGCGTGTGTGCAGCAACGAGCCGCTGCCGGAAATCTGCCAGCGGTCGCTGAGGCGGTAAGCGGCCTCGCCCTCGAGCCCATAGTTCTCGCCGTTGCTGGCATTCTGCGTGTAGAACACATAGGCGAGGGGATTGTTCTGCTGCAGCTGCTCGGAAAGATACACCTGCATGTTCTGACGCCGCATGTAGAACACATCTGTTTGCAGCTGCAGCGGGCTTTGGGCTTCCGCATACTTCAACCCGGTCTCCAGGCTCCATAGCGATTCAGGAGAGAAGCTGCGCTGTTCGGACAAGATACCTGAGCCGATGTTGAAGCCTCCGCCCTTGTAGCCGCGCGCCAGAGTGGCGTAGACATGCTCCCCGTCCCCGGCGGCCGTTTCCCAGGACACATTGCCGCCGATCATGTGGTTGGTCTGCTCGGGAAACGGGCTCAGTATATCGGCGCTGTCGGAGTAATCGGCGACCCGGCGCTCGACACGCAGGCCGCCCGACAGCACGCTGCGCGCGCCGACATTCGCTTCCAGCGAACCGTACAGAGCCACATTGGTCGCGCTGTACTTGCTGTCCAAGCCGCTGCTGCCCGCGCCCGGCGTACCGTTGACACCGGCGTCGTATGCGTCCCACGTGAATACTTGCTTGTCCGACTCGGTCAGTCGAAGCGCGTAGACGCCGGCCAGCCATCGCAGCCGTCCAAAGAGCGCGTCCGATGGGTCGCCGATCATCCGCAGATCTTCGGCCACCGTGCGCCGCGTTCTATTGTCGCTCTGAAAAAAATCGTAAGGCGCATAGCCCGTGGTGGCCAGCCAGAGCGCGTCATTGCCCCAATCGCCGTCGAAGGAATACGTGATCTTCGAATCGGCGGTGCTGGTGACGCTGCGCAGCTCTCCAACCCCTGCGATGGAATCGACCAGGCGCAGCGCCGCACCATTGGAGAGTTGGGCGTCGCGGCCCGGCTGATTGGAGTAGGTCGTGTAGGTGTTGTAGATCGACCACGCATCGTAGCCGTTGTCGATATTTACGTGCATCAACGTGAGGTCGGCCCGCAGCGCGTCCGTTATCTGCCAGCGCAGCTTGCCGCGCAGCGTGCCCTCGTCGAATCCATTGGTGGAATTTTCGTCCAGATAGGCGTTGTGGCGGAAACCGTCGCTCAAATATTGCTGCGCCACCAAGCGCCAGCCGGCGTTGCCTGCGTCGAAACCGTCGCCGACGGCGAGGCTTGCGGCTCGGGTATCGTAGTCCGCGCCCGTGATTTCGCCGTTGAGTTCGAAATCCTTGCCGGGATCGACGGTGCGCACGCTGATCAATCCCGCCAGGGCGTTGGCGCCGTACGCGGTGCCTTGCGGCCCGCGCAGAACTTCGATCTGCTGAGTGTCGAACAGCGTCGCGGGCATGCCGACTCCGGAGAAGTCGATGTCGTCGATCAGAAAGCCCACCGACGGGTTGGGCGCCCCCTGGTACTGTTCGACTTCGCCTATGCCGCGCAGCTGGAAGAAGCGCGGCCGCGACGTTCCCGCCGCCCAGTTGAGGTCGGGGATGAGCCCCAGCACATCCTCGAAGTGCTGGACACCGGCCTCTCGAAGCGTATCGGTGCCGATCACCGTGACACTCTGCGGCAGATCGGCAACGCTCGACGAGCGCAGCCCGGCCGTGACCACGATCTCGTCCAAGGTGTCGTCGGCTGAGACCGACGGTTGCGCCAATAAAATTAGGGCGGCGAACGGCCCGGATAAAGCCCAATGAGATTTCACACCTGCTCCCTACGCCGGTACTAACCGGATCAGGTTCAACGGGTTCGCCGGTTCACCGGCGTCTCAGGCCTATCGAGGCCACCCCAAGGTTCGAGTCTCTAGACTACAAGCGATCGGTACTCAAGATCAATGGGCGATCAGCTGCCACACCGCTCCCGCGAGGCCGCCAACGATCAGGATCATCGCGGGCAGGGCGGACAGGCCAAAGCCGGCGCTGCGTTTTGCCGGGTTCTTCACATAGGCGCGGGCGTAGACCTCCCGCCCAATCAGGTAGATGACACCGAGCAGCGCCGCCAGGAGCGGACTGAAATAATGACTGAAGAGATAAAGCCCGGGCACGACGACGACCACCAGCTCCAGGGTATTTTGTTGGACCCGGAAATACCGCTCGAAAGCATCGTTCCCGATGATGGCCGGGGCCTTCACGCCGAAGCGTCCGCGCGCCTGGCTGACCTTGATTCCGAACCAGACGAACTGCAGAAGTGCGAGCGCAGTCACAATGTGGACATAAGACATGGATGTTCCTCCCCAGTTGAGGGATTCTAGCGGAATGAGTTCACCCCGTAGAGCCACCCGTAACGGTACCCGTGGCTATGCCCACCTGGTCGAGATAGAAGTGCCGGTCGCCCGGGTTTGGCGCGCGCTGACCGATCCCGGCCTGATTCGCATCTGGTCCGGCCAGGAGGCCGAGATCGATCCTCGGAAGGGCGGAATGTACCGCCTGGGACAACGCAGCGAGAATCATCGCGAGGCGCATATCGACATCTTCGACGTGAATCGGCGCCTGCGTCTGATTTATCTCAAGGGCAGCGAATGGCCGCCCGGCGACAGCGCCGTGGTCGACGATTTCATACTCGATGTGCGCAAAGGCGAGGGCAAAACCTCGCTGCGGCTGCTGGGCTCAGGAGTGCCCGAAGCCCCCGCGTGGGACAAGAGCTACATGCGCATCCGCATGGGTTGGGAGCGCCTGATGGCGCGCATCAAGGTCTGCCTCGAAAGCCCGCCGGTTCCCAAGAAGCCGAAACCCGTACCCGTCAAGGACCCGCCGCTGCCCGGCCTCGATTATTGATATGCTCGCGTAGGTTGGGCGCTCGCGAGGTTCATATGCTCGGGTTTCTCATTCGCGCCGTCATCGTGGCGCTGGGGCTGTGGCTGGCAACGGTTTGGGTCAACGGAGTCTCCATCGACACTCCCGCCACCTTGCTTCTGGCCGGCCTGCTGTTGGGGGTCGTGAATTCCATCGTACGGCCCATCGCCATACTGCTCACACTGCCGATGACCATCATGACTCTCGGCCTGTTCCTGCTGGTGATCAACGCCGGTATGGTGGCACTGGTCGCATGGATGCTGCCCGGCATGCATGTGGCGAGTTTTTGGTCCGCGTTCTGGACCTCGGTGCTCGTGAGCCTCGTCAGCTTCGTGGGCTCCTGGTTCGTGGGCGGCAAGGGCAAGTTCGAAGTCATCGTGAAGCGCCGCTGAGCCGCGGCCGCTCAGTTCACTGGGTCTTCGGTTCGGCGAGAGTCTTCGGGTCGGTGAGGCTGCCGCCGGGCAGCGTCAAAATGCTCACGCCGACGATGATGATCACCATGCCGATCAGCTGCGTCCCGGATAAGTGTTCGTGCAGAAATTGCCAACCAAGAAATGCGGCGATCGCGGGATTCACATAGCCGTAGGTTCCGATCAGCGCGGGAGTGCTGTTCAGGCTCAACCAACCGTAGGCGGTGTACGCCAGGCAGGAACTAAAAAACGTCAGGTAGAAAAGAGCGGCCAATCCGGACGCATTGGGCGCCCAGTGCGCGGCGTCGCCATGAATGATGCCGACGGCGAGCAGCATCAGGCCGCCCATGAGCATCTGCATTCCCATGAACATTGCTTCGCTCAATTCGGTGTCGATGCTGCGGTAGTACAGGGTCCCCAATGACCAGGACAGACAGGCGGTCAATACGCCGGCTTGCGCCAGCAGGCTCTTGGTGCTCAAAGGTTCCTTCGGAATGAGCATCAACGCGGCGCCCAAAAATCCGATGACCAATCCCACAACGGCCCAGCGCGTCAGCGGATGGCCGCGCCGCCCGAATACCCCCAATCCCGCGATCCAGAAAGCCGAGGTACCGTTGAGCAGCGCCGATTGATTGGACGCAAGGTAGCGCATGGCCCAGGTATTCAGGCCGTTGCTGACGAACACCATGAAAAAGCCGGCGATGATGACGTGGCGCCACTCGATCCGGCGCGCAGGATAAGCACTGCCGTTCCAGATTCTCGCAATCAGCGCCAGCAGTGTTCCGGCCGTGGTGAAGCGTATGCCAGAGAACAGCGCCGGCGGCAGATTGCTGACCGCGAGCTTGGTGAACAGAAAGCTCGATCCCCACACCAGGTAAATGGTGCCGAGGGCGAGCATCACCTTCGCGGAATGTCGAGGGTCGCGCAATCTCGCCGAAGCAGCCTACTTGGCCTGCCGCGGTGTACCGGCGCGGAAAATCCAGTAGCAAATTCCGAGCAGCAAGAGCGCCGCCCACCACTTTCCGCCGGGTAATTCGTGGGCCATCGCGAGGACGTCCGGATTCTTGCTGATCCAAATGCACATGGCGATGAAGATGCCCACCAGGGCCTCGCCGGTGATGAGTCCCGCGGCGAACAGCATGCCGTTCTGCCCGAGCTTCTCGTGATCGGCACCGGGGGTGCGCTTGTTATGCCAGCGGGCCACCATTTCCGCGACGATGCCGCCGGCGAGAATGGGGGTGGACACATCCAGGGGCAGATAAATGCCCACCGCGACGGCCAGCACCGGCGCGCTCCAGCGCGATTTGCGGCGCTTGAGATAAAGATCGAAGACGATGATCAGCGCCCCGACGACGGCCCCGATGGCGATCATGCCCACCGGCAGGGTGCCGCCGAACATGCCTTCGGCGACGGATCTCACCAGATTGGCCTGCGGCGCAGGCAGCGCCTTGACGCCGGCATGCGAGGGTTCGCCGATGCCGTAGGCGAACAGCAGGACGTTCATCACCGGCGCCATGACGGCCGCGCTCACCACGACGCCGACACAGAGCATTACCTGTTGGCGCCAGGGCGTGGCGCCGACCAGCTGCCCGGCCTTGAGATCCTGCAAATTGTCGCCTGCAACCGCCGCCGCGTTGCAGACCACGGCGCCGATGAATACCACCGCGACGGCGCCGATCGAGGATTTGCCGCCCACCATCCACATGAGCACCAGCGACGCGAACAGGATGGTGCAGATGGTGATGCCCGAGACCGGGTTGTTCGAAGAACCCACGAGCCCGGCCATGTAACCGCTGACCGAGGAGAACAAAAAGCCCGCGATGATCATGATCACGGCCATGGCAAGGGCCACACCCAAGCTGCCGACCACCAGGTAGTAAAGTACGAACAGCGGCACGACGAACAAAGCGATGCACACGAGCACCGCGGCCATCGGCAGATCGCGCTCGGTGTGCGGCACGTCGGCGGCGCCGCGCGCGCCGACCTTCAATCCGCTGCGCACCGCCGACCACAGCGAATTGCGCAGGGACCAGAGCGCCCAGAGCGCCCCCGTCAACATGCAACCCACGCCGATGTAGCGAACCTGGGCGCGCCAAATGGCGTACGCCGCAGCCTCGGGATCGAGGCCGATCAGCTTGTGCAGCAGCACCGGGTCTTGGTTGAAGAAAAAGCTGTTGAACACGGGAATGGCCAGCCACCACGAGAACAGGCCCCCAGCCGCGATCAGGATGGCGACGTTCAGTCCCACGATGTAGCCCACGCCCAAGAGCGCCGGCGAGAAGCCGTAGCCGAAGAACGCAATGCCGCGCTCGCCGAAGAAGCCGCCGATGGTGAAGTCCTCGGGCAGCGATCGCAGGCCGGAGGTGATGAATTTAAATGCGCCGCCGACGACGGTGGCCAGACCTAACACCTTGGCGCCGACGCCGGGATTCGCGCCCACTTTCAACACTTCGGCCGCCGCGATGCCTTCGGGGAAACGCAGCTTCTGCTCGATGATCAAAGTTCGGCGCAGCGGCACCGAAAACAACACCCCGAGCAGGCCGCCCAAGCCGACGATGCCTACGGTCCACCAGTAGTCGAAGCTGTTCCAGTGATGCAGCAGAATGAGCGCAGGCAGGGTGAAAATCGCGCCCGCTGAGATCGAGGTACCGGCGGAGGCGCCGGTCGCCACGATGTTGTTCTCGAGAATATTGGAGCGCCCGAACAGCGGCAGCACCGCCATGGAAATGACGGCGGCCGGAATCGCCGTGGCCACCGTGATGCCGGCGAACAATCCCACATAGGCATTCGCGGATGCCAGGATGACGGTGAGGATGATGGACAGCAGGATGGCCTTGAAGGTCAGCTGCGGCGCCGGCATTGGACCCGTATTCATTGGATGTTCCCCATGAGTTTTTTTACCGGACGGCTCAAGACCAGGAGCACTGCGCCCAGGCCCACGCAGAAGTAGACGATGCGCATGTACTGCCCCGGCATGGCCGCGACGTTCGCGGCGTCGAATTCACCGGCGACCAGGCCGGCGAGAAGATTGCCCAGCGAGAGCGACAGAAACCACATTCCCATCATCTGCCCGACGAAGCGCTTGGGAGTCAACTTCGTGTAGTAGCTCAGGCCCACGGGACTCAGGAAAAGTTCGCCGAAGGTGTGCAGCATGTACGTCAGTATCAACCAGGTCGGCAATACCTTCGTCCCGGAAGCGACCAGAGTGGCCGCCGCCGCCATGACCAGAAAACCCGAACCCATCAACATGACGCCGAGGGCGAACTTCGCCGGCGCGGACGGATTGAGATTGCGCCTGGCCAGTGCGATCCACAACCAAGCAAGGAAGGGCGCGAAGATGAAAATGTAGGCCGAATCCAGAGATTGAAACCAACCCGTGGGAATGACGAAGTGCAGCCAGGGCAGCGATCGATCGGTGTATCGCTCGGCAAATAGGTTCAAGCTCGACCCTGCCTGCTCGTAGCCCAGCCAAAAGAGCGCACTTCCGGCGAACAGGACCAGCAGCACCACTCCGCGCCTGCGCTCCTCTGCGTCGAGTCCGGCCGCAAAGAAGTAGTACGAGAAATACAGCACCACGATGCCGGAGATGACGTAGGTCACCGCCTGCGCCAGGCCGACCGCGTTCACGGGTATCCAGCCGAAACTCACCGCCGCCAGCACCAGCGCCGACACAGCCGCTCCCACGCAGAGGTAACGCCATTGCCGGTCCGTGCTCGCGCCGCGCGCGTGCGTGGCCGCGATATAGGCGCCCGCAGGGCCCAGGTGCCGCCGGGTCAGGTAGAACTGCAATACGCCGAGAGCCATGAACAGCGCGGCCACGGCGAACCCGGCGCGAAATCCGAAGTACACCTGGGCGGCGCCGGTGACCAGCGGCCCCAGGAACCCGCCCACGTTGATCCCGATGTAGAACACCGTAAATCCGGAATCGAGCCGCGCCCCGCCTTCCGGGTAGAGTTCGGCGACGATGGCGCTGACGTTGGGCTTGAGCAGACCCACGCCGAGGACGATCACCACCAATCCCAGGTAGAAGCCGCGGGGACTTCCGGACATCGCCAGCAACGCGTTCCCCGCCGCGATGGCGATGCCGCCGGCCAGCACGGCGCGTTGCGCGCCGATCAGCCGGTCGGCGATCCAGCCTCCGGGCAGCGCAGCGAGATACACACCCGCGGTGTACAGCCCATAGATCGCCGTGGCCGTCTTGTCGTCGATGCCGAAGCCGCCGTGGGCGACCGCGGCAACCAGGAACAACACCAGCACGGCGCGCATGCCGTAGTAGGTGAACCGCTCCCACATCTCGGTAAAGAACAGCGTGGCGAGGCCGCGCGGATGCCCGAAAAAAGTGGCGCTCAAACTCAGGCTCCGGCTTCGCGCTCGGCCTGCTCTGCTTCCTCTTTGGCGCGTGCCGCTATTTTATCTTTGAGTAATAGTCCGGCCATGATGATCCCTATTTCGTACAGCAAGTACATCGGCACCGCCATTGCGCTCTGCGACACGGCGTCGGGCGGCGTCACGAAGGCGGCGAAGATGAATATCCCGAGTAACACGAAACCGCGATTCTTCTTGAGGGTTTTTAGTCTTACGAATCCCGTCCACACCAATAGTACAGTAGCCACCGGCACTTCGAAGGCCAAACCGAAGGCGAGCAGCAGGATCATCACGAAGTCCAGATAGCTGCTCATGTCGGTCATCATTTGCACGCCGTGAGGCGTGGTGGCGACGAAGAAGCTCAGCATGACGGGGAAGACCACGTAGTAGGCGAAGGCGGCCCCCAGGTAGAACAACAGCACACTGGATATTAGGAGTGGTACGGCCAGCTTTTTCTCATGCCTGTACAGCCCGGGTGCCACGAATGCCCATGCTTGATACAGCACAACGGGCATGGCGATCCCGATGGCCAGCAACAGCGCGAGTTTGAACGGCACCGTGAAGGGCGCCACCACGCTGGTCGCGATGATGGTCGCGCCCGCGGGCAGTTTGTGAATCAGAGGCTCCGCGACGAAGGTGAACAGCTGGTTCATGTACGCGGCGCAGGGAATGAAGCATATTCCTACCGCCAACATCGCCTTCAGCAGACGATCGCGCAACTCCAACAAATGCGAGATCAGGGTACCTTCGGCGAGGTCGTCCGGTTCACCGGGCTCATTCATGGGGCGGTTGAGGGGCAGTCGCGTCGGTGACCGGCAGATCCGACGCGTGCATGGCCGCCGGGGTGGTGGCCGAGGCTGCCAGTCCATAAATCGGTTCGGGTGGACGCGCCGGCGGTGGTGCTTCCGCGGCCGCCGGCGATGCAGTGGGTGTCGCTGATGCAGTGGGTGCCAGCGATTCAGCGGGCGTCGCGGTTTCGGCGGACGTCGGGGATTCAGTGGGCCGCGGCGATTCGGCAGGCGGCGGCGTAATGGCGGCGGTGGGTACAGGATCGACGGCGGCGCCAAGG
>Ga0209624_10002339_pt1 | contig 14076 bp, 14 predicted proteins | sample JacPinW_OM2H0_O1_FD_188565 | JGI IMG/M metagenome (GOLD analysis project Ga0209624, IMG submission 188565) | Forest soil microbial communities from Algoma, Ontario, Canada - Jack Pine, Ontario site 1_JW_OM2H0_O1 (SPAdes) (version 2) | ecosystem: Environmental > Terrestrial > Soil > Boreal...
TTCCGGCGGCGTCCCCGCTAGGATCCGGCGTACCGGGATTTCCATCTTCTTGCCGGTCAGTGTGTACGGGATCGCGCCGACGCCGTGGATCTCGTCGGGGACGTGGCGCGGGCTGCAATCCGCGCGCAGCTTCGCGACGATGCGCGCGCGCAGCGCGTCGTCGAGCGCGCTGCCGTCCGCCAGGCGCACGAACAGCGGCATGTAGAACGCGCCGCCCGGCAGCTCCAAGCACACGATGAGGCTGTCCGCCACCTCGTCGAGCTGCTCGACGGCGCGGTAGATCTCCGCCGAGCCGATGCGCACGCCGTGGCGGTTGAGCGTGGAGTCGGAACGGCCGTAGATGTAACAGCCCCCGCGCTCGTTGATCTTGATGAAGTCGCCGTGGCGCCACACGCCCGGAAAGTGCTCGAAGTACGTCTCGCGATAGCGCGCGCCGCCGGGGTCGTTCATGAAGCGCAGCGGCATCGACGGCGCCGGGCTGGTGACGACGAGCTCGCCGACCTCGCCGATCACGTCTTCGCCGTTCGCGTTCCACGCGTGCACGTCCATGCCGAGGAGCCGCGTCTGAATCTCGCCCGCGTACACCGGCAGCAGCGGGCAGCCGCCGACGAGTCCCGCGCACAATTCCGTGCCGCCCGACGGCGACGTCACCCACAGATCGTCCTTCACCGACTCGTAGAACCACGCCGTCGACTCGGGCGTCACCGGCGAGCCCGTCAGCAGCACGCTCTGCAGGCGCGAGAGGTCGAAGCGCTCGCGCGGCACGAGGCCGATCTTCTGCATGATCTGCACGAACGTCGGGCTCGCTCCGAACGACGTCGCGCCGGCATCGGCGGCGAGCTGCCACAGCAGCGCGGGCGTCGGATGCGCCGGATGCCCGTCGTACAGCACGACCGACGAACCTTGCAGCAGCGCGGACACCAGCGCGTTGAACATCATCCAGCCCGTCGTGGTGTAGAAGAACATGCGCGTGTGCGGGCCCAGGTTCTGCCCGAGTCCCGTGCTCTTGAGGTGCTCGAGCAGAATGCCCACGTGCCCGTGCACGATCGGTTTGGGCAACCCCGTCGTGCCCGACGAGAACAGCACCCACAGCGGATGATCGTGCGCGACGCGCTCGTACGCGAACGCGTTCGGAGCGACTGCCGGACGATCCATCAGCTCGGACCACGCGAGCGCGTTCGCGTACGGCGCGCGCGAAGCGGGATCGAGATACGGCAGCCACACGACGCGCTCGACGCTCGGCAGCTCGGCGAGGATCGTGCGGATCTCGTCCGCGCGGTCGAAGTCCTTGCCGGCGAAGCGGTAGCCGTCGGCCGCGAACAGCAGCGTCGGCTCGATCTGCGCGAAGCGGTCGATGACGGTGCGCGCGCCGAACTCCGGCGCCGCCGACGCCCACACCGCCCCGATGGCCGTCGCGGCCAGCATTGCGATCAGCGTCTCGGGGATGTTGGGCATGTACGCTACGACGCGGTCGCCCGGGCGCACGCCCAGCGCGCGCAGCTGCGTCGCGAGGACGCGCACCGCACCGCCCAGCTCGTGCCACGACATGCGCGCGAGCGGGCGCAGCTCCGAGCTGTGCACGAGCGCTGCTTCATCGGGCGCCGCGACGCGCTCGTAGCGCAGCATGTGCTCGGCATAGTTGACGCGCGAGCCCGCGAACCACACCGCACCTGGCATCTCGCGCGAGCTCAGAACTTGCGCGTACGGCTGCGACGACTCCACCTCGAAGAAGTCCCACACGGCGGCCCAGAAGCCGTCGAGATCGGTCACCGACCAGCGCCGCAGCTCCTCGTACGTCCCGAACGCGAGCCCGCGTTCCGCTTCGAGCCGGCGCATGAAGCGCGCGACGGCCGTCTCCGCGGCCGCGGCGGGGTCCGGGGTCCAGAGCAGCTCGCCTTCGGTCATGCGCGCTCCGTCGGCGCACGAGGTTGCTGCCTCCTGCGCTGCGGCGCGCGCGATCAGCGGTCGCGGCGCTTGGGCTTCGGGTTCGCTTGGCGGATCGCGTCGCCGATGTGGTCCGGGCCTTGGTTCACGCGTTCGCGGCTGCGGCGGCACGCGCACCGCTCCAGCAGCCCGGCCGGATTCCGGTAGAGCGCGTGGCAACCGTCTTCATGGTGCGATTCCGCGGCGTGGCAGCAACTACAGAACATCCCGCCTGAGCGTACGGCGCCCCGAGGCCGCCCGGGATACCGTAAATCGGGTAGGCGAGGAAGGGCGGGAAGCGGTCCCCGTCGCCGTTCAGCGCAGCGCCGCGACGACGGCTCGAACGTCGGCCGGCTCGCGCACGATCATCACCATGTCCGCAGCGTCGCGCAGGGTCGCGAGCAGCGGCGAGCGCCCCGCCCGGTCACCACCGGCGACTACCGCGGCGACGAGAATCCCGCGCTCCCGAGCGGCCGCGGCGAGCGCCGCGGTGCGCGGCTCGTCGGTAACCTCGCCGGCGTCCGCAACGAACACCAGCATGTCGGCCCCGTCCAGCGCCGCACCGTCCGTGGCGTCGAGAAACCGGACGCCGTCGAGCTCCGCGCGCAGGAACGAGCGTGCCGCCGCGCTCGCCGCGGCCGTGCCGGTGACGACGATTCGCGCGGTCGCGCGACGCACAACGGTCACGCCCATGGGAGCACCGTGACGTGGATCGCGTCGGAACCGCTTTCGCCGGCGAGGCGGCGGATCGCGCGGTCGACGTCGTTCAATGCGAACGAGTCCGTGCACATTGCATCGAGCGGAAATCTGCGCGAGGTGATCAGCGCGAGCGCGTCCTCCACCGACGCGTAGCCGTGACCGCGCACGCCGGCGATGCGCAGCACGCGCGACACCACCGCGTCCGCGTCGAAGTCCGGAACCGGGCTGTGCTTCTCGCCGCACAACACGACGCTACCGCGCTTGCGCGCCAACCGAATTGCCGCCGAAACGGTCGCCGGACCTCCGGACGACGCTTCGATGACCACGTCCGCCATGCGGCCGTCCGTGACCTCACGCACGTGCACCGCGAGCGCGTCGGCGTTCTCGACGAGCGCATTGCCGTTCGCAGCCGGCGAGTCTGCGCCGACGACGACCGTGTCGTCCGCGCCGAGCAGGCGCGCGACCTCCAGACGGCGCGCGTCGCTTGCGAGACCGGAAATCACGATGCGCGCGGCGCCCGCGAGCTTCGCGGCGACGACGCACGCGAGGCCTTGCTGGCCCGGGCCCTGGATGACGACGACGCTGCCGTACGCCGCACGCGCTTCGCGCAGCACCCACTGCAAGCCGTTGCTCAGCGGGATCGCGAGCGCGGCGAGCTCCGCCGGAACGTCGTCCGGGACGCGGTGCAGCACCGAGCGCGGGTGCAAGTATTGATAGCGGCTGAAGCCGCCCCACAGCGCCGGCGCTACGCTCACCGGCGTCGTGCCGTACCGCATGCCGCCCATCCAGATGTCCGTCGCATCGCACAAGCGGAAGTCGTCGCTGCGGCACCACGCGCAGTGGCCGCACGGCAGATACTCCTCGATCAGCACGCGGTCGCCCACGTCGAAGCCCCAGCGCTCGCGCGCCGCCGGCCCGAGCGCTTCGATGCGGCCGACGTTCTCGTGGCCGAGGATCGTCGGCTCGCGGATGCGGCGGTACGCGGGCACGTCGCTGCCGCACACGCCGGCCGCTTCGATGCGCAGCAAACCGCCGTCGGACGGAATCGCGGGCTCGGGAAACTCGCGCAGCTCCGTCGTGCCCGGCGCAGCAGCGACCGCGGCCGCGACGCCGGCCATCAGAGCGACACGAACCAGGTGTTCGGATGCAGCCGCAGCGCGTCGGCGGCGCCTTCCTGGAACGGTACGTCTTTCGCAAGCAGCAGCGACGCGGAGCGCACGCGCTGCGACGCGGGATCGAGTCCCGGCGGCGCCGCCCCGTCCTCAGCGAGTGCTTTCGCCGCGCGGAGCAGGCGCTGGCGCGCCATGATGATGCCGCTGTCGCTGGTGCCGAGCCGTTCCTTCGTTCGATCCTGGATCGCGCCCATGCTTTCTTGCAGCGACGCGTCCTGCATGGAGATGCCCGCGACGCCGCTGAACGACTTCTGCGCGCGCTGCGCCGCGCGGTCGATGAGGTAGTCGTTGCTCGCGTCCGCGACCGGCTCGTACGTTCCGGGCTTGTAGACGCAGTGGATGCCGCCGCCGGCGCGCATGTCGCCGAGCTCGGTGTCGAGCAGGTCGCGCACCGGATGGTAGTTGATGCTCCACGCCCAGCACGTCGTGTCGTCGATCGGCACCCATGCGTGCGCGCCGATCAAGTTCTCGCCGAACGGCGGGATGATGGTGTACCACGGCATGAGGTACTGCGTGATGCGCCAATAGTAGCGCTCGTCGTCGGCGTTGCGGCGCGCGCCGATGAACAAGCCCGCGTCCGACTCGACGACCTCGAACCGCGGCCGCCCGTCCATTTTCAGATACACGTTGCCGCCGGAATGGCGGTGCAGCGGGTCGTCGTCGAGGCTGAACTTGTGCGTGAACGAGACGTGGCTCGAGTCGATCCCGCCTTCGAGCGCTTGCAGATAGTTGGTGCGCTGCAGACGCTTCGACACGAACACGTGCGACGCGGGCAGCGTCGCCCACTCGATCTCCGGCTCGGCGGGCCGCGCGTCCGGCGGCCCCATGTACGCCCACAGCACGTCGCCGAGCTGCACCACCGGGTATGCCGCGATGCGCACCTTGTTCTTGAAGTTGCTCTCTTCGGGCTCGGACGGCATGTCGACGCAGCGGCCCTCGACGTCGAACTTCCAGCCGTGGTACGAGCAGCGCAGCCCGCACTCTTCGTTGCGCCCGAAGAACAGCGACACGCCGCGGTGCGGGCAGAACTCGCCGACCAGCGCGTAGCGGCCGTTGGTGTCGCGGAACGCGATTAGATCCTCGCCGAGCAGCCGCACGCGCACCGGCGGGCAGTCGGGCTCGGGCAGCTCCTCGGCGAGCAGCGCGGGGATCCAGTAGCGGCGGAACAGCTCGCCCATCGGCGTCCCCGCGTCGGTCGACACGAGCGTGTGCTGTTGCTCTGCGGTCAGCGCCATGGCATCCGGTTCTCCTAGCGTCGCGTGCGGGCGGGGATGAGAAAACGCTCGAGCTCGTTGAGCAGCACGGTGAGCACGAACCCGATGACCGCGATCGTGATCAGGCCGGCGTACATCACGTTGACCTGCAGCACTTGCCACGCGTTCCAGAGCATGAACCCGAGGCCGCTCTGCGCGCCGACCATCTCGGCGATCGCGATGAGGATGAGCCCGAGGCCGGCGCCGAGCTTCACGCCGGTCATGATGACGGGCAGCGCGCCCGGAAACGCGATCGTGCGGAACACGGCCCAGCCGCGCGCGCCGAAGTTGCGCCCGACGTCGAAGTAGATCGGCTGAATCTGCCGCACGCCGGCCGCGGTGTTGATGACGACCGGATAGAACATCCCGATCGCGACCATCGCGATCTTCGACGCCTCGCCCAGGCCGAACACGAGCAGAATCAGCGGCAGGATCGCGCTCTTGGGGATCGGGTACGTCGCGGAGATCAGCGGATCGACGATGGCGTAGATCGGCCGGTAGAGCCCCATCGCGAGCCCGATCAGCAGCGCCGGCACGCCGCCCACGACGATGCCGATCGCGAGCCGCTCGAGCGTCACGAGCGTGTTCGAGAGCAGCGTGCCGTTGCGAATGAGCTCCCCGAACGTGACGGCGATCGACGACGGTGCAGGGAAGAACCGCGTGTCGATCCAATGCGACCGCGCCGCGATCTCCCACAGCACGAACAGCGCGATCGGCGACGCGACGCTCAAGATGCGGTCGCGCGATGCCTCGGCGCTCATCCGGCCACCGCGTCACCGTGAGCCTGTCGGAGGGTGCCCGCCAGCGGAATCTCGTCGCGCAGCTGGGACCAGATGTCGTGGAAGAGCCGGCCGTACTCGGGCGTCGCGCGCAGGTCGAGCACCGAGCGCGGGCGCGCGAACGGCACGTCGACGAACGCCTTGGGGCGACCGCGGTCGGCGCTCATCACCATGATGCGGTCGCCGAGCGTCACGGCTTCGTCGACGCTGTGGGTGATGAACACGACCGTCTTGTGCGTCTCGTCCCAGATGCGCAGCAGCTCTTGCTGCAGCAGCGTGCGATTCTGCTCGTCGAGCGCCGAGAACGGCTCGTCCATCAGCAGCACTTCCGGATCGCAGGCGAACGCCCGCGCGATCGACACGCGCTGCTTCATGCCGCCCGAGAGCTGGTGCGGGTATGCGTCCGCGAACTTGCGCAGCCCGGTCGCGTCGAGGTAATGTGCCACGACCTCATCGGTGTGGCGCTGCGGCGCGCCGCGCATCTTCAGGCCGTAGGCGGCGTTCTCGCGCACCGTCATCCACGGGAAGATCGACTCGCCCTGGAACACCACCGCGTTCCCGGGCCGGTCGGCGCTGCCGTGCGCGATCGTCACGCGGCCCGACGTCGGCGCGTCCAAGCCCGCCGCGATGCGCAGCAGCGTCGTCTTGCCGCAGCCGCTCGGCCCGACGATCACGAAGAACTCGCCCGCGCCCACGTCGAACGACACGCCGCCCAGCGCGACGTGCTCCCCGGCGCGCAGGGCGAACCGCTTCTCGACGTTCTCGAAGCGGATCTTGGCGCCGGACATCAGGCCGGCTTGTACTTCCCGACCGCCTTCACCGCGGCGTCGACGAACGAACCGTCGTGCACGGCGTCCGCGACGACGTTGCCCGTCACGAGCCCCTGGGCTTTGAAGAACGCGAGGTCCTTGCGCAGGCTCTCGAGGTTCACGCGGCCGTCGGGATCGTTGCCGTTGGGCGTGGCCTGCTCGTAGATCGTGCGGTCCTTCACGGCGGTGTACTGGGTGAGGATGTCGATGATCTCTTTGCCGTTCTTGCCGGTGAGCGAGCCGTGGCCGGTGCGCTTGTCGCGCGCCAGGCCGTCGTTGTAGAAGCGGACCGCTTTGATGTACGCGACCATGAACTTGCGGCCGAGCTCCTTGTTCTTCTGCGCCAGATTCGAACCGTACAGCAGCACCGCGAGCTGCTGCTTGGGATAGAACACGTCGTCGCCCGCGTAGCGCACCGCGTTGCCGCTGCGCACCGCGAGCGTCGCCGACGGCTCGGTGGTCAGGCTCGCGTCGATGCTCTTCCCCGCGAACGCCGCGACGTGGTTCGGAAAACCGAGATACTCGTGCGTCACGTCGCCGTACGCGAGCTTCGCCTGCTTCAGCGCTTCGTTGAGCGTCGAGGAGGTCGTCGTGCCTTGCGCCGGCTCGGCGACCTTCATGCCCTTGAGGTCCTTGTACGTGAAGCGCGCCGCGAGATCGCTGCGCACGAGCAGCGGCATGTAGCCGAAGCCGTGCGGCGTCGAGCCTTTGTCGGCGACGATCTTGAGATCGATGCCCTGCACGACGGCGTTGTACAACCCCGCGGACGGCGCGCCGGCGGCGACGTCGAGCTGGTTCGCGCCGAGCGGCACGACCATCTTCGCGGCGGAGTCGAACGCGGTCCACTTGATCGCGAGCCCTTGCTCGCGGAAGAACCCTTTCTTGTCGCCGATGAAGAACGGCACGTCGCTGGACGCGTTCACGGTGCCGACCGTCACGAGCTCTTCCGCCCACGCATATCGCAGAAAAGCGGGCGCGCCGAACGTTGCCGCCGTGACCAGACCGGAGAAGGTGCTGCGCTTCATATGAACCCTCGCGTCGGACACACCCCTTTACAGGCTGCGGACGTACGCGTACAGTGAAGCCGTTTCCTATGACAAAACAGCGTTTTAGAATATGAAATGAGCCTCTCGCTCGAGAAGGGTCTGCGGCTCCTGCAATCGCTCAGCGAACGGACCGACGGCGAATGGCACGGCCTCTCGCTCAAGGACGTCGCGGCCGCAAGCGAACTCGACAAGGCGACCGCATACCGCCTGCTGCGCTCGCTGGCGAAATACGGGTTCGTCTCGCAGGACGAGCGCGGCCGCTACGCCGTGGGCTCCGCCGCGCTCGCGCTCGCGCACGCCGCGTTCCAGTCGAACCGGCTGGTGCGGCGCACGCTCGGCATCATGCGCGCGCTGCACGCGGCGACCACCGAAACGATCAACCTCGCGGAGCGCCACGACCTCACGAGCGTGACGATCCATGAGATCCCGAGCGCGCATCAAGTGCGCTACACGACGCGCATCGGCGCGGCGTCGCCGCTGCATCTCGGCGCGAGCTCGCGCGCAACGCTCGCGTTCAGCGCGCCGGCCGTCCGCGAAGCGGTCCTGGCACAACCGCTGGCGCAAGTCACGGAGAACAGCATCGTCGACCGCGCGGCCTTGGAGCGCACGCTGGCGGACGTTCGCAGGGACGGCTTCGCCACGAGCTTCGGCGAGCGCGTCCCGGGCACGAACTCGATCGCAGTCCCGCTGCTCGCGCCGGACGGCCACGCCATCGGCTCGCTTGCGATCCTGTGGCCGTCACGCGGCGCGGCGGTGGACCGCACCCGCCGCCAGAGGTGGCCCGCGCTGCTTCTCGAGCACGTCCGCGAGGTGCAAGGCACGCTCTGAACGTGCCGGGGTACAAGCGCGCCATGAGAATCGCAACCGCCGCGCTGCTCGCCCTCACCGTGCTGGGTACGTCGGGACAAACGCCCGCGCCCGCACCCGCGGCGCCGCCTTCGCCGGCGACATCGCCCGCACCGCAGCCGGCGACGTTCGCGCCGTGTCCGTCGCCGCGGCCGCCGTTCGCGACGATCGCGGTCGATCCGGCACCGCCGGTCGAGGTGCTCACCACGCAGCAATTCGTCATCGCGTTGCGCACGGTCGCGGACGGCGGCGACAGTTGGAGCTTGCTGAGCGGCGCGGGCAAAGGATCGATCGTGCGCAGCGACGGCAATCGCACGCTGAACGACGCGGCGTTCCAGAGCCTCGACAAGCCGGGCCAGCCGCCGCAAACGGGCGGCAATGCCACGGAGCTGTGGCTGTTCACCGCGGTCGCGCCCGGAACGGCGACGCTGACGTTCGGCCTGATGACGCCCGGCGCGACCGCGCCGACGCGCACGACCACCTACACCGTGCGCATCAGCCCGAACGTAACGGTGTGCTAGCGCGCGTGGCGCTTCGCCGTCAGTAAGCCTGTGTTCATTCCGCCAAGTGCCAGGCCGCCGTCGAAACGGGCCGACTCCACTTTGATGCAGCGGTCCACCACGACGTCGAGGCCCGCTTCGTCCGCGAGGCGGATCGCTTCGTCGTTGATCACGCCGTACTGGAACCAGATCGCTTTCGCTCCCGCTGCGATCGCTTCGCGCGTGACTTGCGGCGCTTCTTGCGGTTTGCGGAAGACGTCGACGATGTCCGGTGCGCCGCGTTCGGCCGCGTACGCATCGAGCGACGGGTACGCGCGCACACCGTCGATCTCCGCGATCGTCGGGTTGATCGGCGTGACGTCGAGCTTGCCTTTCGTGCGCAGGTACGAGAAGACGAAATAGCTCGGGCGGCTACGGTTCGGCGACGCGCCGATCATCGCGACCGTGCGCGAGCGGTCCAGGAGCGCGCGCCGTTCCGCCGGGGTGGTGAGGATCACGCGCGCACCTCGGTCGCGCGCGAAGCCGCGGCAAGCGCGCGTTCCAAGTCCCAGATCAGGTCGTTCGCGTCTTCGAGCCCGACCGAGAGCCGTACCATCTCCGGGCTGACGCCGCCTGCGAGCAGCTGCTCGTCGGTGAGCTGCTGGTGCGTCGTCGACGCGGGGTGGATCACGAGGCTCTTCGCATCGCCGACGTTCGCGAGATGGCTCCACAGCTCGAGCGCTTCGATGAACGCGCGACCCGCCTCGCGCCCGCCGCGCAAGCCGAACGTGAACACCGCGCCCGCCCCGAGCGGCAGATAGCGCGCTGCCAGCGCGCGGTCGGGGCTGTCGGGCAAATCGGCGTATGACACCCACGCCACCTCGTCGCGGCCGTGCAGGAACTCCGCGACCGCGCGCGCGTTCGCGACGTGCTGCGGCATGCGCACCGCGAGCGTCTCGAGCCCTTGCACGAGCAGCCACGCGTTCATCGGCGAGATCGACGCGCCGACATCGCGCAGCACCTCGACCCGCGCGCGCTGCAGGAACGCGTACTCGCCGAAGGTCTCGACGAAGTTGAGCCCGTGATAGCCCGGGCTCGGCGTGCTCAGCAGCAGATGCCGGCCCGCTCCCCACGGGAACGTCCCCGACTCGACGATCGCGCCGCCCATCACGGTTCCGTGCCCGCCGATGAACTTCGTCGCCGAGTGCACCACGACGTCGGCCCCGTGCTCGATGGGCCGGCACAGGTACGGCGTCGCGAACGTGTTGTCGACGACGAGCGGGACGCCCGCCGCGTGCGCGATCTCCGCGAGCCCCGCGATGTCGGCGACCGCGCCGTTCGGGTTGCCGATCGTCTCGACGAACAGCGCGCGCGTATTGTCCTGCAGCGCTGCGCGCACCGCGTCGAGATCGCCCGGCGCGACGAACGCCGTCTCGATCCCCATGCGCTTGAGCGTCACCGAAAACTGCGTGACGGTGCCGCCGTACAGGTTCGCCGACGCCACGATGTGGTCGCCGCTCTGCGCGACGCTCAGGATCGTGATGAGCTGCGCGGACAGACCGCTCGCGGTCGCCAGGGCGCCGAGCCCGCCTTCGAGACTGGCGAGCTTTTCCTCGAACGCGGCGACGGTCGGGTTCCCGATGCGCGTGTAGATGTTGCCGTAGGTGCGCAACGCGAACAGCTCCGCGGCGTGCTCCGTCGAGTCGAACACGAACGCCGTCGACAGGTGCAGGGGCAAAGCGCGCGCCCCCGTCTCGCCGTCGGGCGGCGTCCCCGCGTGCAGCGCGCGCGTGCGAAAGCCAAAAGTCCGATCATCTGCCATGAGGTGGATTCCTTTCGCCCCGGTGTCACCCCGAGCTTGTCGAAGGGTGGCCGCAGCCGGGGAGGTGCACGGCTAAAGGCCATGCTTCGACGAGCTCAGCATGACGCCGGTGCGCGGACCCAATCGGGGCGACCGTCTCCGGGATTGGGGACCAAAGCCTCAGCACGTGGGCGTCCTGGGCGGAAACAACAGCCGTACGATGTTCCGCGCCCTCGACGCCCTCCGCACGCTCCTCGGCACGCCCGTCTACCGCAGCGTGGTGGGCGAGGACCCGATGACGGCGCGTGTCGCGGCGCACTGGGCGTGCGGCTGTGCCGCGTCCGGTACCAGCTTTCAGCGGTTGAGCCTCAAGTCGTGCAGCGCGCACCGTGCCGGACGGGTCGAGGTGCCGGCGCTCGCCTGACGTCCGCGACGCCCAGCGCGTCGAGGATCGTCCCGCGCGTCGCGTCGTCCCCGACGACGCCGTGGAACACGATTTCCGCCGGCGTTCCGGCGAGCACCACGACGCGGTCGGCCAGCGCGAGCGCGTCGTCGACGTCGTGCGTCACCAGGATCGCCGACGCGCGCGTGAACTCGAGGATCTCGCGCACGGCCGCGCGCAGCTCGATCCGCCGCAGCGCGTCGAGCGCGGCGAACGGCTCGTCGAGCAGCAGCAGCGCCGGATCGCGCACGAGCGCGCGCGCCAGCGCGGCGCGCTGCGCCATCCCGCCGGACAGCTCTTTCGGCAACCGCTGCGCGGCGTGCGCGAGCCCGACGAGCGCGAGCACGTTCGGCACGCGCGCGCGCTCGGCATCGGTGCGCGCGGGGAACGCGACGTTGCGCTGCACGTCGAGCCACGGGAACAGCCGCGGCTCCTGAAACACCAGGCCGATCTCGCCGGTGGTCGCGATCGTCCCCGCGTCGCCGTGCTCGAGCCCCGCGACGCAGCGCAGCAGCGTCGATTTTCCGCAGCCGCTCGCGCCCAGGATCGCGACCCGCTCGCCGCGCGCGACGTCGAGATCGAGGCCGTCGAACACGAGGTGCGCGCCGAACGCCTTGCGCAGCCCGCGAATTCGCGCCGTGCTCACGCGGGCACCGTGTCGGTCCAGCCGACGAGCCGTTTTTCCAGCCGGCGCATTCCGCTCTCGGACAGCTTGCCGCACAGCGCGAACAGCAGGATCGCCACGAAAATCTCGTCGGTGCGCGACGTCTGCTGCCCGTCGGTGAGCAGGAAGCCCAGGCCGTTCGTCGCCGCGAGCAGCTCCGCCGCGACCAGGAACAGCCAGGCCTGCGTGAGCCCGATGCGCGCGCCGACGAGCAGTTGCGGAAGCGTCGCCGGCACGAGGACGCGCGCGATCAGCGCCGTTCGCGAGAGCCCGAAGATGGTGCCGACCTCCACCAGCTTGCGGTCGACGCCGTGGATTCCGCTCACCAGCGCGACGTAGATCGGGAAGAACGCGCCGATGGCGACGAGCGTGATCTTCGCGGTCTCGCCGATCCCCAGCCACAGCAGGATCAGCGGCACCCACGCCAGGGACGGGACCGCGCGAACCGCCTGCAGCGTGGGATCGAGCGCGCGCTCCACGGCGCGCGAGCCGCCGACCAGCGACCCGAGGACCAGCGCGCACAGCAGCGCGATCGCGAACCCGAGCGCCACGCGCTCGACGCTCGCCCCGAGGTCGCGCCAGAGCAACCCGCTCTGCACGAGGCTCGCGATCTCGCGTACCACGTCGCGCGGCGAGGCGAGCTGATACGACTTGATCCACCCGCTCGCGGTCGCCGCCCACCACGCGGCGAACAACGCGAGCGGAACGGCGAACCTACCCACGCAGCGCCGTCGCCGCGACGCGCGAGTCGATCAGCGACGCGAGCGCGCCGTCGAGATCGGCGTCGGGCTTGGCGAGCTTGTCGTTGCGGATCAGCGGCACGACGGCGGCGATCGCATCGTGGTAGTCGGTCCCCGGCGTGCCGTTCCCCGGATACGTCGTGCGCTCGCGCAGCTGCACGTCCGCGACCCGGCGTTCGACGTGCGACGCGTCCGACAGCAGCGCGGCGGTCTCCTCGACGTGCGCGGCGGCGTACTTGCGCGCGCGATCGTAGGCGTTCACGACGATCGCCGCGACGTCCGGATGCTGCGCGAGAAAGTCCTCGCGCGCGTTGAGCGCGCCCCACGTGTTGAACGCCACGTTGCGGTAGAGCAGCCGCGATCCCGCGTCGAGCTGCGATGCCGCCATGTGCGGATCGAGTCCGGCCCAGGCGTCGACTTGGCCGCGCTCGAGCGCGGTGCGCCCGTCGGGATGCTGCAGGTCGACGAGCTGCACGTCGGTGGGCTGCAAGCCCGCGGCCGCGAGCGAGCGCAGCAGGAAGAACCACGGATCGGTGCCGCGCGTGGCGGCGACGCGCTTACCGCGCAGATCGCGCACCGACTTCGCGGCCGAGTCCTTGGGAACCACGATCGCCGTCCACTCCGGGCGCGAGTACAGGAACACCGTCTTGATCGGCGTGCCGTTCGCGCGCGCGAGCAGCGCCGCGCTGCCGGCCGTCGAGCCGAACTGCACCGCGCCGGCCGCGAGGAATCCGTTCGCTTTGTTCGAGCCGAGCGAGAGCACCCAGTCGACCGAGGTTCCGCGCTTCGCGAGCGCCTCTTCGAGCCAGCCCTTCGCCTTGAGCACGAGGCTGGGCGGATTGTAGTACGCGTAGTCGACGCCGACGCGGTCGGCCGCGCGCGCTCGCAGCGGCACGCCGGCCGCGAGTGTGGCCGCGCCGGCGGCGGTGAGGAATGCGGAGCGGGAGAGGGGTGTGGTCACGGGACGCCTCCTGATGAGAGGGAGAGCGGGTGAAAAAGAAGAGCCCCCGCCGGGATCGGCGGGGGCTCTGCACGTTGGCTGTGCGCGAAACGCGCTAGCTCATGCCGAAGCTCGCCGATCCCGATGCGGGAGACAGCAAATGCACATCGCCATGAGACACAAGTCGCGGTTCAACACGAGTGCGGCGACCTTATCACGCCGGAGTCCGAGTCGTCAAGCCGCCTGCCACGCTTGCCTTGATACTCGTGCCCGCGAAACCCGCGGCGAGCCCGCGGCGTAGTTCTCATGAAGCGCCAAGCAACGGACGGCGACGCGGGCGCGTTACCCGGACAACTGTTTCGATCCACGCACCCGCCGGCTCAACCGGGCGTCGCAAGTCGTGGACGAATCGCCGCCGATACGTGAGGCGGCCGACGCGTTGCCGCGCGCTACGCGCGCCGCTCCACGAGCAGCGGCTGGCTG
>Ga0209624_10002340_pt1 | contig 14071 bp, 8 predicted proteins | sample JacPinW_OM2H0_O1_FD_188565 | JGI IMG/M metagenome (GOLD analysis project Ga0209624, IMG submission 188565) | Forest soil microbial communities from Algoma, Ontario, Canada - Jack Pine, Ontario site 1_JW_OM2H0_O1 (SPAdes) (version 2) | ecosystem: Environmental > Terrestrial > Soil > Boreal...
AGAAGGCGAAAAGATCAAAGTTGGACAAGTCATCTTCACCCTGGAAGGCGGTGAGGCCGCTCCCACCGAGCAGCAGCGCACGCACACCGACCCCGTCGAACATACTTCCGGACAGCACGGAGCACGCCTGGCTTTTCAGGCTGCGATTCGCGCAGAAGGAAAGACTGAAGAACAGGCGCTCCCACCGGATCAGCCTGCTCAAGCGATGCCGTCCTTCAGCATGCCCGCGCAACTTGGAAAAGTTGCCGGAACCGATCATCGCGAAGCGGTTCCCGCCGCGCCCCATGTTCGGCGGCTGGCGCGCGAACTCGGCATCGACATTTACGACGTAAAGGGCACAGGGCCGGGCGGCCGCATAAGCGACGACGATGTCAAAGCGCACGCGAAGAGCCTGGTGTCGGCAGCCGCCGTTCAACGAGCGCCGGTCGCCGGACATTTCGCGGCGCCCAAGCTTCCGGATTTTGCCAAGTGGGGCAAGATCGAAAAAGTTTCCATGCGCGGCGTTCGCCGAAAAACGGCAGAGCATCTGGCCGAATCGTGGAATACGATTCCTCACGTCACGCAGCAGGATCGCGCCGACATCACCGAACTCGAGCAATTGCGCGCACGCTTTGCGCCCAAGGCGGAGCAAGCCGGTGGCAAGATGACGGTCACGGCGATCGCGCTTAAAGTCTGCGCCGCCGCGCTCAAAGTGTTCCCTCAATTCAATGCCAGCATCGATGTTGAAAAAGAAGAAATTGTTTACAAGCAGTACATCAATATCGGTGTCGCAACGGACACGGATCGCGGACTTCTCGTTCCTGTGATCAGGGATGTCGACAAGAAAAACATTGTCGAGCTGGCAGTGGAGTTGTCGCAAATCTCAAAGAAGGCGCGCGACAAGAAACTGACGCCCGCAGAAATGGAAGGCGGCACCTTCAGCATCAGCAATCTGGGAGGCATCGGCGGAATCGGATTCACGCCAATCGTCAACCATCCGGAAGTCGCGATCCTCGGATTGTCGCGCTCCCGCATGGAGCCGGAATGGATCAACGGAAAATTCGAGCCGCGCCTGATTCTACCGCTGTCGCTTTCCTATGATCATCGCCTGATCGACGGCGCCGACGCGGCGCGCTTCCTGCGCTGGATCGCGGAAGCCTTCGAACAACCCTTCCTTCTTTCGGTGCAGGGATGAAATCGACCTTTCAATGTCGCAAGGTTTCAGAGTTTCAGTCTTGTCACCCTGAGCGCTTTCTTTGCGCGAAGGACCTATGTATGTTGCACACGGCGCGCCCGCACTCGTTCTCCTGAACGCACTCTTTTCCATGACTAACGCTGAAAGCCAATCCCTGAACATTGCGGTTGTAGGCGCCGGCCCCGGAGGCTATGCCGCCGCATTCCTCGCCGCCGACCTGGGCATGAACGTCACCCTTATCGACCCTGAGGCCTACCCGGGCGGTGTCTGCCTCTATCGCGGCTGCATCCCGTCGAAGGCGCTACTGCACGTCGCGAAACTGTTGGAAGAAACGCTGCAGGCAAAGAACTGGGGGATTTATTTTCCCTCGCCCACCATAGATTTGGCGCGGCTGCGCTCGTGGAAAGAAGGCGTCGTCGCTAAACTTACGGGTGGCCTCGGGCAACTGTCCAAACAACGCAAAGTTCAGTACGTGCAAGGTAAAGCTGCGTTTGAAAATTCTACGACCCTGCAAGTCACAAAAAATAATGGCGAACAACAGGCCCTTAGTTTCGACAAGATCATTCTGGCTACAGGTTCTCGTCCCGCGATCGTACCGGCTCTGAAAATAGATTCGCCGCGGATGATGGATTCCACCGCCGCCCTCAACCTCGAAGAAGTTCCCAAAAGCCTGCTGGTCGTTGGCGGCGGTTACATTGGCCTGGAGTTGGGCTCCGTCTACGCCGCTTTGGGCACACGCGTCACCGTAGTTGAGATGCTGCCTGGCTTGCTCCCCGGTGCGGACCGCGATCTTGTCCTTCCGCTTCACAAGCGGCTGGAGAAGATGTTCGAAGCCATCCTCGTGAGCACCACAGTGGCTTCGATCCGGGAAGAAGCAAACGGACTTCGCGCTACTTTCGAAGGCCCGAACGTCAAAGAGCGCGAAAAATTATTCGATCGCGTCCTGGTTTCCGTGGGCCGGAAGCCCAACTCGGAAATTCCCGGGCTCGATAAGACGCAGGTTGAAATTGGCGCCCGCGGTTTCATCCAGGTCAACAAGCAACTGCAAACCAAGGATCCCGCCATCCATGCCATCGGCGACGTGGTCGGCGAACCCATGCTCGCGCACAAAGCTTCACACGAAGGCCGGGTAGCCGTCGAAGCCATTGCCGGCCACAAAGTGGCGTTCGAACCTCACGCGATTCCCGCAGTTGTTTTTACCGATCCGGAAATCGCATGGGCCGGCCTGACGGAAACGCAGGCAGAAAAAGAGAATCGCGAAATCAAAGTCGCAAAATTCCCCTGGGGCGCGTCGGGCCGCGCGATGACACTGGACCGTCCGGAGGGTATGACCAAGCTTCTGGTCGATCCAAAAACGGAGCGAGTGTTAGGAGTAGGAATTGTCGGCGCCGGCGCGGGCGAGTTGATTGCCGAAGGCGTGTTCGCCATCGAGATGGCCGCCTTGGCCAGCGACGTGGCGATGAGCATCCATCCGCACCCCACGCTTTCCGAAACTCTTATGGAATCGGCCGAAGTCTTCTACGGCACCAGCACTCATATATACCGGCCAAAGCGCGGGTGATCTACCGACGATCTGCGGCTGCGCATTCCGATACAATCAAATTCTCACTCTCCGCTCCGCAAATCCGCTAGCCCATGATCCGAATTTGTTGGCAGCGAGAAAAGATATGCCATCCATCGTAAGAAAAATCGTCGTTGCGGTGATGCTGACGGCCGCTTGGCTTCCCGCGGCGGCCCAAAGTTCCCTCAATCAAATCCTGTCCCCGTCAAGCAACACTCCGGCGAACGGCAGCAAGACTGCAGCCGACCCATACAATCGCACGACGCCTTCGGGCACCGTTTTCGGCTTTCTCCAAGCCGCTCAATCCGGCAACTACAACACGGCGGCGCAGTATCTGCAAATGAGTCCGGCTCGCCGCCAATCGCAGGGTGAGCAGATCGCTTCCGAACTAAAAGAAGTGATGGACCGCGCTTTCGCGGGCAGCCTCAAAAAGGTAAGCACTCAGCCTGAAGGAACCCCGCAGGAGGACGTTCCGCTCGACCGGCAGAACCTGGGCTCGATGTCATCGGGTGACGTGGAAGCCGAGTTACAACTCGTGCGTGTGTCCGATCCAAACGCGGGCAAAATCTGGCTGATCTCCTCCGACACGCTGGCAAAGGTTCCTGAACTTTACGACCAGGTCCAGGCGCGACAAGTTGAGAGACGACTCCCCAACATTTTGGTCAAGCACGAGTTAGGCGGAATGCCTTTGTGGCAATGGCTGGCTTTGCTGGTGGCGATTCCCCTGGCCGCAGGGATCGGCTGGATCGCGCTGGTGATTTTCGAGATCCCCCTGCGCTGGTGGGCACGGCGGCACGGCCACGTTGATGTCGCGAACTGGCGCTCGGTTTCCGGTCCGGCGTGGTTGCTGGCGGGCACTCTTGCTCATCGGCTATTTGCGCGATATCTCGGGATCGCACTGTTGCCCCGCCATTACTACTACCAAATCACCTCGGTCGCTCTGATTATCAGCGCGAACTGGCTTTTGTGGCGTGCCATCCGCTGGTTTCTCCACCGTGTCCGCAACCGCGCGCTGGCCCACGGCCACGGAGGAACCGGTTCGCTGATGCTGTTGGGCGAGCGCATTCTCAAAGCCGCCGTGTTTGTGATGGCGGTCCTTGCCGTTCTCGGCGATCTCGGCTTCAACATGAGTACAGCACTGGCGGGACTCGGCATCGGCGGCCTGGCCATTGGCTTTGGCGCGCAACAAACTATTGCCAACCTTTTTGGCGGCGTCTCCGTGCTCGGAGATGAAGTCATTCGCGTCGGGGACGTGTGCCGCTTTGGCGATCGCACCGGAACTGTGGAGGACATCGGCCTGCGTTCCACTCGCGTCCGCACCGACGAGCGCACGCTGCTGGCGATTCCCAACGGCACTGTTGCGACGATCAATGTGGAGAACTTGAGCCGCCGCGACAAAATCCTATTCAAGACGACCGTCGGAGTGCGGCCTGACACCAAGTCCGATCATATGCGCTACGTGCTCTCGGAAATCCGCCGCGCGTTCGGCACCCATCCCAAGATCGAAAAATCGACCGTGCGCATACGTCTGATCGAGATTGCCGCGGCGCTCAACGTGGAAATCGTCTCCTATGTTCTGACTACCGACTTCAACGAGTTCGCCGCGGTCCGCGAAGACCTGCTGCTACAGATCATGGGACTTGTCGAAGACGCTGGCACCGGAGTCGCGCTGCCTTCGCAAACTTTGTACATCCGCCGAGATTCCGGCCTGGAAAAGGAAAAGACTGCGAATGCGGTAAAGAAGGTTGCTGATCTGCGGGAACAACAGGGGTCAGCGCAGAACCAGGCAGCGCAGAACCAACCTCCGAAAACCGGCACGGCTAGCTAGCGATTGGCTCTCCAGCGTTTGGTCAGCCGGCGGAGAAAAAGATGTGTGGGCAGGTAAACGACCAGTGGAACGAACAGGAGATAGGTCATCAAGTACATCCAGCCGGGGACAACATGCTGCTCGCGAAAAAATAGTCCGCGCGCCCAGTTCACATCGAACTGCGGACGCCAGAAATAATTTACCGGAACCACAATCCACGCAGTCACGGTCTGGTACTTCCATCCGTTACGGTCATAGCCCAGCCGGTGCATCGCCCAGAGCAGCATCGGCGGCGTGACCACGTGAAACAAACCAAGCAGCCGGACCATCAACGGCAGGCCAGGATCGAACATATATTCCGTCCCGCCGATAAAGTGATGCCCGGCAAGCAGCGCGCCCGCCAGGTCCACGATGTAAAGACTTTGGAAGATGAGCAGTCCGCAAGCCTGCCAGGAAAAGATCAGCGGACTTTCCAGCCAAAGCGCAATTCCTATAAGAATATTTCCCAAATCGCAGAAGAAGAGAAAATTCTGCAGACCGTATTGTTTCCAATACAGCGGAGCCCACACTACCAGCCACACAGTCCAGCCAATTTTCAGCCACAGCGGCATGCGCATGGATGGCTATTCTAAGCCACTGGCCAGGTTACTTCAGTCCATAGCGCCGCATGACAAAAACCAAACTTTGCACCGGCGAATACCTCGTTCTCTTCGCCACAAAGTAGCACTCCGTGGATTACTGCCGTAACTTGATGGCGCTTACGGTTGTACCTAGGATGACGATTAGTATGGGTTACCGAGCTCTCCTATTCTGCCCTGACGAAAAAACTGCCCAAACGGTGACGCTGGTTCTCAATGACCTGGAATTTACGGTTGAGGCCTGCAGCGAGCCTTTTGCGGCGGTCAAGAAACTGATGGGCGAACATTTCGATGGCGTCGTCGTGGACTGCGACAGCGAGCAAAACGCGCTGCTGTTGTTCAAGAGCGCTCGTCAATCGGCCTCCAATCAATCCGCGCTGGCTGTGGCAATCGTAGAAGGCCAGGCGGGCGTTGCAAAGGCTTTTCGTATAGGCGCCAACCTGGTGTTGACGAAGCCGATCAACGTGGAGCAGGCAAAGGGAACGCTGCGGGTGGCACGCGGTCTGCTGCGTAAAGGCGATTCCGCGAAACCGGCTGCCCATGTCGAAAGCGCCACTGTACCAGCGCCAGCCCCGAGTACGCCTTCGCATCTGCCAACGAATTCCACTCCGGCGACGCACTCTCGTACAGTCCCTTCGACGCCGGTTCCCTCACGAAAAACGACCGTCCCCACGGCGACAACGAGTCCATGGGGAAATCCGCTTACCAATTCTGCCGTTCCAGCATCACACTCATCCTCACCGGATAAAACTGCAGCGGAATCCGACGACGAGCCGATTTTTTCAACTCCAACGGCGCCTTCGATACCGGCGTCAGCGCCCAACGCGGCCTTTATCGCGATGCAACAAATCGCGAAGAAAACTTCAGGGCCTCTGAATTCAAAACCGCAGGCTGCGGAGTCACCTTCTCAGGACCCATCGGGTCATGGCTTGTTGGGGCTTAGTTCATCGACTCCGAGTTCGCCAGGTCACAGTTCGCCAGCGTCGAGCGGAAGCTTCGCAAGTGCCGTGGCTCCCGCGCGAAGCCCGCAAGCAACACAAGCCCCGGAACCATTGCTTTCAAAGATTGCGCGCACCGTCGGACCCATGAACGAACCGTCCGAAGCTCATGCGTCCGAAACTGCCGGCAACGCGATTGTGAAATCCGTTTCCGATACTCCGCATGGATCGGATAATGGCCAGCGGAATACAGAGAATCATTTCCCGTCAAAGCAAGAAGCTTACGAGCCGACGGCCGAAAAAGAATCGGCGCTTCCCGGCAATAAGAAAATTCTATTAGGGCTTGTCGCCATCGTGCTTCTCGGCGTGGTGCTTTACTTTGTGTGGGCACAAACGCACGGAAAAACGAACTCAGGGTCTTCAGGTTCCCCAGCAGTGTCGCAAGGAGCGGCCACAGCACTGCTGCACGCGCCTGCGGAGAGCGTGCAGCCAGCGCCGCCCTCAGCTCAACCTACTTCGTCGGCGGCCGGTTCATCCTCCGCCACGCGAACCGTGCAGGAGCCGAGCCATGCGACCACAACCGAACCAGAAACAAACGAATCTGTATCTGAGACGCGGAAGCCTGCTCATCCGACCAGCAATCCGAGCAAAGCTTCGGACGGCACCTCCACCGACTCGGACAAATCCGGCGCAGAAACTCTCTTTGTGAAAAATGGTAACCGGCCCAGCGTCGCGAAAAAGGTAACAGCGGATACGTCCGCTCCTAACGTCATTGTCTCTGCGGACAATTCAGCGAGCGCGCTGCCGAATCTCATCAACGTCTCCACGACCTCGACCCCCGTGTTGCAGACCCTTACCGTCTCGCAAGGCGTCTCGCAGGGATTAATCGTCAGGAAAGTGCAACCCACATATCCGGGGAATGCGTTGCGTTTGCAACTTGAAGGTTCCGTACACTTACTGGCTACGATCGGCAAGAGCGGCAACATCACGAAGGTGAAAACTCTTGGCGGCGAACCGCTGCTTGCGCAAGCGGCTACCGACGCGGTGAAACAATGGAAGTACAAACCTTACCTGCTCAACGGCGAGCCCGTAGAGATTCAAACGCAAATCACGATCAACTTCAAACTGCCTCACTAAGTGGTTGTGGTGCGGTTTGAATGTTCAAATGCATTTCATTACGTCATCCCGAAATCCCGGCGAAGCTTCGCCTGGTGAGGATCTTGCGTGAGGATCCAGACGTAGCTCCCTGACTGCCCGAGATCCTTCGCTCCGCGTGAAAGATGGCTGCGCTCATTGCTCCCACCCGCAAGAGCCAAACCGCCAGAACCCAGGTAGACCACTGCCACAGAGTTCCAAGAATCTTCCCGCGCATATGCGCAGTCTGGCGAACTGGCTGCGCTGATCAGGATAAGAAAAATCGGCACTGAATCCTTCGGTGAGGCAGGAACGTGCTTAAGAGGATGTGAGTCAGGAAACGGCGAGGATCGTCTTGTCCTACTGCTTTTGCATAACCTCGTCGACTACGAGCTTGCTACCTTTGTCGGCGGTGATGACTTTGTGAATAGGAGCGTAGCCGCTCAAGGTTATGTCGACCACATAGTTGCCGGGATCGAGAGCAACTTCCACCGGCGTATCTTTTTCCAGCATGTGCTGGTTGATCGTGACTTGAGCGCCTTTAGGCTGAGTTTTTATGCTGACGGTCAGTTGGCCCGCGGTGGCGCCATTGCCACCAAAGAGCTTTTTCATCTTGCCGACGGTCTTGATGCTGTCAGCATTTCCCAAAGGCCGCAATGCCGGGGACAGGCTGACGGTCTGGCCCAGCACAAACTGCGGGCTCGCCGTTTCGTCGATGAATCCCAGCTTGCGGATCAGGACAATGTGCTGGCCTTTATCCACGTTCACCTGCGCGGGTGTCGTTTTGCCAGTGTCGCGTCCGTCGATAAAGACGCTGGCTCCAGCCGGGCTGCTCGTCACGGCCAGACTGGCCATTACCTGGAGCAGGTGAACTACCAGCGAAGTCTTGTTGCCCGACGCAATTTCCACCGGGCGAGTATCGCTGGTGAAACCGGATTTGCTCACCGTAATCGTGTGCTGGCCCGGCGCGAGTCCGGGAAGAAGGAACGGCGTCACATAACTGGGATCGGTGCGGCCGTCGACCTGCACCTGCGCGCCTTGCGGCGTCGAATCCAAAACCATCTGTCCGGGAATAATGACAGGAGCGGCCGGCGCAGCCACCTTCTTTTTGGTTTTTGCGGCCCTTCCCCTTGACGTTACGGGCTGCGTGCTTGCGGTGCGCGCCGGTTCAACCTCCGCTGGTTCAGGCGCAGTTGCGGCGGCGGATTCAGGTTGAGCTTGGGGAGAAGCCGTCGCAGGCTGCGCAGGAGCCTGCGTTTCGGTAGCGGCTGGAGTACGCGCCGCGCCTGAATCGTCATCGCTGTTTAGACTGTGTATGCGGATGATTAGCGCCAGGCCGATTACCAGAATGAGCGCAGTGGCTCCCGCGATGGAATAAAGCATGAGCCGCGGCGGGACATTCTTGATTTCTTTAATCGCCTTTTGCGCTACCTCGCGCGGCTGTACCTTCGGTTTCTCGTCAGATTTTGGATTTTTCTCGTAGATAGTCGAGACGGAAACCGGCTCTTCCTCCACAGCAAATGCCGCAGGCGGTGGTGCGGGTTCCACATAGATTTCTTTCAGCGGAGGCAGTTCTGAGATTTCCGAAAAACTGGTTGCATTCCCGCGGCCTGCTCCTTCTGCCATCATCGGGTCTACCGCGACCTTGGGTGCGCTGGCAGAAAAAGTCTCGACCTGTTCCTCCACTCCTGCGGATTGGTAAGCCGCTGGTGTCTCCGGAGTCTCCACGGTCGTGTTGATGCGCGAAACTTTTAGTGGCGAAACAACCGTTTGCTGGGATGTTTTTGTCGCGGTCAGCGATACTGGATCGGCCTTCGTTTGAACCGCAGCGACGACTTGCGATGCAGGTGCAGACGGCTGAATCTTCTTGGGAACGGATGGTGATGCTGCGATTCGAGAAGCTGCCGCAACGCCCGTCACAGCAGCAACTGACGCCGGATTACTAGCGCCCACTGCCGCCGTTGCCGCCTGCGGAGGTTTCGGTGGCGCCGAGGCTACGAACTTCGACTGCGCTGCAGCTTTCGCCGCACCGGGAATCGCGGCGCCAGCCGGGGTTGGGACAGGGACTGCTTTCTTTACGGCCTGAGCCTTCGATTCTTTGCACTTTTCCAGGTCATCCAGCAATTCCCTGCCGCTCTGATATCGCTGCGCGGGATCCTTGTGCAACGCCCTCATGATCAGATCGCCAAGCAGCGGATGAATTTTAGCGTTCAGTTGCGTAGGCGATATCGGTGTTCCTTCCACAATGCTCTGGCATAGCGAATCGAAGTCAGGACCGTCGAATGCTTTCCGCTCGGTCACCATTTCGTAAAGCATTGCGCCGAGACTAAATAGGTTGGATCGTCCGTCTATGCCTCCTCCGGTCACTTGCTCCGGTGACATATAGTGCAGGAACTCAGGCCGTTCGGCGATCTGAGGCGCGAACTTGCCCGCGCTCGATATCCCGAACCCAATGATCTTGACCGTGCCATCCCACCCGCACATGATTTTGGCAGGCTCAAGGCTATAGTGAAACACTTGGTGAGAGTGTGCGTGATCGAGGCCGGCGCAAACTTGCCGTCCAATATCGAGCAGGTCCCAGATCGAAAAACCTTCCTGCCGTGCCAGCATCGTGGAAACGCTGTTTCCCTGTACGTATTCCATGGTGGCGCAGAACTGGCCTTCAATCTCTCCCGCGCCGAAGACCGCAACAATGTTGGGGCAGCTGACAGACTTGGTGCTCTCAGCTTCAGCGAGCAACGCGGCTTCCAGGTCCGCAGCGCTGTCACCAAAGGCGCTCAAACGGATGGCCTTCAGAGCGACGGTTTGTCCGCTCTGCGGATCGTTGGCTTTATAAACTGTGCCGGTGGCGGACTTTGCCAGTTCACTCAGGATTTCGAAGTGGCCGATTTTCGTGGGCATCGCCTTCTTGGACCGTTGGCCGCAATCTCCCGCCTGCCGCAAGCACGCTGGCTCTGTGATGGAGGTTTGAGGCAGGTTCAGGATATCTTGCAGCTAGATTGCGTTCGAGTTACCGAAGTACCCGGCGAAAACGAACGCTCTAACGAAGGAAGGATTTGGGGGAGAACCCGCTAGATGGCCTCTTGAGGTGAACCGATCAATTGATCCGCCCTCAAGAGGGCCATCGTCGGCGACATCGGGTTGGACTACATTACGACGAAAACCGCAATGCGCACGCCGGGATGGAGCAGATCAAACAGGAAGTATTCTCCATCCACGTAATCGATGTAGCAATCGTCGGTGTAAGCCCAGTCTGCCGGCCATGTATCGACGAGTTGAAAACTGTATCCGCCATACTGAAATTGCGGCCGGCCCTGCACAATCACAGTCTGCGCCCGGAACGTGTGTTCGTGGCCAAAGTGCGACCTGAACTTGTCATCGGGAATATGCCCACCCTTGCCGGAAGGTTGCATATGCTGAGCCTGCTGTTCCGGGTGCGCCTGCTGCTCCGGATGCCCTTGCTGCTCCGGCTTCATTTGATCGCGGGAGTCTTTTTGTTCCTCCTTCTGCTGTTGCTTTTCATCCTTCATCTCCGGTTTCGAAGGCTTGGTTTCGTCCTGGTGAGGAGGCTTCGCTTCGTCTTGCTTTGGTTGGGCCTTTGGTTCTTCCTGCCGTGCAGGTTTATCTTCCGGTTGCTTGTCATCTTGTGAATAGACAAGGGCCGAACATCCGACCAGCATCGAGAGAATCGCTAGATTCAGAAATCTGAACGCTCGCATGTACTCCTCCAATGGCAATCCTTAAGGGTTTGACGTGGGGCGATCTTGCCACTCATTTGGCAGTTCGCACGGATTGCTTTTCTGAGATGCCGCGATGGCAAATTCAGATGGCGGACAAGACTGTAGAGAGGATAAGGAAAGACTTTAGCCCCGGAATGGCGCGCCGCCCTGCATAACAGGACGCTCCCGTTTGCCCTGTCATGATTCGCGATGATGCGATGGTGTGATGGTGCTGGTCAATCGCCTGGTTCCTCTCAATCTTCGTTTTCGTCCTGAATTGCCGTGCGTTGGCCGCCGTAACTTAATGCTTCAGCAGGCGGTTGTACTTGTTATGGCGCACTCGTGTGACACTTGTCATGCAGTTCCGGTGACGATCCTCACTGGCGTGACGCTGCGCTAGGAGAACATGATAAAGAAGACACATCATAGAAAACGAGGCGGGCAAAATATGCAAGCACGGTCCGTCCAATCCGCCGCGGTTGTCGAGGGTCAGTTGGTTCAGTTATGCTGCTGGAACCGGGGCGTGTCCGCGTTGTGTCCCGTGCCTCCGCTTTTCCCAGGAGTCCGCCCATGACTTTGACCCGGTTTGTCACCAAGAACGCGTTCCGCAACAAGCGGCGGAGCGCGCTCACCGTCCTGAGTATCGCTTTTTCTTTGCTTTTGCTCACACTGATGATGACTATCTGGCGCGCGTTCTACCTGGACCAGGGCAGCGCCGAGTCCGCTGAACGACTAGTGGTTCGCCATCGCGTTTCTTTGACCTTCAGTCTGCCTGGTTTTTATCGGGAAAAAATCCGCGCGATTCCCGGAGTGGTTAGCGTGGTTCCTGTGTCGTGGTTTGGTGGCATCTACAAAGACCAAAAGCCGGAGAATTTCTTCGCCCAGTTCGGCACCGATCCCGAAGAGTTTTTCAAAGTTTTTCGAGATATGGAGATGCCCGCCGATCAGCAGGCAGCCTGGTTACGGGATCGCCAAGGCGTCATCGTCGACGATTCTTTGGCCACGAAATATGGCTGGAAGCTGGGTGATCGGATTGTCCTGCAAGGCACAATCTACCCCGTAAATCTCGAGCTTTATGTTCGTGGAATCTTTCATTCTGTTCCCGACAACAAGTCCGTCTACTTCAATGCCAAGTATGTCGAAGAGGCGGTTTCATTTTTCAAGGGACAAGCCGGTACGTTCAGCATTCTTGTCGCCTCTCCGCAGGATGTGAGCCGGGTGGCGACGGCGATCGACGATATGTTTCGCAACTCGCCCCAACCCACGAAAGCAGAAAGCGAAAAAGCTTTTGGCCTGGAATTCGTGGCGATGATGGGCAATGTCAAAGCCTTCATTCTGAGCATCTGCGGAGCCGTTGTCTTCGCCACTTTGCTGGTCTCCGCCAACACCATGGCAATGTCGATCCGCGAGCGCACACGCGAAGTTGCCGTGCTCAAGACGCTGGGCTTTACTCGCGAAAACATTCTCGGACTATTCGTCAGCGAGGCCGTCGCCCTGTCCCTGGCCGGAGGAGCATTAGGAGCCACCCTGGCCTTCGGCCTCATTTATTTGGCGACCCACTCGCCGCAGTTCGTAAGCTTTTTCAGCCTGAGGATGACATTTGGCATCTGGGGTGTGGCGCTGGCAACCGCGGGATTGGTGGGATTGTTGAGCTCCGCCGTTCCTTCGTATCACGCTTCGAAGATAAACATCGTGGAAGGCTTGCGGCACATAGGATAAAAGCGGGTTGAGATTATGACGTTAAGCAGCTTCATGGTGCGCAACGCGTTCCGCAATAAGCGGCGCAGCATGCTGACCATGCTGAGCATCAGCTTTTCCTTGTTGCTGCTTACATTGATGATCTCCATCTGGCGCACGTTTTACATCGATCAGGGCGCTCCCGATTCCGCCAAGCGTGTGATTACGCGCGACCGCGTATCGCTGGCTTTTCTGCTGCCGATCTACTATCGCGACAAGATCCGCACCATTCCCGGCGTCGTAGCCATCGCTCCCATGACTTGGTTTGGCGGCCGTTATAAAGATGATCGCCCGGAGAATTTCTTCGCTCAAGTCGCTACCGATCCGGATGAATATTTGAAGGTGGCGTCAGACAAAATCGTTCCCGCCGATCAGGTGATTGCCTGGCAGCACGACCGTGCGGGCGCATTGGTGGACATCACGCTAGCCAACAAATATGGATGGAAAGTCGGCGATCGCATTACCCTCCAGGGAACAATTTTTCCCGCGAACCCGGAATTGACGATCCGCGCCATCTACCATCGCGATCCGCCACAGAATTCGTTGTACTTCAACACCAAGTACTTGGAGGAAGCCGTTCCCTGGTTCAAAGGCCAGGCTGGTTGGTTTTCCACGCAACTCGCTTCCGGCGATGACGTGGGCCGCGTCTCCGCTGAGATTGACAGCATGTTCCGTAATTCTCCGCTACAGACAAAGACGGAAAGCGAAAAGGCGTTTCAGCTTTCGTTTGTAGCCACGTTAGGAAATGTAAAGGCTTTTATTCTGGGCATCTGCGGCGCCGTCGTGTTCGCGATTCTACTGGTCTCGGGGAACACCATGGCAATGTCGGTGCGCAGCCGCACCCGGGAAGTCGCGCTGCTCAAGACTCTCGGCTTCACTCGGAGCAGAGTGCTTTCTTTGTTTGTAGGTGAGTCGGTGGCGCTGGCAATCGCCGGTGGGCTGCTGGGAACGCTTGTGGCGGCGGCTTTCATTCGTTGGCTGACGCACTCTTCCATCGCGATTGGCATTCCAACCGACATGAAGGTCACGCTTCCGACCGTCGCTATTTCCCTGCTGGTGGCCGCGACTGTCGGATTTCTTAGCGGATACGTGCCCGCTTACAATGCATCGCGAATGAATATCGTCGATGGCTTGCGGCATATCGGATAGAGAAAAGTTACGAGAACAGTTGCGAGAAATCATTTATGGCGATACCGATCAGCTACAACGTTCGTAATCTCAAACTCCGCAAGGGCCTCACAATCATGACCGCGCTGGGCATCGCACTGACCGTTACAACGGCCATCTTTCTCATGGCTTTGCTGGCGGGCTTGAAGCGAGCTTTTGTCAGCAGCGGAAATCCGCTCAACGTGCTCGTTCTACG
>Ga0209624_10002341_pt1 | contig 14070 bp, 10 predicted proteins | sample JacPinW_OM2H0_O1_FD_188565 | JGI IMG/M metagenome (GOLD analysis project Ga0209624, IMG submission 188565) | Forest soil microbial communities from Algoma, Ontario, Canada - Jack Pine, Ontario site 1_JW_OM2H0_O1 (SPAdes) (version 2) | ecosystem: Environmental > Terrestrial > Soil > Boreal...
CGTTGCATACGAAGGAAGACGCCGAAGACGCGACCACCGAGATATTTATGAAGGTGCATGAAAAACTCGCGCAGTATGATTCCACTCGGCCTTTCCAGGCGTGGCTCTACAAAGTGGCCGCGAACCACTGCTGGGATTCGCTTCGCCGCCGTCGCATCCGCCAGGATTTGGAAACCGAAGGTGTTGAGGAAATGCCGCTCGAGCATCCCGATCCAAGTCAGCTAAATCTGCTGCTCGACGCGCAAAGCACCAAGGAAATGCGCGACGCCCTAAAAAAACTTCCTGCACGGGCGCGAATGGCGCTCGTCCTGCGTTATTACACAGACATGAGTTACGACGAAATCGCGGAAACGCTCGGCGTGCGCCGCAATTTTGTAGGCGTTGTTTTACTGCGCGCGCGCCACCAACTACGCGAAGCACTCACCGGACAATCCATGCAAGGCATCAACGCGGAGCAAACTCCATGAGCCAATTTAACCAACACGCTGGCGGCTCTGATCGCCACTATGACGAAATAACCTGCCTCCAATATCTCGAAGGGCTGCTCGATCGCCCCACCGCGCGCGAACTTTCCGCCCACACCGATCAGTGCACGGATTGCCGCGAACTCATGCACGCTCTCGAGCGCGAATCGCGTTTGCTCAGCAACGCTCTTCGTGAACAGGAAGAAGCGGTGCCCGCGCATTTGCTGGCCGGCCCGGTTCGCGATAAAACTCCGTGGGCCTGGGTCGCTTCTTTCGGCTTGGCCGCCGCCGGCGTTTATTGGCTGTGGACATCTTTCATCAATCCCGCGATGGCACAGGCCAACGAAATAGGGTTTGGCAGTACTGATTTATTGTCGACATTATTTTTTCAAAGTGCACTTTGGAAAGGATGGCCCGAAATGTGGACCTTAATTCAGGGAGCGGCGGTTGTTTCGCTCTCGGTGATTGGCTTCTTCCTGCTGCGCCGCAGCTTGCGCAAGTTCAACACCATCGCAATGGTGATGACGGCGCTGCTCGTCGCGCTTGGAATACCCATGCGCGCTTCCGCCGCCGAAATTCATCGGCACGAAACGCACTACACTCTTCCCGCCGGCGCCGTCGTGAAGGACGACCTCATTGTCTTCGGTGATTCCGTTCAAATTGATGGAACTGTGGACGGCGACTTGATCACTTTCGGCCGCAACTTGACCATCACCGGCCACATAACTGGCGACGTGATTTCTTTTGGCGCCTTCACTCAGATCAGCGGAACCGTGGACGGCAGCGTCCGCAGTTTCTCCAATCAACTCATGTTCCGCGGAAAGATTGGAAAAAATTTGACGGTTTTCACCAACCAGTTGGAAGCCGACCCGCAGTCCACCATCGGCTGGGGCGCGACCTTATTCGTCGGCGGTGAAGCTACGCTCAATGGCCGCATCGAGCGCGGCATCCTGGCATATACCGCGCACATGGACATCAATGGTTTCGTCGGCGGAAATACGATCTTGACGTCGAACGAGAGTTTTACCGTTGGTCCGCAGGCGCAGACAATGGGAAAGATCAGTTACACCGGGCCCGTGCAGCCGGAAGTTTCTAGCAACGCGAAACTCTTCAGCCCGGTTGAGACTACTATCGAAGTTCACAAAATTGATTGGTACGCCGAAAGTACTTACTGGCACAAGCTCTTGTATTGGGGCGCCTCATTCGTCTTCGGCTTGGTGATGCTGCTGATTGCTCCCGGATTTTTCGTGGAAACAGTTCAGAACGTCGAGCGATTTGGAGTGTCGCTCGGTGTAGGTGTGCTTACAATTTTCGCGGTGTTCGTTGTTGCAGTGGCCATTTGTTTCACGATCGTGGGACTCGGCGTCGGCATTTCGACCTTACTGCTCTGGTTCATCGCAATGTACTGCTCGAAGTTGTTCGTCGCTGCATGGCTCGGCCGCAAACTCGTCGGAAAGAATGCCTTCGTCGGCGTGGTCGCCGGCAAGAAGATGTGGCCTGTCCCCTACAAAGGCGCGCTCATTGGCCAGTTTGCATTGGGCCTTCTCTTGCTTGATGTGATACGGATAATTCCGTACGTAGGGTTCTGCGTTGCCGTATTGGCGCAAGTATGTGGATTTGGCGCCCTGGCGCTCACGATCTATCACCGAATACATCCCGGTGTGAGCTCCACAATCGAAGCCGCGCCTGTCACCGCTTAGCCCAGGTCCCGGACGTATCGGTTCCGGAATTTTGCTTCCGCTGCTAAATAATGCCCAGCGGCTTCGCAACTTGCTCCAGAATCTCGCAAGCGCGTTCCAGATCGCTGCGCTTGTGTGTCGCCGTCACAATCGCGCGCAATCGCGCTTTGCCTTCCGCCACCGTCGGAAATCCCACGGCAGGCGCGTAAACTCCCGCATCAAATAATTTTTTCGAGAATTCAAACGCTTTCGCCGCTTCGCCCACATGAATCGGCACAATCGGCGTCTCGCTCGTTCCAAATTTAAATCCGCGCTTCTTCAGTTGACGCTTAAAAAATTTTGTATTCGACCACATCTTCTTAATCAGCCGCTCGCCCTCTTTGGAGTCCAACAGCGTGAACGCCGCTATGCACGCCGCCGCCGAAGCCGGTGGATGCGAAGTGGAAAATAAAAATGGCCGCGCCCGTCGGTACAGAAAATCAATTAAATCGCGCGACCCACAAACGTATCCGCCCATCACGCCAATCGCTTTGCTCAGCGTTCCCACTTGAATATGCACGCGCCCATGCACGCCTGCATAATCCACCGTGCCGCGCCCATTTTTTCCCAGCACGCCCGACGAATGCGCATCGTCAATCATCATGATGCAATTATATTTTTCCGCCAGATCGCACAGCTTCGCAAGAGGCGCGATGTCTCCATCCATCGAAAATACACCGTCCGTGATCAGCAATTTGTGTCCCGGCCAATTTTCAGTTTCCTTGCAGATGCGCTCGCAATCCGCCACATCCTTATGCTTGAAAACTTTTATCGTCGCGCGCGAAAGCCGGCACCCATCAATAATCGACGCATGATTCAATTCATCCGAAATAATTAAATCTTCCTTGCCAAGAATCGCAGAAACTGTTCCTGCATTCGCCGTAAATCCGGACTGAAAAACGACGCACGCTTCCGTGCCTTTAAATTTCGCAATCTGCTCTTCCAATTCCATGTGCAGCGTCATCGTTCCGGCAATCGTTCGCACCGCGCCCGCGCCCGCTCCGTATTTCTTCACCGCGTCTATCGCCGCACGCTTCAAAGCCTTGTTCGTCGTAAGTCCAAGATAATTATTTGAACTGAGGTTGATCACCTCGCGCCCGTCAAATGTGGCTACGGGCTTCTGCTCGCCATCCAGCACGTGCAGCTTCGTGTAAAGCCCCTTAGCCTTCAGCTCCTCAATTTGATCGTGAAGATACGAAAGCGGATTTTGCGGTGTAGTCATAAGACGCCCCTTAAATATTTTATTAGCTCGTCCGATTTTTGAAAATCAATTTGCGAGTAATCCGCCCGATGTAACACAGGCTTCAGCCTGTGGAAGTTGCCCTGCTTATTCCCGCCATCATTCCAAGATCCTCAAGCAAATCTCAGCGCGGCACGCCATTCGGATAAAACAAAACTTTCCCCGGCAGTCCGCCTTCCAACATCTTGAACGCGTCGGCAAACTTATCCAGCGGCAACCGCTCCTTGAATAGCAGCTCCAAATTTAGTTTCCCCGACTTCAGCAAATCCGTCATCTGCACCCACGTCTCAAACATTCGCCGCCCGAAAATTCCGTGCACCGTTGCACCCTTAAAAATAATATCGTTCACCAAATCCAATTCAACAGGCTTTGACGGTATCCCCAACAATGACGCTCTTCCCCCCGCCCGCAGCATCTGAAATCCTTGCCGAATCGCCACCGGATGTCCGCTCATCTCCAGCAACACGTCTGCGCCCGATCCGCCCGTCGCCTCAATCACTTGCTCCACAACATTTCCCGCCGAAGGATCCAGCGCCTCATCCGCGCCCATTCGCAGCGCCATCGCGCGCCGTTCCGCATTCACTTCCGTCGCAAAAATTTTTGACGCGCCGCACGCTTTCGCCACGGCAATCGCCATCAGTCCAATTGGTCCCGCGCCCGTCACCGCCACAGTCTGCGCCGCGATCGGTCCCGACAGTACCGTGTGCACCGCATTCCCCAACGGATCCATGATCGCGCCATAATGTTCCGGAATCGCTGGATCGATTTTCCAAATATTCGCCGCTGGAATGCTCACAAATTCCGCGAAGCATCCGTTCTCATCAATCCCAATAATTTTCAAATTCTGGCAAACGTGCAGCTGCCCCATGCGGCACTGACGACAATGTCCGCAGTTCACGTGCATCTCCGCGCTCACAAATTCGCCCGGCCTCGCCAGGATCGGATTCACATCCGACCCAACCTTCTCCACCACGCCGCAAAATTCGTGGCCAAACGTCATCGGCGGCTTAATCCGCGAAGCCGACCATGGGTCCCACGCGTAAATGTGCAGGTCGGTTCCACAAATAGAAGCCGCGCGCACGCGCACCAGCACATCATTCGGCCCAATCGTGGGAACCGGAACATTTTCCAGCGCTGCGCCGCGCTCCGCGCGCGGTTTTCTCAATGCCTGCATCGTGCCAGTCGTCATTTTGTATTTTGCCCCAGTAATTCAGCGGGCTTAGGATGGTAGCACAGCGCCCAACGCGCTTGCTATTTCGACGGCGGCGCAGGAACGCGCTTCAGCACGCCGACGGATTCAAGTGCTTGCAAGTATTCAAGAACGAGCTCCGGTGCAACCGCTCCGTACTCTGCCGAAACGTCTTCAGTTATTTCCTGCACGTCGCGTTTGCCATCGACGAAGTTCAACGTTTCGTAAGCGTATTCTTCGCCCGCGCCCCATAATCCCTGATACTCCAGAAGTTTCGGGCGCGGAAGCTTTTTCGCCGCAAGGTGGTCCATCAGATAATCGTAACCAAAGACCGTCATTGGTCCCTTTGGTGAAGCATTGCGTTGAAACACTTCGGTGTTTTTCTTGTTCTGCAAATCCCGGACCTCGTCAGCACTGAATGGACCGGCAACATCGGTGTCCAGCCAGGGCTTGTAACTATAGCCGCTCCACATTTTCAGATATGAATCTATTTCGTTCTTTGTTGAATCGTCTAGCGGTGCGAAGCGTTCAATGGAGGCCACCGCAGCCCGTTCGTATGAAAGACGGAGAATCGGGCGGACAACGTGATCAGTCGAACTCAGTTGGCTGACGCGGCGTGTGAGGTTACCGATGCGAACCAAGCTCTCCCGTTCCACAATTGAAAGAACTTCCGGCACATTCTTCGCGCCCATCCCCGCCAAAAAATATCCACTAGCCGCTCCAATAAACGCCGCTCTCTTCAATTTCGTCGGATCAATATTCGCCGACGTATCCCCATTCGTGTGAATGTACCGGTCCGGCCAATCATTCAAATAAATCGCCGGAATTCGGAACGATCCTTCCTGATAAACGTCGTGGTCGCTTCCCATCGTGTAATCCGCGAACTCAGCCTGTAGCGCTTCCTTCCCGCCTTCCGCCGAAACAAATGGATAAAGCGCCGCGCCGGTGCTCGCATAAAGATCGCTCTCGCGATTCACAAAATCGCCAAACGCTTCGCCAACGTCATATACAAACGATGGCAAACTCATCGGCCCTCGCGTCACATGAAAAATCGCTTTCGTCGCCGGCCCGCCGCCAACCATATCCATGTGCACCACGGCTTTAATTCGCGACGCGAATTCCGGCCGCGCATTCAACAGCGTGGTCGTGCCTTCAATTTCCGGCGGCCAAATAAATCGCAACGTCCGCGCCGGACGCGCCAGCTTTCCTTCCGTAATTAATTTCTGCAAAGTGCGCGCCACTTCCAGAATCGTCACGCATCCGCTGGCATTGTCATTCGCTCCGGGCCGCTGATGATCCAAATGACAACTAAACGCAATTTCCTGGTCGCGCAATTTCGGATCAGCGCCCGGAATCGTTGCCGTAACAATTTCGTATGCACCGGAATGTTGTCCGGCCTTCACCACCGCATGTAATCGAATCGTCTCGCCATGCGCCAACCGCGCCCGCAAACCCCGCGCCGTCTTCAGCGACGCCATAAACGCAAACGCCTTCACCAGCGCAAAACTTTCCAAATGTCCCCAGCGAATTAAATTTTCATCCTCTCCCTGCCAAGCTTGCGGCTGATTCAACGCGTAGCTAACAATTCCCGCCGCGCCGTGAATTTCCACCGCCAAATGTTGCACTGCTCCCGGCTGCGCCGCCGCCAACACAATCTTTCCGCGCACATCCTTTCCCGCGTAATCCGATTCCTTCGTCCCATCGCCTACATCCACCAAATCCGCCGTCACATCCGCGCTCTCGCTATCCTCAGCGAGCGTCACCGGCATCGCATCCCAACTCGCCAGTCGCACCGCTGGACTCCACTTCCCATCCTTCTCCTGCATCTCCCACAGTTCCGCGAAATCAGCATCCCATGGCGGACGCGATCGCTGCGTCCCGTAAAATATTTTTCCATCCGCCGGAAATTCCAGAATTTGCACATCGCTCAATCCATAAGCCCGCGCCCGTTCCGCCACCAACTCCGCCGCGTCATGAAATCCTCGCGATCCCCGCACGCGATGGAATCGCACAATCCCTTCCAAATTTCGTTTCGCCGTCTCGCCCGATAATTCCTGATCCAGCGCTCCCACTTCCGCCGCGCTCAACAAAGGGGGTTTCTGCGCATCAGCCGCCGGCGACGAATGTTGCGCACCCAAAGACCGCGCAAATAAAAAAATCATTGCCATCAATACTCCACACGAAATTTTCGCAAATGCTCGCAACGAATTCCTCACTATTCCTCCTAAACAAAATCTATTCCGGCCAACCAAATCAGGCGCGCATCCGATCCGCCGTCGTAGGGGCGGGTCTGCGACCCGCCCGCTCTCACGCGAAACAAATCGCGCTCATTCTACGCTCGTTCCAATCACATTTCGTGAAACGCCAACGATTTCGCAGCGTCGGCTTGTCCTGAGGAACGAAGGGCATCTTGCCGGCTCTTTTGCCGCCCTCACGCATCTCCGCACCAAATTTCACCACCGCACCACCTCAGCTTCCGATACAATTCCGCCACGCCGCGAATCCATCCGCGGCATTCACCGGAGGAACAGCGTGAGCTTTTCCGAGCGTTGGCAGGAAATTCGCACCGGCTTCGAGCGTCCCTTCTGGGTCGCCAACATCAGCGAACTTTTCGAGCGCCTTTCCTATTACAGCGTTCAAGCTGTCCTCGCGCTCTACTTGGTCAAAAGCCTTCACTTCGCCGACGCGCAAGCCGGCGATCTAATCGGCTACTTCGGCGCAGTCGTTTGGTTCCTTCCAATTTTTGGCGGCGCGCTCGCCGACCTCCTCGGGTTTCGCCGCACTCTAGCCTTCGCATATTTAGTTCTCACAATCGGATATTTCCTTCTCGGCTCGCTGAACGCGCCCTTCATGGCGCCGATGCGCGCCATCATGACCATGCCGCATCTCCTACTTCTGATTTTGCTCATTCCCGCGCTCGGTCCCGCAATCGTAAAACCATGCGTCGTCGGAACCACCGCGCGCGCCTCCAAGGAAAATGTCCGCTCGATCGGCTACTCGATTTACTACACGCTGGTAAATGTCGGCGGCGCGCTTGGCCCATTGCTCGCATCCGTCATCGGCCCGAAGTACGGCGAAGCAAATGTCTTCCGCCTCGCTTCGGTGTTTGTTTTCATAATGTTTTTATTCGTTCTGTTTTTCTTCAAAGAGCCAACGCGCACCGCGGCGGCATCCGGCGTCGGACTCGTCGCCACCATGCGCAATTTCGTCACCGTCGTATCAAATATCCGGTTCATGACGTTCCTGCTTATCTTCTCCGGCTTCTACATCGTCTTCTGGCAAATGTATATCGCGCTTCCACTTTATTTTTCGCGCTTCGTATTTCCCGCCGCCAACGTGCCGCGCATTCTCAGCACTGAAGCCATCGCGGTAATCTGCCTACAGGTTGCAGTCGCTTATGCCATCCGGAAAATTCCAACCTTCGCCGCGATGACGTTAGGAATTGCAATCGCCGGCGCATCCTGGCTGATTCTCGCCGTGCACACCAGTCCATGGGCCGCAGTAGCGGCGCTCGCAGTTCTCGCATTAGGAGAAATGATTCAAGCCGCGCGCTACTACGAATATATTTCGCGCCTCGCGCCCGTCGGCCAACAAGGCACCTACATGGGATTCGCGTTTCTTCCCATCGCAATTGGTTTTCTAATCGGCGGAAAAATTGGCGGACGAATGGTGCACTATTTCGGCGACGTTGTCGGAACTCCGCGTACGGTCTGGCTGGTAATCGCGGGAATCGGATTTGCGACGGCAGCGCTCATGCTCGTATTCAACGCGTTCGTGAAGCCGCTCCAGGAAGCCAAACCTTGAATCGCGCGGTACGCGGCTTCGCCGTTGGATGTCTGACGCTTGCCAGTGCGTGGACAATTTTCGCCGCCGCACAAAAATCCTCGCCGCCGACGCCAAAATCCGGCCCGTCCGTAATCAACCCAGCAGCAGTCGCTTCCGGCCAAAAAATCTACGCGAAGCAATGCGAAATCTGCCACTACGCTACAAGCAAGGCGAAAAAAATCGGACCCGGCCTCGCCAACATTTATCCCGGCGGAAAATTTTCAAATGGGAAAAAAGTGGACGACGCCGCAATGCGCGTATGGATTGAATCCGGAGGAAAAGACATGCCGGGATTTAAAGAGACGCTGAAGCCCAACGAAATCCGAGATTTACTCGCCTACCTTCGTACCCTCTAAGAATCTCTTCGCGCCAAAAACAAAAACCCTCAGGCAATTTCGGAATCGGCTCATTCCTTTTAACAGGAATCGCAAATTCTCAAATCACCCGAGGGCTTCTAATCGATAAGCAGGCCGCGGCGAAATGCACTCGGGGACACTTCGTCGCCGTCGCAGGCGAAAGAGTGCGCCCAAGCGAGCCGCCCGATATTTTCTGCCGGCAGCGCCGCGCCAAAACTAGCTCAAAATCGCGTCTTTGAAAGCCTTCGACGCGCGCAAGCGCACTACTGTCTTGGCTTTGATCTTGATCGCTTCGCCGGTTTGCGGATTGCGGCCCATGCGCGCCTTGCGGTGCGCCTTCACCGCGCGGCCGATGTTCGGAATCACAAACTTGCCCGCGCCGCCTTTGCATTCTTTCACTGCCAGCGCCAGCAATTCGTCAAAGAATGCGACGATGTGCTTCTTTGAAACTGGCTTTTCTTTGGTGCTCAACTTCTCGGCCAGCGTGGCCACAATCTTGGACTTGCTCATTGGCTTTGCCATCTATATCAAATCTCCTTCTCAAGTGGTTTGGGTTTGGTTCTGACTGCGCAGGATTGATCCTGCAACCGCATGAACTATAGCCACACTTTCACTGCAAGGCAAGCGGAAAGGTGAAAATACCCAAAGAAAATGCGGTCTCCCGCGTTGCTCTCCTGCAATCGACAATCTCCACTCGTCTCTCACCCGTTGTGCTACGCTCATATGTCCTAATTCTTTATAGTTCCGGAAACCGGAAATTAGAGATAGACTCAGCCCAGTTGCAGCGCTCTCAAGTTCCGTTCGCCGCTCAGCATACTGATTAAGCTGCCCTTAAGGGATGTCGCTCTAAATTTAAGTTTCAAGAAATGATTTGTGATAGCTAATCGTGTGAACCAGATTTTGCCTCCGCCTTGTAAAGAAAAGAAATTTGCTCTGGAAACTGAAGAGGATAAATGACGAAGGTCATTCTCGTTAATCCCGCGAATTCCACAATGGGATACAGCATCATTACTCCCAGGTGGCTATTCGTGCTCGCGATGGCGACTCCGGTTGACCTCGTCGGCAACCCGACTCTCGTTGACGAATCAATTTCTCGATTTGATGCCAGCATCGTCGAACCCGGCGACATCGTCGGAATTGGAATCAGCACCGGAAATTGTCAGGCTGGATATCGCGTTTTGGCCGAGTGCAAGAAAAAAGATGCGACAGTAATCGTCGGCGGAATTCACGCGACAATTTTTCCGGACGAACCGCTCGAGATGGGCGCGGATGCCGTTGTCACAGGAAATGGCGACGTCGTTTGGAGCAAAGTCGTCAAGGACGCGCTAAGCGGCACTTTGCAGAAACAATATGTTGGCGGCCGCGTTCCCGGCGAACAACTTTTGAAAGCGCGCTGGGACATTCTGGATCCGCGGCAATATATGTTCGCAACAATCCAAACCGTCGCGGGATGCCCGGAAAATTGCAGCTTCTGTTCCGTCTGGGTCACCGACGGACGTCAACCGCGCCAGCGCCTGACCGATAAAATCATTGAAGAAGCAAACGAATTATACGATCGCGGTTTCCGCTACATCGTTTTCGCCGACGATAATTTCAATCCCTCAACTCTTGGCCGCATCGCTCGCGAGAAAAGTCCCGGCATCCGAAAAGATCTCGAGCGAATCCGTGAGGAACGTATGAAGTTTTTTGACGAATACGACCGCTCCGTTCCCAAGGATTTATTCGCGTTCACGCAGATGACCTGCGAAGCCACCAGCGACCCTGAATACCTTGCGGCGATGTACAAAAAAATGCGCATTCGCGCCGCGCTCGTCGGCGTCGAATCGTTTTCCGAAGAAGGACTGAAATCCGCGAACAAAACCTGGAATCCAGTTGGCGAAAAAATGGTTGAGACGATTGAAACAATTCAGGACGCCGGAATCATGGTGCTCAGCTCAATCATTTGCGGACTGGAAACCGACACGATTGACACGATTCGCACCATGCGAAATTTCGCACTGGAATCCGGAACGGTTCTCGCTCAATTCACTTTCTATCATCCGTATCCCGGAACCAAAGATTTCCACGAATTCACCAGCGACATTAAAAATCTCGCAAAAGTGGATTTCAAGCCGAAGCACAAATCCAAAATGTTGGAAGAACGTTTCTGGCTAAAAGCCATTAATGAAAATGACGTGATGGTTCATCCCAATATTGCCAAGACCGATTTAAAAATTGAAAACAAAAAGTGCTGGGATCAATTTTATTCCATTCGCGAATCCGTCAAACGCACGCAGCGAAGCCGGCTCACAAAAAAATGGCCGATTCCCGCGAAAATTACTTACCTTATGTTGTGCATCGCGTTCCGGCGAATTTATGGCGGACAGGGAATGCAAGCTGATGGCGTTCAAACCAGAAAATTCAGCCTGTTCACCAAAGCGATTATGAAACTCGGCGTGAAATTTTATAATCACTACTACCGCACAGATAAGCTCACCGTCAGTCTTCCCATCGCAGGCTCGTAATTTTTCTATAATCCTCACTGTGTTATTCTCGACGTTCGTCAAATATTAGGAGCCGATATGCCCAACTTTCACGAACAGGAAATTAAATTTCAGCGCGCGCTCGGAATGAAGCGCAAGCCGGTTGCCGTCTCATTTCTGGACGCGATCCCAGCCGGAATCACCGCATTCACCGGCACGATGCCATCCGGTTGCAGCTTCTGGCGATTGGCCGCGGAAGGCGCGTCGTTCTACACCGTTCCCGCGGACCACTTCAATTGCGCCGTGGGAAGTTACACGCACAATATTCCGCTTTCGCCGGAGCGCGAAAAAGAAACCGAGCAAACGCTCGGCCTGATGTTTCAAGTCGGCTACATCAAACCGGAAGAAGTTGCTGGAATTCCGCGCCTCGCAAAAACTCCCGCGGCAATTCTTTATTCGCCGCTCGGCATAAGCACTGTTGATCTGAAAAATTCGGAAAGCGCCGTTCTTTTTGCGCTAAAACCTTCCGCTGCAATGCTCCTGAACGAAGCTGCGATTCGCGCGGGGGCTGGCGGCGCAACTCCGGCGATGGGCCGTCCGACTTGCATGGGGCTTCCGCTCGCGCTCGATCGCGGCACACAAACGAGTCTCGGCTGCATCGGCAATCGCACTTACACCGGGCTCAACGACGACGAGCTTTACATGATCATCGCCGGCAAGGATCTCGAACACGTCGCAAATTCGCTCGACGAAATTGTCGGCGCAAACAACGCGCTGCAGGAATATGCAAAAGGCCGGCGGACGGCGATCGCTACAGCGTAATCGCGCCACGCCAAATTCCGCTCAACAAGCTTTAAAATAAAACGCCCTCAATTTTCGAGGGCGTTTTTATTTTCCGCAGCGTCGCCGTTTCTACAGTTCGCTCAGTCCCTGATAAAAATGCGCCATCGCGCGGATGCCGCCGAAATAATTTTCCAGTGACAAATGTTCGTCCGGCGCGTGCGCATTTTCGTCCGGCAATCCGAATCCGATGAGCACGCACGGCACTTTAAATGTGTCATGCATTTGCGTGACGAACGGAATCGATCCGCCTTCGCGAATAAAAACCGCGCGCTTTCCAAATCCCTTTTCCAGCGCCTTGTGCGCCACTTCAAAAAATGGATGCGTGAATGGAGCGACCCACGGTTTGCCGGTGCTGTGCACGGTGAATTTAAATGTCACAGTTTTCGGCAGCAATTTGCGAATATACTTCTCGACCTGCTTCGTGATTTTTTCTGGCGATTGATTCGGCACCAGTCGGCAAGAAAATTTCGCATGCGCCTGCGAAGGAATTACCGTCTTCGATCCTTCGCCCATGTATCCGCCCCAAATTCCATTCAACTCCAAAGTCGGACGGCACCACACCTGCTCCGCCACGGAAAATCCTTTTTCGCCCGCCAGCCCCGGCGATCCAACTGTCTTCAGGAAATCCTTCGGTTTGAATGGCAGCTTCGCCAGCGATTTTCTTTCCGCCGCGCTCAGCTTTGCCACGTCATCGTAAAATCCCGGCACGGTGACGCGGAAATTCTTGTCGTGCATTTTCGCAAATAGCTCGCACAAAATCGTCAGCGGATTTGGCGCGGCGCCGCCAAAAACTCCCGAGTGCAAATCCTGTGCCGGCCCGGTGATTTCGACCTCGTAGTAGACCAATCCGCGCAAACCATAGGTGACGGAAGGAACTCCCGGCGCAAGCATCGAAGTATCGGAAACAATGAGCGCATCAGCTTGCAGCCGCGCTTTATTGTTCTGCACAAAATCCCAAAGATTTGCGCTGCCGACTTCTTCTTCGCCTTCGATCAGCACTTTTATATTGATCGGCAATTTTCCTTCCGTCGCGAAAATGGACTCCAGCGCCGCCAGATGAATGTGAACCTGTCCTTTGTCGTCCGCTGTACCGCGCCCAAATAAATTTCCGCCGCGCACCGTCGGTTCAAATGCGGGAGTCGTCCACAATTCCAGCGGCTCGGCGGGCTGCACGTCATAGTGTCCGTAAAAAAGTACCGTCGGTTTTCCCGGCGCGCCCAGCGATTCGCCATACACCAGCGGATGTCCCTTGGTCGGAATCACTTCCACTTTGGAAATTCCAACTTTGCGCAATTTTTCCGCCACCCAATTTGCGGCGCGTTCGATATCGGGCTTTCGCTCCGTCTTCGTGCTGACGCTTGGAATTCGCAGCAGCTCGCACAATTCTTTCAGATGAGCATCTTTGTGATCGTCGATATATTTCCCGACTCCAGTTTGCGTCGAACTCATTCACCCCTCCGAAATTTTTGTCGATGTGTCGATACGCCGATGTGTTGATGCTGCGTGCCGCGGTTTGCGTCAGTGAAAATTCGCTCCATATTGATACTCCCGACTTCGGCGCGCCGCAAGTTCCCACAGAGTAACCATATAGCGCGTCAACAATAACGATCGCGAATAACAATCGCGCCCTCGATCCACCTGTACTAATGGCCCGTTTCACATTGGAACTGATTCGCGCCGGTACCGTTGACCTGCCCATTCGCTTCCGCCAACATGTTCTCATTATGAGCGAAGTCCTACTGGAAACTCCTCGACGCAGTTCGCGCGTATTCAAGCGCGTCACCGTTTCTGCTGAAGGCAAGAACGCGATGGGCCGCAAATTCCGCGAGTCCTGCCAAACAATCGTGATCAACGCGCACGGCGCGCTGCTCTATCTGAAAGCGGAATTGGCCATCGGCGCGATGGTGGTGCTTTCCAACCCCTTCACGCAGGAAGATCAGGAATGCCGCGTCGTTTTCATCGGCGACGACGTG
>Ga0209624_10002342_pt1 | contig 14069 bp, 16 predicted proteins | sample JacPinW_OM2H0_O1_FD_188565 | JGI IMG/M metagenome (GOLD analysis project Ga0209624, IMG submission 188565) | Forest soil microbial communities from Algoma, Ontario, Canada - Jack Pine, Ontario site 1_JW_OM2H0_O1 (SPAdes) (version 2) | ecosystem: Environmental > Terrestrial > Soil > Boreal...
CGCCCGCCCTACTCGCCCGGTGGCCGGCCCGAGATCGGCCGTATCTGCTTCGTCCGGGATCCGGACGGCTACCGGATCGAGCTGATCGACAAGGACTTCCCCACCCCGCAGGATCCCGACGACTGAGTCGGGCCTGCAATACCTGCCAATCGGCCCCCAGCGCGAGGACCGTGGCAGATCGTGCACCCCCCACGTGCATACCCTGCCACCGTCGCGTGCCCTCGCCTCAAATGGCAGGTTGTGCAGCATCCCGAGGACGTCGATCCCAGACGACTGAGGCTCGCGCGACCTGCATAACACGTCACGAACCGCGCCCGCGGGCGAGCGTGACGAGTTCCGCAGCTCCCACATGCGCAGCACGTCACGCCTCCACTTGCTGCGGCGTTGTGACGTATTACGCACGCCCCGCCACCCAAGAGGTCGCCGACCTCGACGGCTACCGGATCGAGCTGATCGACGAGGGCTCCCCCACGCCGCAGCATCCAGACGGCTGAATCAGCCCGGCGCCCGGGAGTAGAGTGCGCCTACCACCGTCCGAGAGGAGAGGGCATGTACGAGAAGAATGGGGAGAAGTACTTCGTCGTCGACAGCCACCTGCACTTCTGGGACGCCAGTCCCGACAACTGGGTCAAGGGACAGGAGCAGTACGCGAAGGGGTGGATCGAGTGCTTCCACGCTTACATGGGCCTCGGTCCGGCGGACACGCACTGGCCGATCGAGAAGTTCATGAAGTACTCGGAGGAGGACTTCGTCCATGACGTGTTCGAGGAGGGCCACGTCGACGCGGGCGTCTTCCAGTCGACGTACCTGAAGGAGTGGTACACGGACGGCTTCAACACGGCCGAGCGCAACGCGCGGATGGCGGAGAAGTACCCGGACAAGCTGATCGTCAACGGGCGCTTCGATCCCCGCGAGGGCGAGGCCGGGCTCAAGCAGCTCGAGGAGGACGCCAAGCGCTACAACCTCAAGGGCGTCAAGGTCTACACGGCCGAGTGGTACAAGGGCTCGCGCGGCTGGAAGCTGAGCGATCCCGAGGCGCAGATGTTCCTTGACAAGTGCAAGGAGCTTGGGATCAAGAACATCCACGCCCACAAGGGCCCGACGATCTGGCCACTCGATAAGGACGCGTTCGACGTCAAGGACATCGACGTCGCGGCCACCAGCAATCCCGAGCTCAACTTCATCGTCGAGCACGTGGGGCTGCCGCGGATCGAGGACTTCTGCTTCATGGCGACGCAGGAGCCGAACGTGTACGCCGGCCTGGCGGTGGTGATCGGCGGTCTCATGCACGCCCGTCCTCGGTTCTTTAACAAGGTCATGGGCGAGCTGCTGTTCTGGGTGGGCGAGGACAAGATGCTGTTCTCAAGCGATTACGGCATCTGGGAGCCGAAGTGGCAGGTCGAGGGGTTCATCGACTGGAGCATGCCCGACACCGAGGAGTACTCCGATTACCCTCACCCCACGACCGTGACCAAGAAGAAGATCATGGGGCTGAACGCGGCCAAGCTGTACGACATCGAGGTGCCGGCGGAGCTGCAGCTTCAGAACGGCGGCACACCGGCGGCGAAGGACGATGCGCAGCTGGTCGAGTCTGCGTGATGCGGCGCGAGCGCGTGATCGACGCGCTCGCCGAGGTCTACGACCCCGAGCTCGATGAGCCGATCACCGGGCTCGGGTTCGTCACCTCGTGCGAGGTCAGCGGCGACGGCGACGTGGAGGTCGTGCTGCGTTTGCCGACGCCCCAGTGCGCGCCGAACTTCGCCTTCCTGATGGCAGCCGACGCGCGCCGGGTGCTGCGCGGCCTGCCCGGGGTCCGCGAGGTGACGGTCATGCTCGAGGACCACTACACGGGCGAGGAGATCAACGCCGCGATCGGGCGTGGCGAGGGATTCGCCGGGGCGTTCCCGGGCGAGACCGCCGACGATGATCTCGCGTCGCTGCGCGAGCTGTTCCAGCGCAAGGCGCTCGTCGCGCGCCAGTCGCGGCTGTGCGAGGCGCTGCTCGCGGGGGGCGAGACGCCGGAGGAGATCACCCGTCGTCGTGCCGCCGAGCTTCCCGACGGCCGGGACGGCCGCCGGTGCCTCGAGCTCCGGCGCGAGCTGGGCCTCGACGACGGTCCCGAAGCGCCGGCGTTCATCCTGCCCGACGGCGAGCCGCTCGCGGCCGCGGAGCTCAGGCGCTGGATGCGCACGGCGCGCCTGGTGCGGATGAGCCTCGAGGTCAACGGCGGCATCTGCCGCTCGCTGCTGCGGGTTCACCGCGGCGTGGAAATCGACGATCCAGAGGAGGTGGCGTTCCGATGAAGGCCGCGAGGCTCCACGCCTATCACGAGGCGCTCAAGCTCGAGGAGGTCGACGAACCCAAGATCGTCGGTCCGCTCGACGTGATCGTCCGGATCGGCGCCGCCGGGCTGTGCCGCACCGACCTCCACATCCAGGAGGGCCAGTGGGCCGAGAAGTCGCAAGTCAAGCTCCCCTACACGCCGGGGCACGAGAATGCCGGCTGGATCCACGAGGTCGGCTCGGCGGTCACGAATGTGCAACCCGGCGACACGGTGATCGTCCACCCGTTCATCACCTGCGGGCTGTGCAGCCCTTGCCGGCGGGGCGACGACATGCACTGCGTGAACGGCTCCTTCCCGGGCATCAACCGTGACGGCGGGTTCGCCGACTTCCTCCAGACCTCGGCGCGCTCGGTGGTCAAGCTCGCCCCGAGTCTCGAGCCCAAGGACATCGCCGCGCTCGCCGACGCGGGCCTGACCGCGATCCACGCGGTCAAGAAGGCGATCCCGGTCCTCGAGCCGGGCACGACCGCCGTCGTCATCGGCGCCGGCGGTCTCGGGCACATCGGCATCCAGTGCCTCAAGGCGATGACGTCGGCGACGGTCGTCGTGGTCGACCCGTCCGAGAAGGCGCTCGCCCTGGCCGGTGAGATGGGCGCTGACGAGACGGTCAAGGTCGACGGCTCGAAGCACGTCGAGACGGTCAAGGAGATGACCGACGGGTTCGGCGCCGAGGCGATCATCGACTTCGTGGGCGAGAAGGGCGCGATCGAGGACGGGATCGCCATGGTGCGCGACGGCGGCTTCTACTACGTGATCGGCTACGGCGAGAACATCGACATCCCGACGATCGACGTTATCTCGCGCGAGATCTCGTTCATCGGCAACCTCGTCGGCACCTACACCGACCTCGAGGAGCTGATGACGCTGACCGCGCAGGGCCAGGTCACGCTGCACACGAGCACCTATCCCCTCGACGCGATCAACGACGCGATGGCCGACCTCGACGGTGGCCGGCTCCAGGGGCGCGGGATCCTGATTCCGGCAGGCGGCTGATCAGGCGGCGCGCGGCTCGCGAACGCCTGGATCCCAGGGGATCTCGTCGACGATGTCGGGGCATGCCCCGACCGGCGCCGCCCTAACCAGGTCGAACACGGTGCGGATTTTGTCGGGCAGGAACTCGAGGCAGCGCAGGTTGCGGCAATTCTCGACCGCGATCCGAACGGTCGACATTCCCATCACGCCCGGGCCTCGCTGCATTCCGGTGACCTCGTAGAGATCGATCCCGTCCGTGATGTACGCGCCAAGCTGCATCCTCGGGTCCCGCTCGATGATGCTGAGGGTCGCTAGCGTCATGACTGGCGGCGGTCATACCCGCTGTACGCCGCTTCAATCGCGCCCTCGTGGTTCGCGAAAGCTTTTGCCAGCTTTTGACGCTCGCGATCTGTTCAGTTACACGGGCGTGAGGGTGTAACGCACGGTCTGGACCCGGATCAGGCCGTCGCGGAACACGAACGTGTCGATCCCGTCGAGGGCCTGCGTGCTCTGGGACTTCGCGTTCCACTCGATGAACAGCACGTCGCCCTCGAAGATCGTCGTGGGAACCTGCCACTCCGCGTTCGGGAGGTCCGAGAGCAGTTTGGTGAAACCTTGACGGACGCCGTCCTTGCCGCGGAGCACTCCGTCGGGCGTGATGAATACCGCGTCGTCGGCGTAGTCGGCCACAATGCCTTCGAGATCACCGGCGATCAGCACCTCGGCGTGATGGCCGAACACCTCCTGGGGGGTACGTCCGCTCGTCGCCTCCATTTGCCTCTCCTATCGTCTTGTCTCGTCGCGGTCGCCTTGCGGCGCGAGCATAACCGGCGAGTGGACTGGGCGAACGGTCCGCGGCGCCCGAGGGGCGCATCCGGGGCGGATAGCCGGCGGCGCCTGGCGGCGGCGCCTTAGCCGCGCCCGACGTACGGCATGTTCGTCGCCATCACGGTCATCGACAGGACGTTCGCGCTGAGCGGAAGGCGCGCCATGTAGAGGACGGCGTCGCCGACGTCCTCGACGGACATCGTCGGCTCGGCCCGGATCGACCCGTCCGCCTGGAGCGCCCCCACTTCGATCGAACTCGTCATCTCGGTCGCGGCGTTGCCGATGTCGATCTGGCCGCAGGCGATCCCGTGCCGGCGCCCCTCGAGCGCGAGCGCCTTGGTCAGCCCGGTGATCGCGTGCTTCGTGGCGGTGTAGGCCACTGCGTTCGGCCGCGGGACGTAGGCGGAAAGCGAGCCGTTGTTGATGATCCGGCCCCCGCTTGGACGCTGGCGGATCATCTGCCGGAACGCGGCCTGGGCGCACAGGAAGGCGCCCGTGAGGTTGGTTTCGACCGTCTGTGACCAGCCCGCGTGCGGGTAGTCCTCGACCGCGGCCGCGGGACCGAACACGCCCGCGTTGTTGACGAGCACATCGAGCCGACCGAAACGGCGCACCACGGCTTCGAACAGCGCCTCCACGCTCTCGGGCTGCGTCACGTCCGTCGACAGCGCGAACGCGCCGGGTCCGGCCGGCAACTCGGCCAACGTCTGATCCAACACGTCGAGTCGCCGGCCCGCCAGCGCGACGCGGTAGCCCGCTCCGGCCAGCCGCCGGGTGATCGCCTGTCCGATGCCCGATCCCGCGCCGGTGACGATCGCCACCGGTGCCGCGGTGTCCGCTGAGGTGCCCATCGGCAGATTCTCGGTTATCGTCGCGCCGAGCGTGTCGAGACACCCCCTGTCGAGCACCGTCGTCGGGAGCTACCCCCAACCGGAGTGGCTGATCGACCGCGAGGCGCTCGGCTCGCACTCCGTGCCCCGCGTCCGGATCAGCCAAGCCTGGCGGATCCCCGAGGCCCATCTCGAGCAGGCCCAGGACGACGCCACCCTTCTCGCCATCCGCGACATGGAGCGCGCCGGGATCGACACGATCACCGATGGCGAGATCCGGCGCGAGAGCTACTCGAACCGCTTCGCGACCGCGCTCGAAGGCGTCGACGCCGAGCACCCGGCCACCATCCACACCCGCGACGGCGCGCCTCGAACCGTGCCGCGGATCGTCGGGCCCGTCCGGTGGCGCGAGCCGGTCGAGGCGCGCGACGTCGAGTTCCTGCGCGCCAACACCGACCGCGCCACCAAGATCACCCTGCCCGGTCCGTTCACGATGGCCCAGCAGGCGAGCAACGAGGCCTATGACGATCCCGACGAGCTCGTGATGGACCTCGCCGCGGCCGTCAACGCCGAGGCGCGCGCGCTCGAGCGCGCCGGGGCCGACGTCATCCAGCTCGATGAGCCGTGGCTGCGCAACAACCCCGAGGCGGCTCGCCGGATCGCGGTCCGCGCGATCGACCGCGCGCTCGAGGGCCTGACCGCGACGACCGCCGTGCACCTGTGCTTCGGCTACGCGGCGCTGGTGGGTCACAAGCAGGCCAACCGCTACGACTTCCTGGGCGAGCTCAGCGACAGCGTCGCGCAGCAGGTCTCGGTCGAGGCGGCCCAGCCAAAGCTCGACCTCGCGCAGCTGTCCGAGCTCAGCCCGAAGGTGGTCGTGCTCGGCGTCCTCGACCTCGGGGACCCGAACGTCGAGAGCGCGGACACCGTCGCCGCGCGCATCCGAGCGGCCCTCGCCCACGTGCCCGCGGAGCGGCTCGTGCCCGCACCGGACTGCGGCATGAAGTACCTCCCGCGCGACCGCGCCCTCGCCAAGCTTGAGGCTCTCAGCGCCGGCGCTGCCCTCGTCCGCGCCGAGCTCGAGTCCGCCTAGCGGCGAGCGCGCCCGGGCCTATCGCCGGGGCGAGACCTCGCCGCGCACGAGCTCGATGTAGCGATCGGCCGAGCGCTCGACGATCCGCTTCGCGTCGTGGCCGATGACCGGTCCCCACCAGCCGCCGTAGATGCACTCGTACTCGTAGGGCGCGAGCGACGCGACGAGATCGCGCACGGCTCGCTCGGGGAGCGGGAGCCGGTTGGGAGCGCTCCAGATGAACGACACACGATCGGCGCCCGGCGTCACGAAGATCGTGTCGCCCACGAACAGCGCGCCACCGCCGTCCGCCCCGGCCGCCCAGTGCAGTACCGCGCTCCCCGGGAAGTGCCCGCCGCACTGGACGAGGGTCACACCGGGCAGAGGCTCGTGCGCCCCTGCCCAGAGCCGGACCGCCGGGTCGGGGCGCATGAGCCAGTGCCGGTCGGCCTCGGGGAGAAGGATCTCGGCGTCGAAGGCGCGGCTCCACTCGACGATCGCGCCGTACATGTGCGGATGGCTCGAGCTCACGGCGGCGAGCCCCCCCGCCTCGCGCACGGCCTCGATCGCCGCCTCGTCGACGTACACGGGCGGATCCCACAGCAGATTGCCCTCCGGGGTGCAGACGACCAGCCCGCGCTGCCCGACGCCGACGTCGGACGGTTGGACCCCGATCCCGAGCAGGTCGGGCTCCACCTCGCGCACCTCGGTGCGGTGGCCGGACTGGGACAGCTCCTCCATCGTCGTCCACCGCTGGCCGGTGGGCGGCACCCATTGGCGTTCGTCCTCACACAGTGGACAGCGCGCCGGCGAGGCCGGCGCCGGCGGATAGTTGGCTCCGCAGGTGGGGCAGATCCATACGTCGGCGCTCGTCATCGTGTCCCGACAAAGGATCGCATCCCGTCACCATGGGCACGCGTATTGATCAGTTCTCCGGTTTGTGATTTACGGCCCCCGGGGAATCTAGTGGGGCAGTCCGATCCAGGTAGGGCTTACCCCTCGTCGCGCCACCGGGAGGAATCCATGCGCAAAGCTGCCACCGTCTCGATTGTCCTCGTCGCCATGCTCGCGGGAGCGGGCGGCGCTATCGCTAAAAGCCATTCCGCGGTGAAGGCACGCGCGGCGCACGCGCGTGGCCTCGGGGCGCTGATACCGACGACCAAGAACGAGCGGCTCCCGACCCACGGTGGCACGGCCGACAGCCTCAACTGGTCGGGCTACGCGGTGACCCCGAGCACCAGTGACATCACCGCGGTGTCCTCGACCTTCACCGTCCCGTCGGCCGGGCTCGACCCGCCCGGATTCGCGGCGACGTGGACGGGGATCGGCGGCTACAACACGAGCGACCTGATCCAGGCCGGTACGGCCGAGCAGTCGGCGCCCAGCAACCCCCTGCTCGGTGACCAGTACTACGCCTGGTATGAGTTGCTGCCGGCGAGTGAGACACAGATCACCGGCTGCACCGGGGACGCCAACTGCACCGTCACGCCGGGCGACAACGTCACCGTCAACATCAGCCAGGTCTCCGGAGACACCTGGAGCATCTCGATGACGGACGCCGGTCACTGGAGCTGGAGCAAAGACGTGACGTACACGTCTTCGGAGTCCTCCGGTGAGTGGATCCTCGAGGCGCCGACGCTCGTGGCCCAGACCGTGCTCGCCAACGTCGGGACGACTCACTTCGGCCCGACCTCGACCTACACCTCCGGCGGCGTCACCCACACAATCGCCGAGGGAGACCCGACGCAGATCTTCCTGTCACCGGGCGAGGTCAACGAGGCGACTCCGTCGGCGCTCGCATCCGACGGCCAATCGTTCAACGACTGCGCGTACGCACAGACCTGCGCAACCCCTTGACGGGCGCCCCGCGCTCTGTGGAGCGCGCGGGCGCGAGCCGGTCCAACCGGCACGCTCGGCGAAAACGCCGAGGCCACGGAGCGCGGCGTCGTGTGCATCGCGCACGACACCGGGCGAGATAACTAGCGCGTATCGAGGAACTCGCGTGCCAGGCGCTTCGGCGCCTGGCACAGCCATGCGTCGACGATCAGCTCCCCGAGCTCGTCGACGGCGATTCGTTCCAGGCGCACTAGTACTGCCGGGTACCCCTCGAAGTGCGGCGTCGTGAAGTAGACGCCAGGGTCTTCGGCGAGCAGTGCCTCCTTGGCGCCGAGATGCTCGACGCGTGCACCCAGGATCGCCCCACTCGGCGCGGCGTCTCCGAGGGCGAGGAGGTCAGCCGGACGCAGCGGTCGCTCCCACGCGAAGAGCTTGTCGCGCACACGCCAGGAGGCGTTGCCCCACGAGGGCCGCTCGCTCGTCTCGGGCAGCGCGAGCGCGAGCCGGCGCACGTCCTCCCAGCTCGCCACCGGCTCAGTCGATCACCGCGGCCGGCACGCCGGTCGCCCCGGGGGGCTCGAGCTCGGGCGCGATCTCCGGCCGGTCCGGGTGCGATGGAGGCTCGGAGTAGGGTCGGGACCAGATCCCTCGCTCCTGCATGAGTGCCACCTGCCGGCGCGTCACTTCGTCGCGGTACTCGGCGTGGGTGTACGGCGCCCGCTCGAGGTACAGGTTCTTCGGATAGACCGGCTGCTCGTAGATCAGCTGGTACTGCTCGGTGGTTAGGTCCTTCATCCAGTTGTCCCACTGGGCCGTCTGGCGGAAGTGCCGCAGCGCCTCGATGTCGATCGTCCCGGCGATCCAGGTCGAGCCGGCGCCGTAGGGAATCTCGGTCACGACCTGCCCTCGGTAGTCGACGATCTGCGAACCGCCCGAGAAAGTGTCGATCGGAACCGTCGAGTCCTTGTCCAGGTAATACGTGCCGAGGTTCATCCCGATCACGTAGATGTTGTTGTCCAGCGCGCGCGCCCGGTTCTGGACCGAGAACATCCCGCTCATCACTCCGGGAGCGGGATACGGACCGCGATAGGCGATCTCGCAGCCGTTCATGGCGAGACCCCGCGCGTTCTCCGGATACGACGCCTCGTTGGCCATCATGATCCCGATCCGTCCGATCTCGGTGTCGGCGACCGGGTAGAAGGCGCTCAGCTCACGGCCGTAGAGCTCGAGCCAGCGGTCCCAAACGTTGTGCGGAGTAACCGAGTGCTCGACCGGAAGCAGCGGCACGAGCTTGTGGTGCCTGAGCACAACCGTGCCGTCCTCGGGCTCGATCACGAAGCCGACGTTGAAGAAGCGACCTGGGAACTCTGGGTGCCGCGCCTTCGCCTGCGCGATCAAGTACGCGTTCCACTGGCGGGCCAGGCGACCCAGCTCGTCGGTCTCCGGGCCGGGAATGTCGATTGCGCATTCGCGCGCGTAGCTCTCGTGGTCGAGATCGAGGACCTCGTCGGTGAACCCCTGCAGACCTCCCTCGGGAATGCAGATGAGGCGTACTGGGAGGTCCATGCTCGATAGCCAGGACGCCGCTTTGATCATGTGCGAGATGTGCTCGAGATTCCAGGTGATCTCCTCGCGCCGGCGGATGCCGCGCATCGTCTGGATCAATCCGACCGCCTGGTACGGCTCGATCATCGTCACCCTCCTCCTGAGAAGGCGTCGCCGTCAGGCGCCGCCGACAATCCGATTAACCCTCTGGCTCGCGATCGACTCTACCGGCGCCGAGCAGCCGTCCGACAGCGATTACCGCGATGTCGTCGGCCTGGGGTCCGTGCGCGAACCCGCGCACCGCCGCCTCGACTCGCGCCACCGAGTCAGCGGCGCAGCTCGCCCCCTGTAGCGTCGCGAGGAGGCGATCCTCGCCGAAGCGCTCGTCCTCACCGACGGTGTCGATCACCCCGTCGGTGTAGAGGACGAGCTGGTCGGCCGGCTCGAGGTGGACCGTCACCGGCGTCCACTCGCCGCGCTCGTAGGCGCCGAGGAATGGGGCGAACACGCCGGCCGGCTCTGGACGGCCGCCGCGCAGGTGAAACGCCGGCGGGTGGCCGGCGAGCACGAGCTCAGCCCTGGCATCGCCATCCACGTCGCGCAGCAGCGCGCAGCAAACGCTGACCAGCGACAGGCCGGGACCCTCACGCAGCGCCGCGTTCAGCTGCTCGAGCGCGGCGACCGGATCGCCCAGCAGCTTGCCGGCGGTGCGCAGCGTGTACCGCGATAGGGAAGTCAGCGCTGCGGCCGCGGCCCCTCGACCGGCCACGTCGCCGACGAGCACCATCCAGCCCCCCCGTACTTCGAACACGTCATAGAAGTCGCCCCCGACCTCGTTCTGCTCGCCGGCCGCTTGGTAGAAGCCGGCGAGCTCGAAGCCGGGGATGGCCGGCAACTCGGGCGGGAGCAGGCTGCGCTGAAGCGTCGAGGCGATCTGCGAGCGCTCGGTGTAGAGGCGCGCGTTCTCGACCGCGATCGCCGCGCGCTGCCCCAGCTCGCGCGCGAGCACCAGGTCGCTCTCGTCGAACATCCGGCCCGACTGCGCCATGGCCAGGAAAAGAGCGCCGATCGGCGGCTGGCCGGCGAGCGCCAGCGGCACGGCGATCACCCGCCCAGCGAGGTGCGCTTCGGCCAGCTCGACCGCCTCGGCTGCCACGCCGAGGTCGTCCGTCTCGGTGGGCGCTTCGCCCCCGGCATGCGCCACCGCTACCTCCTCGAGCCCGTCGTCGTCGCCCCTCAGCAGCACCTGGCAGCGGTCGGCAAGCCCCGAGACCGTGAGCTCAGCGACCCGTTGCAGGCTCTGGTGGTAGTCGAGCGAGGAGGACAGGATCTGCCCGGCCTCGGCGAGCAGCCGCTGCGCGAGCTCGGCGCGCTTGACCTCCGTCAGGTCCTCGATCACGCTGACGACCATCGTGAGCGCGCCTCCCGGATCGAACACCGGCGTCGCCTTGTGCAGAAGCCAGCGCTGCTCTCCCGTGGCGCGGATCACGTTGCGCACGAGCATCGGCCCGGCCTCCTCGCCACGGGCGACGATCGCCGAGGGAAGGTCGGCCAACTCCAGGCGGCGTCCCTGCTCGTCGAACACGTCGTAGAGGGCCATCAGCGACCCGGGCGCAGCCACGGTTATCTCCTCGGTGGAGACGAGCCCGAGTAGGCGAGCCGCCGCCGGATTGGCGAACACGATCCTGGCGTTCGCGTCGCGGACGATCACCGCCTCGGCCAGGTTGGTCAGCGTGGCCTCGAGGCGCTGCTCGAGCCCGCTGACCGCGGCGGACAGACCGGCGTTGTCGAGCGCGAGCGCCAGGCGACCCGACAGCACCTCGGCGAAGCGCAGGTCCTCAGGACCGTAGTCGCGACCGGACGTGCCGACGCCGCAGGCCAGCGCACCCACGATGCGCCCCCGTGCGAGGAGTGGCACGTCCACCATCGAGCGCAGTTCGAGCGCCCGCAGCAACTCGAAGTCGGCCTCGTCGGCGGCGATCGCCCTCAGGTCCTCATCCGTAATCCGCTCGATGAGCTGGCTCTTCCCGCTGGCCAGCGCCGCCGGCAGCCCCAACGGCGCTTCGGGAACGGGCCGGCGCCGCAGCAGCCCTCTCTCGAGCTCTTCCCGCCCGGGTCCCTCAACGCGCGAGCCGATCCGCCGAAAGACGCCCTCGTGCGAGATCGTGTCCACCGTCGCGACGTCCGCGAAGGCGGGCACGACGTACTCGAGCAGGCGGGCCACCGTCCCGCCGAGCAGAACGGTGCCGTCGGTGACCTCGTCGATCGAGGCGAGCAGGGCGAATCGGTCGTTGTCGGGACTCGCGCTCAACCGGCCTCACCGACCCCGAGCACCGTCGCCGGGTCGGCGAACAGCTGGGCATCGCCGGCGAGCCCGGCGATCTCAAACAGCCGCTGCACCTTCGGCGATCCGGGGAAGACCGCGAAGCGGTAACCCTCCGCGTCGGCGCGCTGCCGCTCCGCGATGACCAGCCGCAGACCGGATGTGTCCATGAATCGGACCTCGCGCAGATCCAGGAACAAGCCGCCACCGCCGCGCTGCTCCTCACGCGCCTCGTCCATGGCCGCGCCGGCCTTCTCGACCGTGGACAGGTCGATGTCACCGCGCGCCGACACGACCGACGCATCGCCGATCCGCCGGAGCTCGAGGCTCAGTTGCCCTGCCCGTCGCACACTACCTCCCGCACCTCCTGCCAGTGCGTCAGCTCGTCTCTCCAACGGCCTCTCGTAGGGCGGAAAGGTCGGCCGACCCGAACACCACGCGGTTGCGGGTAGCCACATAGACCAGGTCCAAGTCAACCCCCGCCTTCGCGATCTTACGGGTCAGGTCGGCCAGCACGCCAGGGCGGTCCTCGACGTCGACGACCACGACCTCCCGCTCACGAGTCACCGCCAGGTGGGAGATTGCCAGGGAGTGCTTCGCCGCCCCGGGGTGCGGAACGAGGATGTGCAGCTCGGCCCGCTCCCCTGCTCCGATGCACGTGGCCGCCGCGATGTTGACACCGGCATCGCTGATCGCCGCCGCGACCTGCGCCAGCGCCCCGGGAGTGTTCTCGATGTCGATGACCAGGTCGTGTGCCATGTCAGCCCGCGTCGGCGCCAGCCTACTATCCACGCCATGAGTGCGCCGCCGAATGTCTATGACCACGTGGTGTGGATCGTGATGGAGAATCACTCCTACGACCAGATCATCGGTTCCGCGGACGCTCCGTACCTGAACCAGCTCGCCACTCAGCACGGGCTCGCGACGAATTTCTACGCTGAGTCGCACCCGAGCCTGCCCAACTACATCGCGATGACGTCCGGCTCGACGCAGGGGATCGGCGACGACGATCCTCCCGCCGCACATCGCCTCGACGTCCCCAGCATCTTCAGCCTGCTCCCGGGCGGAGGCTCGCGCTCGCTGGAGGAGTCGATGCCGACCAACTGTGCCCAGACCGACTCGGGCGAGTACGCCGTGCGTCACAACCCCCAGGCGTATTACGTCAACCTCGGAGGTGACTGCGCCGGTTACAACGTCCCGCTGGGTGACCCCCCGGACCTCTCGGCGCGCTTCACCTCCGTCACGCCCAACCTGATCCACGACATGCACGACGGCACCGTGGCCGATGGCGACAGCTGGCTGTCGTCGTTCCTGCCGAAGCTCCTCTCGAGCGACGAATACGCCGCCGGTCGCATGGCGGTGTTCATCACCTGGGACGAAGACGATGACCTGAGCGCTAACCACATCCCCACGTTCGTGATCGCACCGTCGGTGGCGCCGGGGACGGCAATCGCCGACCGGCTCAACCACTACTCCATGCTCCGCGCCACCCAGGAGATGCTCGCGCTCGAGCCGTTGCTTGGCGACGCTGCCACCGCGGCGGACATGCGCGCGCCGTTCAATCTGTAGCGGGCTCGCTCGCTCCAGCGACGCGATCGCCCCCGGCAGTCCGGCGCGAGCTCTGGACCGGGCGCATCGCGTCCGCGATCAGGAAGGCGTCGAGCTCGGGGTCGTAGCGTCGCGCCACCGACCAGACCCCGTAGGGGGCCGCGAAATCGACGATCTCGGCGTCCTTGAACACGTAGATGCCCAACCGGAAACCTGGCATTGCCTCTCCTCTCGAACGACACTCAAGGCGACCGAGCAGCGCCGCCTCAGTGCTCCCAGAGCCGACGGCTAGATCGAGGAAGCCACCGCGACCGGAGCGGGAACCGGCTCGGCCACATCAATCGGCCGGTTCAGCAGGAGCGCCGCCACCATCAGGACCGCCGCGCCGGCGGCGACCATCGTGCCCGTCACGCCGAGCAGCGAGACGAGTGGGCCCGCGACCAGCGCGCCGACGGCGATCCCACCGATCGAGATCGGGAACACGAGACCGTAGGCGCGGGCCAGCACCTCGTCGTCGAGCATGCGCGGCAGGGCGGTCTCGCTCAGGACCTCGCCGACGATCATGCCGCCGCCGGCGATCGTGGCCAGCGCTACCGCGCCCGCGAGGGTGGGAACGACCCCGAGCACGGCGAGCGGGACGCCGACCAGCAGGAGCGCGACCATCAGCGTCCGGCGCCACCGTGAGGGGGCGTCGATCCGGGCGGCCACGCTGGCCCCGATGACACCGCCCACGCCGAACCCGCCGAGCAGCAGGCCGTAGCCGCCGACCCC